>Ga0208627_1000648_pt1 | contig 9823 bp, 7 predicted proteins | sample LakWasMet13_LOW5_2_FD_183861 | JGI IMG/M metagenome (GOLD analysis project Ga0208627, IMG submission 183861) | Freshwater sediment methanotrophic microbial communities from Lake Washington under simulated oxygen tension - Sediment Metagenome... | ecosystem: Environmental > Aquatic > Freshwater >... | reverse complement strand
TCCGATTCATGATTGCCAATCCCATCCGCAACGACGACGGCATCCAGCGATTCCTCGCCCTCGGCCTGCAACCCCCGCCGCAGCGTCAGGCCGCGTGAACCAGCGCCCCCGCTTTCGCGGAAGAGCCCTATTTCCTCCATGGTTCCGGGTCACAATGGTGACCCTCGCGCTGGCCGTCACGGGCTGTACCAGCGGCGCGGCGGTGGTCGGCGGCCTGGGCGACGGCGGTGGCATGGACGCCGCCATCGACGTGAGCTGCACGACCGGACAGAACGCCTGCAGCGGACGCTGCGTCGACAACCAGAGCGACCCTGACAACTGCGGCGCCTGCGGCACGCGCTGCCAGCGCATCGAGGCCTGCGTGGCGGGCCGATGCGCGCTCGCGTGCCCGGGCGGCCAGACGGCCTGCAACGGACGCTGCGTCGACCTCGGCACCGACCGCGCCAACTGCGGCACCTGCGGCACCGCCTGCGGCACCGGCCTCGTCTGCTCCGGCGGCCAGTGCGGCCTGGAGTGCGGCGCCTCGCTGGCGACCTGCATGAGCGGCGGCGACGCCGGCACCGACGCCGGCGCGGGGCGCTACTGCGCCAACACCCGCACCGACCGCCTCAACTGCGGCTCCTGCGGCAACGTCTGCCCGGCGGGCCAGATCTGCGAGGGCGCCAGCTGCATCACCTCGTGCGCGGCGGGCCTCACCACCTGCTCCGACCGCTGCGTCGACCTGCAGAGCGACAACAACAACTGCGGCACCTGCGGCACCACCTGCCCCGGCGGCCAGGTCTGCTCGGCGGGCACCTGCCGGGTCTCCTGCGGCGCGGGCCTGATCGTGTGCGGCGGCGCCTGCCGCGATCCGCAGACCGACAACGCCAACTGCGGCGCCTGCGGCACCGCGTGCCCCTCCGGCCAGCTCTGCTCCGGCGGGATGTGCCGGGTGACCTGCGGCGCGGCCACCACCGAGTGCTCCGGCGTCTGCCGCGACCTGCAGACCGACAACGCCAACTGCGGCGCCTGCGGCACCGCGTGCGTCGCCGGCCGGGTGTGCTCCGCGGGCGTATGCAACGTCTCCTGCGCGGCGGGCCTCGACAACTGCGACGGCACCTGCCGCGACCTCACCACCGACCGCGCCCACTGCGGCGCCTGCGGCCGCACCTGCGCCGCGGGCCAGGTGTGCGCCAACGGCGCCTGCGCCGTGAGCTGCCTCAGCGGCTACACCGACTGCACCGGCGCCTGCCGCGACCTGCAGACCGACAACACCAACTGCGGCGCCTGCGGCCGCGCGTGCGGCGCCGGCCAGACCTGCACCGGCGGCGTCTGCCAGGTGTCCTGCGGCGGCGGGCTCGTCGAGTGCTCGGGCGTCTGCCGAGACACCCAGAGCGACCGCAACCACTGCGGCGCCTGCGGCACCAGCTGCCCCCCCGGGCAGGTGTGCAGCACCGGGAGCTGCGTGCTGAGCTGCCAGGCGGGCCTCACCAGCTGCTCGGGCTCGTGCCGCGACCTGCAGGGCGACAACGCCAACTGCGGCACCTGCGGCACCGCGTGCGGCGCGGGCCAGGTGTGCGCCGCGGGCGTCTGCACCCTGAGCTGCTCGGCGGGCTTCACCAACTGCACCGGCGCCTGCCGAGACGTGCAGAGCGACAACCAGAACTGCGGCGCCTGCGGCCGCGTCTGCCCGGCCGGCCGGCTCTGCTCGGCGGGCGTCTGCGAGGTCACCTGCGGCACCGGCCTCGACAACTGCGACGGCACCTGCCGAGACCTCACCACCGACCGCGCCCACTGCGGCGCCTGCGGGCGCTCCTGCCCCACGGGCCAGGTGTGCGCGGCGAGCGCGTGCGTCCCGAGCTGCGCCAGCGGCCAGGTCGCCTGCGGAACCGTCTGCCGCGACCTGCAGACCGACAACGCCAACTGCGGCGCCTGCGGCACCGCCTGCCCGGCGGGCCAGGTGTGCAGCGCGGGGGCCTGCGCGCTCTCCTGCGCCACCGGCACCACGAGCTGCGGCGGGTCGTGCCGCGACCTCCAATCCGACCGCGCCAACTGCGGCACCTGCGGGCGCGCCTGCGGCGCTGGCGAGATCTGCCTGGCCGGGGCGTGCGCGGTGTCGTGCGGCGGCGGCACCACCAACTGCTCGGGCGTCTGCCGTGACACCCAGACCGACCGGCTCAACTGCGGCGCCTGCGGCACCGCCTGCGCGGCGGGCCAGGTCTGCTCCGCGGGCACCTGCCAGGTGTCCTGCGCGGCGGGCACGACCAACTGCTCCGGCGCGTGCCGCGACCTCGCCTCGGACAACGCCAACTGCGGCGCCTGCGGCCGGGTCTGCGTCTCCGGCCAGGTGTGCACCGCCGGCGCCTGCGTGGTGTCGTGCAGCAGCCAGCTCACCAACTGCTCCGGCGTCTGCCGCGACCTTCAGGTGAGCAACCTCAACTGCGGGGCCTGCGGCGTCGCGTGCGCGGCGGGCCAGGTCTGCTCGGCGGGCACCTGCCAGGTGTCCTGCGGCAGCGGCACGACCAACTGCTCGGGCACCTGCCGCGACCTCACCACGGACAACAACAACTGCGGGATGTGCGGCCGCGTCTGTTCCAGCGGGACGCTCTGCCAGGCCGGCGTCTGCGCGGTGTCGTGCCCGCCCTCGCAGACCGCCTGCGGGAGCACCTGCCGCGACCTGCAGACCGACCGCAACAACTGCGGGATGTGCGGCCGCGTCTGCGCCTCGGGCGAGGCGTGCACCGGCGGCGCGTGCGTGGTCTCGTGCCCCGGCACGCAGACCAACTGCACGGGCACCTGCCGCGACCTCAACACGGACATCAACAACTGCGGCATGTGCGGCCGGGCCTGCGCGAGCGGCCAGGTCTGCACCGGCGGCGCCTGCGTGATCTCCTGCGTGTCGGGCCAGACCGCCTGCGGCGCCACCTGCCGCGACCTTCAGTCGGACAACAACAACTGCGGGATGTGCGGCCGGGTCTGCTCGGCGGGCACGGTCTGCTCCGCGGGCTCCTGCCAGGTGTCCTGCGGCACCGGCACCACCAACTGCAGCGGGACCTGCGTCGACCTCCAGTCGAACCCCTCCAACTGCGGCACCTGCGGGCACGCCTGCACCAGCGCCCAGGCCTGCCGCGCGGGCACCTGCATCGCCCTGGGCAGCCGCTGCCCGCCCGGCAGCGGGGAGTTCGCGAACCACTGCCTCGTGGTCTGGGCGTCGTGCTCCGACAACGACACCGCGGCCTGCGCGCGCGTGGGCCTGGCCGCAGGACCCAGGGAGATTCCCACTCCGTGGAACCCGACGACCATGGCCCAGGCCACGGCCTCGCTGGGCTACACCGTCAGCGCGGGCGGCTGCTGCGCCAACTCCATGTGGTGCAACCAGACCACGCGCCAGTGCTTCACCGACAGCAGCAGCGGCACCGCGCTGCTCGCCTTCCGCAGCTGCATCGACCGCGGCTACGAGGGTCGCCCCGTGGCCAACTGCAACCCGCTCTACTGACCCGCTGACCGAGGCCGCGGGCGTAGCGCGCTACCGACCCAGCGCCCGCACCGCGGCCACGGTCTCCTCCCACCCCGACTGCTCCCCCCGCCCCTGCCGAAGGAAGCCCTCCAGGGCCTCCATGCGAGCGATGGCCGCGTCCGTCGTGGGCTCCGTGCCCGCGCGGTAGGCGCCGAGGGCGATGAGGTCCCGCCGCTGCTCGTAGGCCGAGAGCAGCGCCCTCACCCGCTGCGCCGCCGCCCGGTGCCCCTCGTCCACCACGGCGTCCATCACCCTCGACACCGAGGCCAGCACGTCCACCGCGGGGTACCTCCCCCTCGCCGCGATCGCCCGGTCGAGCACCACGTGCCCGTCGAGCAGGCCGCGCGCCTCGTCGGCGATGGGCTCGTCCATGTCCCCGCCCTCCACCAGCACCGTGTAGAGCGCCGTGATGGTCCCCTCCCCGGCGCCGGGGCCCGCGCGCTCCAGCAGCCTCGGGAGCAGCGCGAATACGCTGGGCGGTAATCCCCGGCGCACCCCCGGCTCGCCCGCCGCCAGCCCGACCTCCCGCTGCGCCCTGGCCACGCGGGTGAGCGAGTCCATCACCAGCAGCACCCGGGCGCCCTGCTCGCGGAAGTGCTCCGCCACCGTGGTCGCCGTGAAGGCCGCGCGCAGCCGCACCAGCGCCGGCTCGTCGCTCGTGGCCACCACCAGCACCGAGCGGCGCTGCGCCTCGCCGACGTGGTCCTCCCAGAACTCCCGCACCTCCCGGCCGCGCTCGCCCACCAGGGCCACCACCACCACGTCCGCCGACGCTCTCCTCACCACCTGGCCCAGCAGCGCGCTCTTGCCCACGCCCGATCCCGCGAAGAGCCCCACCCGCTGCCCCGCCCCCACGGTGAGCAGCCCGTCGATCACCCTCACCCCAAGCGGCAGCGCCTCCCTCACCCTCCTCCGGCTGAGCGCCTCCGGGGGAGCAGCGTCCAGCTCCCTCCGGGTCGTCTCGCCCTCCACCGCCCCGAGGCCGTCGCAGGGATCGCCCAGCCCGTCGAGCACCCTGCCCCGCAGCCCCTCGCCGCAGGCCACGGAGAGCGCCTCGCCGGTGCGCCTCACCCGGTCGTCGGCGCCGAGTCCGCGAGCGTGCCCGAGCGGCAGCAGCACCGAGCGCGACGCGTCGAAGCCCACCACCTCCGCGCGCAGCACCGGGCCCTCCGAGCGGGCCACCTCCACCACCTCGCCGACGCGAGCCCCTGGGACCTCGGCCTCCAGCGCCAGGCCCCGCACCCCCACCAGCCGACCCGACGCCGCCGCGCCCACCGGCGCGAGGTTGGCGCGCAGCCGGTCGCGCAGGGCGCCGAGCTCGTCGCTCACTCCACGTACCGGCGGATCTTCGACCACATCCGCTCGAGGATCTTCGCGAAGGGCTCGACGCTCTCCTCGGGGATCTCGAAGAAGGACAGCCGCGTCCCCCTGGCCACCACCCGCACGCCCTTGAGCTTGGGGTGCCGCCGCAGGGCGCGCTGGAGGGTCCTGGCCACCGAGGCGCAGCGCTCGCTCTCGCTCATACGCAGCGAGGGCTTCTTCAGCGCCGGGGCGGCCTTCTTGATGGGCGCCGCGGGCTTCTTCTTCGCCGCCGCGGCGGTCGTCGCTCCGGGCTTCTTCGGCTTCGCGGCCGCGGGCTTCTTCGCGGCGGTGGTGGTCTTCGTGCTGCGCCTGCTCCGGGTCGGGGTCGGCATGGAAATCACCTTGGCGCGATCGGTCGCCCTCGCGCAAGCGTCACGTCACCCGCTCAGTCCGGGTCGCCTTCGAGCTTCACCTTCGCGACCTCGCCGTGGAGCACCTCGACCACGATCTGCACCAGCGGGTGCGCTCTCAGCACGGCCTCCTTCGCGGCGCGCTCGGCCTGCCTCGCGAGCTCCTCCAGCCGCGCGATGGACGGCGCGTCGTCGGGCAGCGTGCCCTGCACCAGCTCCATCGTCGGACGCGTCCCGAACACCCGGCTAGCAGCCTCGAGGATCACCGCCTGCGCCTCCTCGGTCGCCAGCTTCTTCCTGAAGAAGCTGTCCCTCAGGTCGATGGCCAGCCGCACCGCCTCGCCCGACACCTCCAGCGGCACGGCGCCCTTCAGCACCGGAACCAGGGTCTTGTCGACCGCGTCGACCACGCGCCTCCACGCCTCCATCGCCCCCATGGCGCCCGACACGTCCACGGTCACCACCGGCGCCGCCGCGACCACCGGCGCCGACTCGGCGGCCTCCGTCGGGCGCGGGGCCTGCGACACCCTCGGGGTGTTCTGGATGAGCACCTTCGGCGGCGGAGGCGCAGGCACCGGCCTCACCGCAGCCGTCACCGGAGCGGGCGCCATCTCCGGCGCCGCCGCAGCCGCGGCCGTCGACATACGGGGGGTGGTAAACTTCCCCGGTCCCCCACCCGCGGGCGCACCGCCACCGCCACCGGGGGGTGGTCCAGGGCGCTGCACCGTAGGCGTGGGCGCTCCAGCGCCGGTCGGGCCGGCGCCCCCCGACGAGGGACGCGCGGGAGCGGAGCCCGGGGCCGCGGCGCCCGCCGCCACCCGACGCTCCATCTCCACCAGCTTCGCCATCAGCTCCTCGACCGGAACCAGCGCGGGCCGATTCGCCAGCCTCACGGCGGCCATCTCCAGCACCCAGCGGGGCTCGCGCGCCCGGCTCACGTCCTCGGTCACCTTGGCCCACGCGGTGAAGAGCCGCTGGAGGTCCGCCGGGTCGTGCTGCTTCGCGAGGTCCATCGCCTGGGCGCGCTCCTCGTCCACGAGGTCGAGCATGGAGTCCGGGTCCTTGGCGACGCGGGCCACCACCAGGTCGCGCAGCACGCCCAGCACCCGGCGCGCGGCGTTGGGGAGGTCGAAGCCCTCCCGAGCGAACATCCCCACGGTCTCCAGCGCCGCGCTCGCGTCGCCGGTGAGCATCGCGCGCACCAGGGTGTCGAGCAGCCCCCGGTTGGCGATGCCCAGCAGGCGCGCGGCGGCCACTCCGGTGAGCTCGCCCTCGACGCCCGCCAGCACCTGGTCGAGGAAGGTGAGCGCGTCCCGCAGCGACCCGGCCGCCTCGCGGGCCACCAGCATGACGGCGTCCTCGTCGAAGCGGATACCCTCCTGGGTAAGGATGTACGCCACGCGGTCGCGGATCTGCTTCGTCGGCAGCAGCCGGAAGTCGTAGCGCTGCACCCGCGACAGGATCGTCGGGATGACCTTGTGCACCTCCGTCGTGGCGAAGATGAACTTCACATGGGGGGGAGGCTCTTCGAGGGTCTTGAGCAGGGCGTTCCACCCGTTGGTGGAGACCATGTGACACTCGTCGATGATCACGACCTTGTAGCGGTCGCGCAGCGGGCGGTAGGGCAGCGTCTCCTGGAGGCGCCGCACGTCGTCGACGCCGTTGTTGGAGGCGCCGTCGATCTCCTGCACGTCGGGGTCGCGGCCGTCGGCGATCTCCAGGCAGGCCGCGCACTTCAGGCACGGGGTCGCGGTGACCCGGTCGCTCGCGAGGCAGTTGAGCGAGCGGGCGAGGATGCGGGCGATGGTGGTCTTGCCCACGCCGCGGGCGCCGGTGAAGAGGAAGGCGTGCGACAGGCGATCCTGGGTGATGGCGTTGTGCAGCGTCTGGACGACGTGCTCCTGGCCGACGAGGTCGGCGAAGGTCTGCGGCCGCCACTTGCGAGCGAGGACGAGGTAGCTCATGCGAGGGGGCACTCTAGGTTCGCGCGGGGGAGTCGGTCCACATCGCGACAGGGGAGGGCGGCCCCCTTCCCCGCTGCCGCGCGCCCTCCGACGCATCGCCGGACAGGGAGAGAGCGACGGCGGGGTGCTGGCGGGGAGCGCGGCGATCGGCTAGGCACCTGTCCCTGGCGTAGCCGTGCTTGATCCCAGCGTCCGCAAGACGGTCGACCAGCTATGGGACCTGATCTGGTCCTCTGGCATCACCAACCCGCTTGCGGTGGTGGACTACCTCACCGGGCTCTTCGTCCTCTCTCGCGACGGCGGCGCGGCGGTGCGCGAGGCCGCTGCCGCAGGGGACTCCTCCCGCTGCGTGGCCCTCATGACGGAGGCCATGGAGTCGCTCGGGCTCAGCACCCCCGACCCGGCGCTCTGGCAGGACGCCGCCCTGCTCCACCTCGCGGCCGGGCTCGCCGGGAGCATCACCCCGGGAGAGCGCAACCGCGACATCCTGGGCGACTGCTTCGAGTACGTGCTGCGGAGGTTGAGCACCGCGGGGCACTTCGGGCAGTTTCGCACCCCCAGGCACATCGTGCGCTTCCTGGTGGGCGCGGTCGATCCTCGCGAGGGGGAGAGCGTGCTCGACCCGGCGTGCGGCACCGCGGGCTTCCTGATCGCCGCGCACGAGCACCGGGGCCACGGCGCAGGCCGCTACCTGGGCGACGAGTGCGACTGGACGATGGCGCGCATCGCGAAGGCCAACATGATCCTTCACGGGGTCGACGGCGCCGAGATCCGTCGGCGCGACGCCTTCTCGGAGCTGAGGCCCGAGGCCGACGTGATCCTGGCCAACCCCCCCTTCGCAGGGAGCGTCGACGAGGCGCGGCGCAGGGCCTTCGGGTCGCGCTCGACCCGGAGCGAGGTGCTCTTCGTCGAGCTGATGATGAGGCGGCTCAAGCCCGGCGGGCGCGCCGGGGTGGTGGTGCCCGCTGGGTTCCTCACCAGCGCCGCGAGCTCGTCCTTGCAGGTGCGGCGGGAGCTGGTGCTGCGCCACGGGTTGAGGGCCGTGATCGAGCTGCCCGCGGGGGTCTTTCGCCCCTACACCGACGTGCGCTCGGCGCTGCTTCTATGGCGCTCGGGCGACGCTGCGGCGGAGGTGCTGATGGCCCGCGCCCGCGCCGACGGCTTCTCCCTCGACGACCGGCGAGAGCCTGGCGGGGAGAGCGACCTCGACGCGCTGCTGCCGCACCTCCGCGGCGACGAAGGAGCGAGCGCCCTGAGGCCCGAGCTGGCTCGTCGGGTGCGCGTCGACGAGCTGGGAGAGGGCTTCGCGCTGAGCCCCGGCCGCTACCTCTCGGGCGCCGCTCCGAAGGCGCGTCCGCAGCGCACGATGCAGGCGGTGATCTCGGACACCGCGGCCTCGGCGGAGCGCCTCGGAAGGCTCCTCGATGCGATCGCGGAGCGGGTGCGATGAGCGCGCGCGCCCCTCGCTGGCCCGAGGTACGGCTCGACCGTCTGGTCCGCGCCGAGCGCGCCCAGTGCCGTCCGGAGAACATCCCCGAGGGGGCCTTCTATGTGGGCCTGGAGCACGTCGTCTCGGAGGTGGGCGTCCACCGCGAGGTGCCCGCGGCGGAGGCGGGCCTGCGGTCGTCGAAGTACCGCTTCGAGCGCGGCGACGTCCTCTTCGGCAAGCTGCGCCCCAACCTCCGCAAGGTCGCGGTGGCCCGCTGCGACGGGGTGTGCAGCACCGACCTGCTGCCGCTGCGGCCGATCGATCCCTCGTCGGCGCACCTGCTGGCCTTCCAGCTCCGCAGCGCCGAGCTCTCGGAGGCGATCGGGGCGTTGATCGCCGGGGCCAACCTGCCCCGCATCGCGGTGCGAGACCTGCTGGCCCTGGAGGTCCCGATGCCCCCCAAGAGAGAGCGGGAGCGGCTGTACGAGCTGGCTCGACTGCTCGACGAGGCGCGCGCCGAGGCCGATCGTCTCGACCTCCATATGAAGGAGCTTCACCGCATCGCCACGCCGCTGCTGCTGGGCGGCGTCGCTGCGAGGAAGAGGCGCCCATGAAGCTGCTGCGCGTCGCGCTCCTCACGCTCATCGCCCACGGCCTCCCGGCGCTCGCCGTCGCCCAGCCTGCGTCCTCGCTCTGGAGCCGCGCCACCGCGCCCGGGGCCCGCGAGGCCCTCCGCCACCGCCGCGCGGCGAGCTGGATCATCTTCCTCGACGAGCTCCCTGAGTTTCTCCGCGAGCGGCTCGCCCCCGAGCGCACGGACCTCTCTCACGACACCCTCCGTCGCGAGGCCCTCGCTCGCTTCGACCGCGCCCTCGCGCTCGCTCCTGACGACGTGCGCTCGCTCGCCCCGGCGGCGCACCTCCGGGAGCGCCTCGGCGACCTCGACGGCGCCTTCCGCGACGCCTCCCGTGCCCTGGAGCTCGACCCCGACGGGCCCTCCGCCCAGGACGCTCACTTCACCCTCGCGGTGGTCCACACCTGGCGCGGCGAGCACGTCGCCTGCCGGGACCACTACCTCGCCAGCCTGCGCTTTCCGGCTCTTCCGCGAAAGCGGGGGCGCTGGTTCACGCGGCCTGACGCTGCGGCGGGGGTTGCAGGCCGAGGGCGAGGAATCGCTGGATGCCGTCGTCGTTGCGGATGGGATTGGCAATCATGAATCGGA
>Ga0208627_1000643_pt1 | contig 9868 bp, 6 predicted proteins | sample LakWasMet13_LOW5_2_FD_183861 | JGI IMG/M metagenome (GOLD analysis project Ga0208627, IMG submission 183861) | Freshwater sediment methanotrophic microbial communities from Lake Washington under simulated oxygen tension - Sediment Metagenome... | ecosystem: Environmental > Aquatic > Freshwater >... | reverse complement strand
GAACACGAAGCCGTGCTCGGTGGTGTCGCCGATCAGCCCGTAGATCGCGCGCACCGCCTTGGCGAAGTACTCCTGGTTGGAAATGCGTCCGCGTCCTTCGGCGCTGCCCGCGGTCTCGCCATCCTCGTCGTAGACGTAGATCAGATCGATGTCGCTGGAGACGTTGAGTTCACGCGCACCCAGCTTGCCCATGCCAATCACCCACAGCTGCGCGCGCGCGCCGCCAACTCCAATGGGCGCGCCGTGAACCTCGTCGAGTGCCTGCTGCACATGCCCGCAGGCCAGGTCCAGCGAGAATTCCGCCAAATCCGTCATCGCCTGGGCAATGCGGTCCCATGTCGCGCCTTCATCGCAGTCCAGCCGCAGCAGGCGTTCCAGCACCAACTGGCGCGTGATGCGCAGCGCGCCGCCAAGGTCGTTGCCCTGGCCGAGCAGGGCCGCATGGGCCGAGGCCATCGTCTCGCGATCCGGGATGCCGCCCTCCAGCACCGACAGCTGACTTTCGTAGCGGCGGCGAATGCGCTGTCCAAATCGGGAGTGAGCTGACAATGGGTTGCGGGTCATAATTCCTGGCAAATCCTCTCGTTCACAATGCACCAGCAGCCGCTTCCCGAGTCATCACGACCGCACCGCTTCGCCCGCTTTGCGCAAGCCGCGTTGTGGCTCATGGTGGTCATGTGGTTGCTGTTCGGACTGGCATGGGGCGCACTGCACTGGTTCATTGTGCCGCGAATCAGCGAGTTTCGCCCGCAGCTCGAGGCCAAGGCCTCGGCGATCCTGGGAGTGCGCGTGCGCATCGACGCCATCGCGGCCCAGTCCAACGGCATGATCCCGTCGTTCGAGCTGGTCGGGGTGCGCCTGTTCGATGCCCAGGGCCGCGAGTCATTGCACCTGCCCCGGGTGCTGGCGGCCTTGTCGCCGCGGTCGCTGTGGAACATGGGCTTCGAGCAGTTGTATATCGACCGGCCCGAGCTCAACATTCGCCGCGCCCCCGATGGCCGGATCTTTGTGGCGGGACTCGACTTCTCGGCCGCGCCGGACACCGACAATGGCGCGGCGGACTGGCTGTTCTCCCAGTCGGAGTTCGTCATCCACGAGGGCACGGTGCAATGGACCGACGAGAAGCGCGCCCTGCCCACGCTGGCCTTGCAGCAGGTCAATTTCGTGCTGCGCAACCGGTTGCGCCAGCACAGTGCCCGGCTCGACGCGACGCCACCCGCGCAGTGGGGTGAACGCTTCAGCCTGCGCGCACTGCTGCGCCAGCCGCTGCTGTCGGCGCACGACGGTCAGTGGCGTGAATGGGACGGGCAGTTGTACGCCCTGTTCGGCCATGTGGATTTGTCCGAGCTGCGTCGCTATGCCGATCTGGGCGTGCAGCTCACGCAGGGGCGTGGCGCCTTGCGCGCCTGGGTCGATGTGCAGCGTGGCCAGGTCCAGGGCGCCACCGCCGACGTGGCGCTGGAATCGGTCGAGGTGACGCTGGGGCCGGATCTGCAGCCGATGGCGCTGCATTCGGTGTCGGGACGGCTCGGCGCTCACCTGCTGCCGCGCGGCTTTGAGTTTTCCACCGAGGCCTTGCAGTTTCAGACCGGTGATGGCCTGCGCTGGCCTGGCGGCAACGTGCGCGTGCAGCATCAGAGCGCCGATGGCAAGACCGCCGCCAAGGGTGAGCTCAGCGCCGACCGGCTGGACCTGGCCGCGCTGTCGCAGATTGCCAACCGGCTGCCGTTTGGCCCCGAGGTGCGGGCCCAACTGCAGACCTACGTGCCCAAGGGCCTGGTGGAGAGCCTGCGGCTGAACTGGCAGGGCAACGCGCAGGCCATCACCAAGTACCAGGCCAAGGGACGGGTGCTGCAGTTCGAGATGGCGTCGCGCGCGGCGCCGGCCAATCCGGCGCAGGCTCCACCGCCGGTGGGCACGCCCGGCATCGCAGGCCTGACGCTGGACTTCGACTTCAATCAGACCGGTGGTCAGGCCGAGCTGCTGCTGCAAGACGGCGCGGTGGACCTGCCCGGGGTGTTCGAGGACCCGCTGGTGCGGGTCGGTCAACTCTCGGGGCAAGTGAAATGGCAGGTCGATGGTGAGCGCATTGCGGTGCAGGCGCCGAACCTGAAGTTCAGTAACGCCGACGCGCAGGGCGAGGCGCAGATCAAGTGGGAGACCGCCGACCCGCGGCGCTCCGGCGCGCGCGCGCGCTTTCCGGGTGTGCTGGACTTGCAGGCCAGTCTGAGCCGGGCCGATGGCACCAAGGTGCACCGCTATCTGCCGCTGGTCATCCCGGCGTCGGCGCGCCACTACGTGCGCGACGCCATTGTCTCGGCGGTGGCCACCGGTGCGCGCTTCAAGGTCAAGGGCGATCTGCACGACATGCCATTCAAGGACCCCCGGCAGGGCGAGTTCCGGATTTCGGCCAACATCCAGAACGCCACCTTCGCCTACGTGCCGCGCAGTCTGCAGCCTTCCGACAGCCTGCCCTGGCCGGCCCTGACCAACATGAGCGGTGAACTGGTGGTGGAGCGCGCGCGGCTGCAGGTCAACCAGGCGCGCGCCCAGCTTGGCGCGCGCGCGGCGCTGCAGGTCAGCAAGGCGCAGGGGCTGATCGCCTCGCTCGACAACAACCCCGTCGTGGTGGTTGAACTCGATGCACAGGGCCCCCTGGGGGACATGCTGGGCTACGTCAACGCGTCGCCGGTGGCCTCGATGATTGGCCGCGCCCTGGATCAGGCGGCAGGCAGCGGCAAGGCCGACCTGCGGCTGAAGCTGAACCTGCCGCTGGCGGCCATCGAGAAGTCCGGCGTGCAGGGCAGCGTCACGCTGGCCGACAATGACCTGCAGTTCTCGCAGGATTCGCCGCGCCTGACCAAGGCGCGCGGTGTGGTCAACTTCTCCGAATCGGGCTTCAGTCTGAGCGGTGCGCAGGCGCGCATGCTCGGCGGCGAACTGCGGCTCGACGGTGGCAGCGTGGCGCCGGGGGTGGGCAACGCGGTCAGCGGCGCTGCCGCCGCGGCACCGGCGATTGTGTTGCGTGCGCGGGGCGGGGTGACGGCGGAGGGTCTGCGCCAGGCCAGGGAACTGGGCTTTCTGGCGCGTCTGGCGCAACACGCCAGCGGCAGCGCCAGCTATGCGGCAACGCTGGCGTTTCGGCGTGGCTTGCCCGAGCTCAAGGTGCAGAGCACGCTGCAGGGGCTGGGCTTGAGCCTGCCCGCCCCGCTGAACAAGCCGGCACAGGCCGCGCTGCCGATCAAGTTCGAGAATGCGCTGCTGCGCGAATCGCTGCTGGCCAGCGCCGGTGACGCCAGTCCGCTGCGTGACCAGTTGTCGCTGGAGATCGGGCGCATCGGCGCGGTCACCTATGTGCGCGAACACGGCGTGTCGCAGACCAAGGTGTTGCGTGGCGCCATCGGCGTGGGCCTGTCGAGCGACGAAGCGGTGGCACTGCCCGAGGAAGGCGTGGTGGCCAACATCAATCTCAACGGTGTTGACCTTGACGCGTGGAGCCGCGTGCTGTCCCAGGCGGCGGGCGCCGACCTGACCAGCGGCGCCGCGCCCGGCGCCGCTGCCGCAGCCGGCGCGCCCAACGGCAACGGCGGCGCCGACGCGCTGGGCTACCTGCCCACCGTGATGGCGATTCGTGCCGGCGAGCTGACGGTGGGCGAGCGCAAGTTGCACAACGTGGTGGCGGGCGGCTCGCGCGACGGTTTGCTGTGGCAAGCCAATCTGGATGCCACCGAGCTCAATGGCTACCTGGAGTACCGTCAACCCTCGGGCAGCGGCCTGGGGCGGGTGTTTGCGCGTCTGGCGCGGCTGAAGATCGCTCCAAGCACCGCGCTGGAAGTTGAAACGCTGCTCGACGAACAGCCCGCCACCATTCCCGCGCTGGACATCGTGGTGGACGATTTCGAGTTGCGTGGCAAGCGGCTCGGACGCGTCGAGATCGATGCCATCAACCGCGGCGCCGGCTCGCCGCGACGCGAGGGCAGCGGCCGAGAATGGCGCCTGAACAAATTCAACATCGTGACCCCGGAGGCCAGTCTGTCGGCGACCGGCAACTGGACCAGCCTGAATGCGCAGGCCGGCGCGGGTGAGGCGGGCGCGCCGGGCAACCAGGTGGAGCGCCGGCGCACGGTGCTCAACTTCAAGCTCGACATCACGGATGCGGGTCAGTTCCTGACCCGGCTGGGCATGAAGGACGTGGTGCGCCGTGGCAAGGGCAAGATGGAAGGGCAGGTGGCCTGGATTGGCTCGCCGATCACCGTGGACTATGCCTCGATGAGCGGCAACTTCGGCATCAACGTCGAAAGCGGCCAGTTTCTCAAGCAGGACCCGGGCCTTGCCAAGTTGCTGGGCGTGCTGAGCCTGCAGTCGCTGCCGCGCCGCCTGGTGCTGGACTTCCGCGACGTGTTCAGCGAGGGCTTTGCCTTCGACTTCTTCCGGGGCGACGTGGTGATCGAGCAGGGCATCGCCCGGACCAACAATCTGCAGATGAAGGGCGTCAATGCGGCCGTGTTGATGGATGGGCGCGCCGACATAGCCAAAGAGACGCAGGACATCCGGGTGGTGGTGGTGCCCGAGGTGAATGCCGGCACTGCCTCCCTGATTGCCACCGCCATCAACCCGGCGGTCGGGTTGGGCACATTCCTGGCCCAGATGTTCCTGCGCAAACCCCTGATCGAGGCGGCCACGCAGGAGTTTCACGTGGATGGCAGCTGGGCCGATCCGCGCATCGCCAAGGTCGATCGCCGCGCTGGCGCGCCCGCCACCGCCGCACCCAGCGAGGCCGGCAAATGAAGGTCGCCGTCGTGCAGATGGTCTCGGGCGTCGCTCTGGCCGTCAACCTCACGGCCGCGCGCTCGCTGTTGCGCCAGGCTGCCGAGCAGGGCGCCGAGTTGGCCGTGCTGCCCGAGTACTTCTGCATCATGGGCCAGCGCGACACCGACAAGCTGGCCCATGGCGAGGCGTTTGGCAGCGGTCCGATCCAGCAGTTCCTGGCCGACACCGCGCGCGAGCTCGGCCTGTGGCTGGTGGCCGGCACGCTGCCGCTGGCGGCACCGCCGGGGCCTGAGCCGGACGCGCCGGCGCGGGTGTTCAACAGCTCGCTGGTGTATTCCAGTGCCGGTCAGTGCGTGGCACGCTACGACAAGATTCATCTGTTTCGTTTCCGTCACGGCAACGAGAGCTATGACGAGTCGCGCGTGCTGAGCGCAGGCGAGCAGCCGGTGCTGTTCGAGCTGGCCTCGCGCGACGGGCATGTCTGGCGCATTGGCCTGAGCGTCTGTTACGACCTGCGCTTTGCCGAGTTGTACCGCGGCTATGCGCGGCGCGGCGCCGATCTGCTGCTGGTGCCCAGCGCATTCACCCACACCACCGGCGAGCACCATTGGGAGGTGCTGCTGCGCGCGCGGGCCATTGAGAACCTGGCCTTTGTGGCGGCGGCGGCGCAGGGCGGCGTGCACGAGAATGGGCGCCGCACCTGGGGTCATTCGATGCTGGTCGACCCCTGGGGCGCGGTGCTGGCCGAACAGGCGCAGGATGCCGGCGTGGTGCTGGCCGATCTCAGCATGGAGCGTCTGCAGGCCTTGCGCAGCCAATTGCCCGCCCTGTCGCACCGGGTGTTGTGATGGGGCTTGCGCGTGCAGGGTGATCGTCCGGCGTCCACCCAGCGGCGGCCTGCACTGTGGGTCGCCCTGGTGCTGCTGGTGCTGGCCTTGTTGGCGATGCTGGTCTGGCTGGCCGGACGCTATGAGGCCAGCCAGATTCAGAACCGTCTCGAGCGCGATGCCGCCGATACCGTGGCGGACGTGCGCTCGGCCTTTACCCGCATGGCGCAAAGCCTGCAGGCGCTGCAGGCGGGCGATGCCAACCCCGCGGCCTGGAGCGCAGAGGCCGGCGCGATACTGCGCGAGCACCGGGAACTGGTTCGCATAGAGCGGCGCGACGCGTCCCTGCGGCTGCTCAACCAGGTCGACACACCGTATCGGGCCCCGGTGTTCGACCGCCTGGGCCGGGACGCGGGTCAAGGTGAACTGGCCCAAGCCTGCGCCACCGCGCGGCGCCTCAACGCAGCGGCCTTCGCCAGCAGCTATTTCGTGCCCTCGATGGATGGCCTGGGCGTGGAAGTGATGGACATGTGCATGCCGCTGGAGACGGCAGGTCAGAACGGTGGCTACCTCGTGGCCACCTACTCCCTGCACGAGGTGCTCAACGGCCCGCTGCTCGGCCCGCAGACGCGCGGCTATGAACTGGCGTTCACCGAAGGCGACGGCACGCGCCTGGCCATGCGCGTGCTGCCCCGGCGCGGCAACCGCGTGTTCAGCGCGCAGCAATTGCTGGACCTGCCGGGCACCACGCTGGTGCTGCGTGTGGACAGCTGGCGCGGCACGCCCGACCTGTTTCCCAATGTTCTCACGGCGCTGGTGGCGGCGCTGTCGCTGGGCCTGTTGTCGGTGATGGCGTTGCTGGGCAAGGATGCGCGCGGGCGCCTCAAGGCCGAGCGCGAGCTGGCCGATGCGCTGGCGTTTCGCAAGGCGATGGAGGACTCGCTGGTCACCGGCCTGCGCGCGCGCGACCTGCAGGGGCGCATCACCTATGTCAATCCGGCGTTCTGTCACATGGTGGGTTTCCGCTCGGAGGAGCTGCTGGGCCATGGCAGCCCGGCGCCCTATTGGCCGCCCGAGTTCGTTGGCGAGTACCAGCAGCGCCAGGCCATTCGCCTGGCCGGCGGCTTGCCGCCGCGCGAGGGCTACGAGTCGGTCTTCATGCGCAAGGACGGCACGCGTTTTCCGGTGCTCATCATCGAGGCGCCGCTGATCAACGCGCAGGGCAAGCAGACCGGCTGGATGAGCGCGTTTCTGGATATCAGCGAGCAGCGCCGTATCGAGGAGCTGTCGCGCACCAGCCAGGATCGGTTGCAGGCCACCGCCAGGCTGGCCACAGTGGGCGAGATGGCGTCCCTGCTGAGCCATGAGTTGAACCAGCCGCTGGCGGCGATTTCGAGCTACGCCACCGGCTCGCTCAATCTGCTGGAACAGGCCGATGCGGCCGCGCCCACGCTGCGTTCCGACCTGGTGCTGGCGATGCAGCGCATTGCGCAGCAGGCCGAGCGCGCCGGCAAGGTGATCAAGAGCGTGTACGACTTTGTGCGCCGGCGCGACCAGGCGCGCGCACCCATCGCGGCGCAGGCGCTGCTCGACGACATCCGCCCGCTGATCAACCTGCAGGCGCGCAAACTCGGCGTGCGCGTGCAGATCGAGCTGGAGCCGACGCTACCGCCGGTGTTGTGCGATGGCACCATGATCGAGCAGGTGCTGCTCAACCTGGCGCGCAATGCCATGCAGGCCATGGACGATGTCTCTATCGTAGAGCGCATGCTGAGCATCCAGGTCGGACGCGTGCGCGGCGCAGGTGCCGCGCGCTGGGTTGAGTTCTCGGTTGCCGATCTTGGCCTGGGGATCGCGCCGGCCGTGCAGCAGCAGTTGTTCACACCGTTCTTCACCACCAAGGACGAGGGCATGGGCCTGGGCTTGAGCCTGTGCCGCACGGTGGTCGAGCAGCACGGCGGTGCGCTGGTGTTCGAGCCCAACCAGCCACGCGGCATGGTGTTCCGGTTCACCTTGCCGATCGCCCAGCCCGAGCATTAGCCGCGCTGGCCGCGCCTAGAATGAGCCCATGCAACCGGTCAAAGATGCTGTGGTGTACGTGGTCGACGATGACGTGGGCGTGCGCGATGCGCTGGCCTGGCTGCTGCGGTCGCGGCGCCTGACCAGCGAGGTGTTCGACAGCGCCAGCGCATTGCAGCAGGCCCTGCTGCAGGCCCCGACCAGCCAGCCCTGCTGTTTGCTGCTGGACGTGCGCATGCCCGACATGAGTGGCCTGGAGTTGTTCGACTGGCTGGTGCAGCGCGGGCAGCACCAGTCCATGCCGGTGATCTTCCTCACCGGGCATGCCGACGTGCCGACCGCCGTGGATGCGGTCAAGCGCGGCGCGTTCGACTTCTGCGAGAAGCCCTTCTCCGACAACGCCCTGGTCGATCGCGTCGAGCAGGCCCTGGCGCAATCGCAAGCGTGGTTGGCGGCGCGGCTGGGCCGTGACCAGTTGCACGAGCGCCTGGCCGAGTTGACCGAGCGCGAGCGTGCCGTGATGCGCTGCGTGGTCGAGGGGCTGCCCAACAAGCTGATTGCCGATCAGCTGGACATCAGTGTTCGCACCGTGGAGGTGCACCGCGCCCGGGTCTTTGAAAAAATGGCCGTCAAATCGGCGGTGGAATTGGTCAATGTGCTACGAAAGCAATAGCAGTGTGGGTCCTGTGGAGGGCCAACCGGGCGATCGGGCGGGCGCGGCCGCGGCCAGTTCAGTCCGACTTGGGTGGTGACGAGCGGCTGGGCGGCTCGCCGTTCTTGCGGCCCGAGAACATGGTCCACCACACGATCAGCAGCAGTAGCAGCAGGGCGCCCAAGGCTTCAAGCAGAATCAGCACCATGAAACGACTCCTGTGCAAAGTGGTGAGTGGCGCGATTGTAGGAATATTGGCCGGCTGCGGCAGTGCGCCGCTGTATGGCCCGGCTGAACGGTCCGCGCCGGCGCCGGGACGCGCCCCGGTGGCCAGCACGGATGCCGCGCTGGCGCACCTGCCGGCGCTGGTGCAGGGCCGAAGCCGCTGGGTGGCAGTGCCCTGGAACCAGTTGCCTGGCTTTGGCCAGGACGCCTTGCACGAGGCCTGGAATGCCTGGCTCAGGAGCTGCGAGCGTCCGGCGGCGGCCTTTGCCGCCTTGTGCCCGGAAGTGCGTCGCCTGAGCATCGGCAGCGCCGATGAGCAGTTGAGCTGGCTGACCTCCCGCCTGCAACCCTACCGTGTGGAGGCGCTGGCCGACGAGGGCCCAGGCCTGTTGACCGGCTACTTCGAGCCGATGTTCGAAGCCTCGCGCCTGCCCAAGCCGGGCTATGGCGTGCCGCTGTACCAGCTGCCGTCGGGCCTGGCGCAGCGCAAGCCCTGGTACACGCGCCAGGAGATCGACACGCTGCCCGCCGCGCAGGCCGCGCTCAAGGGGCGCGAGATTGCCTTCCTGGCCGACCCGGTGGACGCGCTGATCCTGCAGATCCAGGGTTCGGGGCGGCTGCGTGTGACCGAGGCCGACGGGCAGGTGCGGCTGCTGCGCGTGGCCTATGCCGGCAGCAACGAGCAGCCCTACCGCAGCGTGGGCCGCTGGCTGCTTGACCAGGGCGCGCTGCGCGATGCGTCGTGGCCCGGTATCCGGGCCTGGATTGCACAGAATCCGCAGCGCGTGCAGGAGCTGCTGTGGAGCAACCCGCGCATGGTGTTCTTCCGCGAAGAGTCGCTCAGCGAGCTGGAGGCGGGTTTTGGGCCGCGCGGCGCGCAGGGCGTGGCGCTGACGCCGGGGCGCTCGATCGCGGTGGACCCCAGCAGCATTCCCTACGGCACGCCGGTGTGGCTGGCCTCCAATGGCCCGGCCGTCAACCTGGAGAAACTGGTGCTGGCACAGGACACTGGCAGCGCCATTGTCGGGGCGGTGCGCGCCGACTACTTTGCCGGTTGGGGCCCGCAGGCCGGTGAGCTGGCGGGCCGGCTCAAACAGCCTTTGCGGATGTGGGTGCTGTGGCCACGCGCGTACTGACGCCCAGGTGCCCCAGCGGCAGCGCGCTACTGGCCTTGACTTCACCCAGCGAGAAGCTGGTGTGCAGGTCCTTCACGTTGGGCAGGTTGATCAGCACCGAGCGTGCCAGCTGCGAGAACGAGTCCAGGTCGCGTGACACCACCTGCAACTCGAAGGTGCCAGCGCCGCTGATGTAGTGGCAGGACACCACTTCCGGGATCTTCTGGATCGCCTCTTCGAGTTCGCGCGTTACGTCGCCC
>Ga0208627_1000642_pt1 | contig 9874 bp, 7 predicted proteins | sample LakWasMet13_LOW5_2_FD_183861 | JGI IMG/M metagenome (GOLD analysis project Ga0208627, IMG submission 183861) | Freshwater sediment methanotrophic microbial communities from Lake Washington under simulated oxygen tension - Sediment Metagenome... | ecosystem: Environmental > Aquatic > Freshwater >... | reverse complement strand
CGGACAAATATTGCCTTGATCCTCAGGCCACTTATGACTTCGCCGAAGTGTTTGGGCGCGTGGCGCCGATCATCGTTGAGATTGGTTTCGGTAACGGCGATAGCCTAGCCAAAATGGCGGCGGCGAATCCTGACACAGACTACATTGGCATCGAAGTACACCGACCGGGCGTCGGCCATTTAATGATGTTGCTGGATCTGCAAGGCCTGACCAATGTCAGAATTTATTGCCACGATGCTATCGACATTCTTGAACACAAACTGCCGGATGCCAGTCTAGCTGGCGTGCATTTGTTTTTTCCGGACCCTTGGCCGAAAAAAAAACATCACAAACGCCGTATCGTGCGACCGTCGTTTATTGCTCTCTTGCTTAAGAAATTGAAAGTCGGCGGTTATTTTCATGCCGCCACCGATTGGGAAAATTACGCCGAAAATATGCTGGAAGTACTGTCGGCAGACGCCGGATTACTCAATAGCAGCGAAACCGGCGACTATTGCCCGCGCCCGGAATACCGTCCACTGACAAAATTTGAACAGCGCGGCATACGCTTGGGGCACGGCGTTTGGGATTTGATTTTTACCAAGCGGTAGGGTTATTGCCAACCTTCTGCGCTTAGCCTTTCTAGCTAAATGCTAGTGGTCAAAATTTCAGCTGTTTATTGGTAACTCGGGGACGGTTTTTTTTCGGATAGTATTCTCGGTGGTGAACTGGTGCTTACGACCCATAAGCGCCGTTCGCCTGTTTCAGCAAGCTATGTTTGCAGTCATTCAATAAGGTGCCATTCAAAATAGAGGTGCGATTAGCTTGCGTAATCGCACTTTTCGAAGTCAACATTCCTATAAAACCGACGCCTCAAGCGGCCTGCTAATCGCCGGTTTAATCGATAGAGCGAAAATTACTTTGGCTATTATGCTACCCACTTTCTGGCTTTATTTTTTTTGACGCCAAATACCGCTAACAACCCTGGTGCGAACAATAATACGGAAGCAGGTAGAGGGACCGGTGCTGCGGTTATATGGGCAGTGCCGCCCGTGACACCAGTGGCAGGCCCGCTACCATCGGAGAGAAACAACAGCTGTGAAGGTGATACAGGATCAACGGTTATGCTCAAGAAATTCCCCTGGCTGATGTTAAGCGCTTTGAACTTGACAGTACCTAACAAGGTGGGAGATGTGATGTTTAAACCAGTCGTTGATAAAGTGCTTTCGGCAAAGTGGATCCGTCCCAAGGTCGTGCCCACACCAGGAGTAATAGTACTTGCGAAACTTACAGTGTCTAATCCAAAAATATTGCCACTGGTCAGCAACTGCGCGGAAAGATTGGTGCTGTTGTATGTCAGATCGAAATCAAAGCCCGCTAAATCGTTAACATTATTGACATAAATTTTGGCATCAAAAATCGAGTTCTTGGCGGCCGAGTAGATGTCTTGACCATTAGGAAATTGAAGATTAAGTGTAGCCGCTTCGGCTGTTTGGAAAAAGCCGACGAATGCCAAGGCCATCAGTTTGGTGAGTAAATGTTTGTTCATGAAAAATTCCGTAGAGGTAAGAGCCGAGGCTATTGCCCCGGCAAAGCTAGTCAAAATAAGAAGTGGATTATGGTGTAGGGGTAACGACTGCGCATTTTGTCATCGTACAAAGTGAAACCGCTTTTCTGTAATCGATGATATTGACTCTCAAATCACCATTCAGATCGCGTGGATCATTGGCTGCTACTATTTGGCCGTATTTGGCTTTGATGGCATTCAAATCGTTCATGTCGATGTCGCTATCACCATCAGTATCGCCAGGGCCGGTTACCTTGACGGTAAAGGCTTTTGACGCAATCTTGTTATCAGCATCGTTTGCCGATACGGTAAAGTTGAACACGCCGACTTTGGATGGTACGCCGGATAACAGGCCAGTACTTGAGGCGAGAGTCAAACCATTGGGTAGTTCGCCTATGCTGATGTTGGTCACGTAAGGGGTGTTGCCGCCGTTAACGGTAGGTCGTTGTGGAAACACTTCATTGACCTTGCCGTTTTGCAGCGCATCGACTGTACTAAAGGGCGTAATAGCCAGAAATTCCGTCATTTGCGAGCCCTGATAAGCGCCGACGATTTCCGCGGTTGAACAATCAAAATCATAAGAGTCGCCGTTGGCATCGGTTACGCCCACGACACCATCGCCGTGCAGATTATCCGGTCCAACCTTGTCGCACATGGCTTCGCCTTTTTCTCCATCAATGGATCCAGCCGGACCGCCATAGGCATAAAACTCATAACGGCGAGTGACGGCTTCTTCTGCGTTGTTGCCCATGCTGTCGGCGCTGCCGGTTAGTTCGGATTTGGCAGTGCTGCCACCGTTTTGTGATTGCAACAGATACCACTCGGATTCCACTTCGTCTGGTTCACCGTTGGTCCAGTCTGCAAGGCCGTCACCGTCATGGTCGTCACTGATTAGATCACCCAAGGCCAAAACACGTGCTCTATGTGTGGTGGTCTTGATGACCTTGACCCAACTGGGTTCGCCAAATTCTTTAACAATGGCTTGCGGAACAATCGGAGCGGGTATAGTTGCCACGACTTGTGCCGGAAAGTTGGCTGTTGGCGGGGTATAATCGAAGACCGGGATGTTCAACTGTAGTGCAGGGCCAACGATCAGTTTGCCGCTAGCATCTTTGACCAGCCAGTTGTACTTGGCTGCGCTGTATGGTGCGGTGCTTCCATAGGCAAAATGCACCCCAAAATGTTCGCACCCTACGTTTTTGCTTAAGTCGTAGCAATAAAGTGTGCTGTTTGCCGGATAGGGATTGGTGAAAGCTCCCCCTTGTTCATAACGCACAAACACTTTGGGATGCAAAGGATCGCTAAGGTCTTCACGTACTTTTCCATAACCATAATGATTGCCGGGGTAGGTACTGACAACATCCCGGCTCCGTGCGTCGTCGAGTTCGATTTCTATGCCGTAGACGATGCCACCTGTGTGATTCAGCGCATCGAAATTGCCCAGCCCGCCCCTGATGTCGCTCGCTTGGGCGACAGAGCCAAGCGCCAGTAACGGTAATACGAGAGTGATTTTCTTCATTGTGTCCCCTGTGGATGGTGGTTTGTAAACAGACTGTGACTATCAATTAAACTTGGTGGCAAAGAAAACGACAAATTTCAGGGCGAGTTTTGATTTTTCGTAGATCGTTCAAGTTCCTGCCGACTAATCTAAAAAAATTGAAATTCAATTTAGTTTTGTTACTACTTATACCGTTTAAGGCTAACTGCGATCACCATATTCTCATTGTTAACCAAATTTAAAGCGGAGACTTTATAACACACGAGGATGAAATTTAAATTAAAATCGCGTTAGGCTTCACGTTATTTTGCTGCTTTTATTGTTGACCTCTATGAGCACGGTCTTGACAAGCTAAGTGTCGAGATCGAAGCTTTCCGAAATATTACCGAGTTAGGCGTCCAATTTTTGCCGATTAATTGTAATGTTCCCAATTTTTTGAGATACCAGAAATATGGGGTTATAGCTAAGCCAGAGTCTCTGCCCGAATAATCGGTCCTCCATATCTCATTTCCTTGGCCGCCCCGGTTTAGTTGTATTCAAATCATTCAAAACAGCATTTGATAGTTTTATTGCAATACTTGGCCCTGGTCTCCCGTGCAAGACAACGAATGGTTATTGCCAAATGAAATCGCTCTTTAGCGAAAACAAAATAACTAGTATTTACCAAATTGCTGCTGGTGATTTGGGAGGAATAGCACAAGGTTATCCGCTCACCGTACCGAAAATCAAACCAACACTGGCGGTAATGCCCATCGATAATATGCCCCAGAAAGTGACACGGGAAATGGCTGTTAAAACAGAAGCTCCGCCGACCAAGGCAGACAGGCCGCCCAATAACATCAGCGATAACAGTGAAATTGAACCTACGGTGGTTATCAATGGCATGATATTGGATGCGGTTAAATCTGTGATCATTTGATTAACTTGAGCCAAAGGCAAATAAGGGAAGATCAGCACCATCAAAAGTGGCAATGCTGCGCCTAAGGAAAACGTCATGGCAGAAACTAAAGCCGCCTGCAGCGGACGGGCGGTTGTTATTTCGGTTAACCCTAATTCATCGCGTGCATGAGCTGCCAAGGCATTGTGATTCATCAGTTGTTCGGCAACCTGTTGAGCCAGTTCAGGTTCTAGGCCCCTGTCGATATAGATTGCTTTCAGCTCGTTCACTTCATGAGGGTGATTTTCAGCCAGCTCTAACTCTTCCCGTTTTAAGTCAGCTTGTTCGGTATCAACTTGGGAGCTGACAGAGACGTATTCACCTGCCGCCATAGACATGGCACCCGCAACTAAACCGGCTGTCCCACTCACCAATATGGCATGGATGTCAGTATGAGCAGCCGAGACACCAATGACTAGACTTGATGTTGATACGATGCCATCGTTAGCACCTAACACCGCTGCACGTAACCACCCGATACGATGGGCGCGATGTAATTCAGTATGTCTCAAATGAACTCCTTTAGATTGTTAGCAATTTGAACAGGGAAACTATTGGTAAGTGTCATCAATGTCTTTTTTGCCTGTGAACATGGCTTTAATCAACTTCTCTTTGTCCACATAACTGGAAACGATAACGCCCAAAATGTGTAAGAAGACTAACAACAAGGTCAGGTTGGCGAAAAACTCGTGTAGCTCCTCCCAAAACTCTTCGCTTTGTTTATCCACTATGTGGTGGGTATCAGTACCTTCGGATTTATCATCCTCATCGTCGTCCTTGGCCCCTTCTGCGTTGGCTGCGGAAATCACGGAGACTGACTGTAATTGGGTTTGCACTTGCTCGGCGGATATAGCGAACGGTCCTTTGTTGTCTTCAACCGCGTATAACTTCATGCCGGTCACGGTGGCACCTGTCAAACAGAGTAGCAACGCAATCACCATTGCACCGCCAGCCGGATTATGGCCGATATAATGCTTGGGCTTACGGGCGATTAGGTTTTTCAGATAGCCAGTAATTCTGACGGGTGAATAGACAAAATGACCGAAGCGAACATACTTGCCGCCGACAAAGCCCCACACTATTCGCATGACCAGATAGCCACCCACGACATAACCGGCCCACACATGGACGGGCATAAGGTCATCTTCAGTCAAGTACGCCGTAAAGAACGCTATCACCAAAGTCCAGTGTCCAATACGAATCAACGGCTCCCATACTTCCACTGATTCTTTCTTGTTTATCATGGCATTTCTCCTGCTCAGACTTCTGATACGAATTAAGTTGAAGGTAATAGTGGGTTAAACTGAACTTTTTAGCATCCGTCATTCGACGGATAGGTGATTATTTGTGGCATTGATTGACGATAACAAACGTTTTAGCCAATGGGCTATTGCGATTAGCTTGTTTGTTTTTGTGCTGATAGCAATGGATCTGAGAGGTGACTATGCAGAGGGCGTCCCTTGGTCGCATGTACTCACCGAAGTGATAATTTTGATACTTTCTTTGGCAGGTATTGTCTACTTTGGTTGGCTTTATCATCAATTTTCAACGTCCAAAATTGATGTGTTGACGCATGATTTGGCCTTAGCTCATCAACAAGCTCAACAGTGGCGTGAGGCAAATCGTGAACTTATTGCGGGGTTGGCTGTGCAAATCCGGAAGCAGTTTGAACTCTGGCAACTCACCGCTGCAGAAGCGGAAGTGGGCATGCTGATGTTAAAAGGCCTTAGCCATGGCGAAATAGCCAATCTGCGCAACGCTAGCGAGCGTACTGTGCGTGATCAAGCTCGTGCGATTTATCGGAAGGCTGGCGTAGCAGGACGCACAGAGCTGTCTGCTTTTTTTCTGGAAGATTTGCTACTGCCTCGCTAGCAACAAATTTTGCTTTTAAAATCAAACCTAACGTTATTGAAAGCCGCGTAGAACAACTGTCAGGTTAATATCTAAAATCGGAATTTCAATAGGTTGATTTTGCGACCAGGTGAATATCGCAAATTGGCCGTATTGACTCAGTTATAATGCTAATTTGCTCGCCGAATACCGGACACCCGGCTGGGTCAGAAGATGCCTCAACTATTGAAATTGGAAAGTTACCCCGAATGGCAGGAATTGGCCCAGGCCGTGTCAAAACGTAAAAATACGCCAAACCGATCCAGCAAACCCGATTGGCGCTTGGCCAAATCGAGTACAGTCGACTGTAGAGAACAGATTATTGAGTTGAATCAGAATAGATATTTTGACATGTGTTTCTTTAGAATCGACTAGTGAGGGTTTGATATAGCCTGGATTTCAAAACTAAAGCACTCCTCATGCACTCATGCCCTGCATCAATGGGCCTATCCCCAGTATTTTCATCACCCGTTTGAGATTGTACGCAAGTACATACAAACTCATTTCTGTGCTGACATGATCCAGTGTTTTCATCTGAAAATGGGTTGCGCCCATCCAGGCTTTGAGCGTGCCAAATGGATGCTCAACCGTTTGCTTGCGTATCAGCATGGCGCTTCCGGCATGTTATTAAGGCGTACTTGCATGACATCAAGTACGGCTTCATGTTCCCAGCGTCTGACGCGACGTTCTGTACCTGGTGTACATTGATCTTTCAACGCACAAACCCGACAACCAGAATTCCAGTAGGTGTAGAGCGTTTTTCCTTGTTCGATCGAGGTGTAACGTTTGATTAACGACTGTCCCGCAGGGCAACGATATTCATCTTTATCTGCCACATAAATGTAGAGTCCCTTAGCTTTATTGTTGGACGTAAGCGATTTGGGGACGATTGCTGTAATGCTGGCTTCATGACAGGCTAGGATTTCTTCGCCTTTGTAATAACCCCGATCGGCTATGGCTGTAATCTCTTGGGCGCCCATTGCAGTGCGTGCTTGTTTAGCCATTGATGATAGTTGGTCTCGATCAGTTCCCACGTTAGTGACCTCGTGCGCCACAATCAAATGGTGCTTGGTATCAACGGCGGTTTGCACGTTGTAGCCGACGATGCCGGTACCTCTTGTCTTCATCGAACGTGCATCAGGATCAGTCAGCGATAGTTGTTTATCCGGCGCGGCTTGCATTTTTATATCAAGTTCTTTTAATTCCGCCATACGCTGCCTCAAGGCGGCGATTTTCTCTTTCAATTTTATTGTCTTGGTTTCTGCTACGGCAGGTTCTTCCTGGTCAGCTGAATCCAACGCAGTAAGGTATCGATTAATACTGTCTTCAAGTTGCTGCTTACGGCGTTCCATTTTGGCGCTGGTGAAATTCTTATCTCGATTGTTAACCGCTTTGAACTTACTGCCGTCAATAGCGACGATTGCCTGGGAAAATAAATCTAGTTGTCGGCACAGTTCGACAAACTGGCGGCATGCACTACGGATCGCTTTACCATTGTCTTTACGAAAGCGTGCAATCGTTTTGAAATCAGGCGTCAACCGGGAGGTCAGCCACATTAACTCAACATTACGTTGGGTTTCCAACTCAAGGCGTCGGGTTGATTGAATACGGTTGAGATAACCATAGATATAAATTTTCAGAAGGGTTGAGGGGTGATAGGCAGGGCGACCTGTGGCCTCCGGTTTAACGCCTTCAAAACCCAGCGATCCAAGATCAAGCCCTTCAACAAAAACCTCGACTACTCGGACTGGATTGCACTCGGTAACGTAGTCATCCAATGATTCTGGAAATAAGGTATTTTGTGTCCGATGCTCGCCTTGTATAAAACGTTTCAATTGAAGTCCTTAACGTTTAATTAGGGCTGAATTTTACCACTTATTACGTTAATTCTCCTTATATTTCAAGTAATTAAGTTATATTTTTACGGCTTTTACTATGGCTTGTGTTTTGACACAGTCTGGGTCGGGGACTGCCTTTCAACATGAATCCGAAAAGCGCTCGTAGTAAAGTGTAACTGCTGGCATCTTGCTCATACAGCCCCTTCACACACATGTTGACCAAGTTATTTCATAAATTATCAGGTCTGACAGTTAAAGCTCATTGATATTGGCTGGCAAGTTAATGACGACGTCTTTGCCGGACCACTTTGCGTTACCAATAGTCGTCCACTCGCCGCTAAAGTTTTTGTGTAAAAGATCATATTCCCAGGTAGACGGCGCGCTGATTCGTTTCATTTTGATGTGGAACTCGGTTTGGTCTAGGTTTAAACCGATGTCCTGCCCCCAAAACGCGGTGACTTTCATGATCATCTTCTGTAAACGATGATTGTTAATATTAGGCGTCACTGCAATATTGGCCCACATCGAATGGACTCGTCCCCAGTTCGGCGCCAGCAAGCGGCCTTGCTCATTGACGAAAGGCAGCCAGCGCTCGATGCCATCCTTGTCTGTGTAGGTAATGGCCAGAATGCGGTCATAGCCTTCAAAATGATCATGCATGTAAAGCGGGTGCGGGCTAATACCCCAAAAGGTTTGCGAAATCATTAATACCGCATTACTGGCTTTAGCCAAAGCATCGGTGATTGCCGATTGCTTGGTATCGATATGCAGCCGGTAAACAAAGCCATAGTGGATGGTGCTGTTCAGTTGCAGCAGCAATAACACGATGAAGATTTTCGCCAGCTTTCTGGAAAAAGCCTTGGGTTTTTGTTCCGAGATTTGCTCAAGATAACGGTGATACCAGGTGCCATCTGGCAATGCTGCTGATACCACGCATGTCTCAGTGCAAGGTACACGCAGGCGTGAGTCGGCAATCGCGCGATATTTTGCCATCGCAAACTGGCGAATTCCCGGCAAACTTAAAATTAAACCTACAGGTGCCAGGTAACGCATTTTCAGGAGTATCTGGATATAGGTATCGACGCCTGCATAGACACGGTTCTGGTTATCCAGCGCATATAAGTCGGTCAGTAATGTTTTTTGATTGATGTGCGCCAAGGCCGGATATTGTTCGGCATATTGCTGGGCATTTTTAAAGTCTATGCAGCGAAAAATATCGAAGTGGTTGAGTATCAGCACAGTGCGATTGCATAAGGGGCATTGCTGGTCGTAAAACACAATCAAGGCTTTTTCTTTGGCAATCAGCTTATTGCCAATTCGACGCCACCAGCTGAACGGCACCAGCAGAAAATAAAAAATCAACATCCCTAAGCCAAAGGGGTAGATGTTAAACGATAAGGTAATACCTAGATGTAAGCTGAATTCTATGAGTAAAAACAGCACGCGTAAGCGACGATTGGCAAACAAGAACGGGAAAGTAAACTGAAAAACGATGATGGTGTAGCCGATGATTTGCTGAAGTAGCTCATTATTCAGTAGCGGCGACATATCAATCGCTGATACATAATAAGGCTGCGTAGAAGGCAGCCAAGCGCCAAGGCCATTACGCCAATGTTCTGCATACATTTTGTGGATGACAGAATCGAAATAGAGGAAGCCAAGACAGACTAAAACCGGTAAATAGTAAGCAAGCCGAGAGACTGCAGGGGCTGAATAAGCGCTGTAATGTGTAAATGGCGTGCTGAGTTTATGTCTGAGGCTATCTATCGAAAAAGCTTTATCTCCGGGCATAAACAGCAGAAAAAACCCGGTGCCAATCATGAATAGGTCAAATCCGCCGTCAAAATCGCGTTGCATGGGCGTAAAGTTGACGAAGATAATCCAGAAAATATAATTACAGATGACCGCGAATTGGTAGCGATAACCAACAACTATGCAACAGGCGATAACCGCCCAAATGCATAAAAAGAATGGAATCATCGGAAATTCGATGTCCAAATAAGGAATCGGATCGAAAATTAAGTGATTGAAATAGAGTAGAAAAAAAATTTCCTGCAGCGCAACTAAACCGTAAAAAAGTCGAAATAGGCCAATGCCGGTAGCGGGCGCTCGTTGAGAGAAAAGCTCGAATAGTTTGACAGATATAAATTGATTCATTGCAACGC
>Ga0208627_1000627_pt1 | contig 9980 bp, 6 predicted proteins | sample LakWasMet13_LOW5_2_FD_183861 | JGI IMG/M metagenome (GOLD analysis project Ga0208627, IMG submission 183861) | Freshwater sediment methanotrophic microbial communities from Lake Washington under simulated oxygen tension - Sediment Metagenome... | ecosystem: Environmental > Aquatic > Freshwater >... | reverse complement strand
GTCCGGGCGTGCGCTGAGCGATGCGCCCCCAACCGCTGCCATAGTGGCGTCCATGCTTTCCTTGTTGTCCTTGAATGGTCGCAAGGACAACAATGTGGGTCCGTTCAGCGGCAAGGCCGTGATGCCAGCGGGTGTCTTGCTCAGCAAATCGACCGGGACGTCGATTGCATGGACGACCCGAAACCGGTTGTATTCGAACACCAGATGCACAGGCCGAGCCACCCACACGGTCCACAAGCCGTATCCCAAGGCAGCCAGTTGAATAAGTACCACCATCGCCAGATCGCGCCGCAGCTCCGTCCACGGCTTGGCGCGGTTGAAGACCACCAAGGTGATCAGCGGCCCCAGGATGACGTCAACGGCGATGACGATCAGAAACAACTCCCGGCCCCCCGATATCTCCCGGTAAGGATAGGGATACCAAAGGCCGAACACCAGCCATGCCGCCAGGGCGGCAATGCACAGGCTCAATCCCAAATGAATGCCGCTGGCGCGCAGCCGATCCTTCCAACTCGACGGGGTTTGTTGATCCATGGTCGTATGATGTCCGAAGTAGATAAATGTTCTGTAAAGAGAAGAATATATGAGCGAACTGACCCATTTCGACTCGCGCGGTCAAGCTCACATGGTCGATGTGGGCACCAAGGCCAGCACGCACCGCGTCGGTGTTGCGCGCGGGCGCATTGAAATGTTACCTGCCACACTGGCCATTGTCCAAAGCGGTACAGCCAAGAAGGGTGACGTATTGGGCATTGCGCGAATCGCTGGCATCATGGCCGCCAAGCGAACCAGCGATCTCATCCCGCTCTGTCATCCACTGGCTTTGACCCGTGTGGCGGTTGACTTCGAGTTGGGTCTGGACGAAGACACCCACATCGGCCACGTTTCCTGCACTGCGATCGTCGAGACCGTCGGATCGACCGGCGTGGAGATGGAGGCCCTCACTGCGGTGCAAATTGCCCTGCTCACCATCTACGACATGTGCAAGGCGGTGGATCGGGGAATGACGATCACCGGTGTGAGGTTGATCGAGAAGCGGGGTGGAAAGTCGGGTAGTTACGTGGCGACATGAAAGTTCTAGCCGGCCAAGCAGGCTCAGAGTTGATCCAACGTGCTCTCGGCGCGGCCCTGATAGGAATACTCTGCAGTTGGCTCTACTATCCGTACCTGAGCAACCCTTTGGTATTCGACGACAGCAATCTCTTTCACACGGAGATCCTGACGACTGCCGCGATTGCGCCATGGGAGCTCGGTATTCGCGGGCTACCCTATTTCACTCTCGGGTGGGTTGAGACACAGATCGGTGGCATGGAAGCTCATCGTTCCGTGAGCCTAGCTCTGCACATCCTTGTTGCGTACCAGATGTGCAGGTTTCTCGAAGAAGTATTGATTGCGGGCATCCAATCAACGCCGACAGACAAGAGCGTCAGCCAAACCAACGTACGCTGGATCGCTGTGTTGATAGCGGCGGCCTTCGCCTGTCACCCTGTTGCTGTCTATGGCGCAGGTTACCTCGTTCAGCGAACGATCGTCTTCGCAACTTTGTTCGCTCTGATTTGCCTGCGGAATTTGCTGTTCGCATTGCGCCAGAATGATGTGCGTGCCGCACTGAGGGCGGCGGTCTGGGCGTCACTCTCGATCTTGTCCAAACAGCATGCAGTCATGCTCCCCATCGCCGCACTGGCCTTGATTCCAGTAGCTGGGCATGTGTCACGAGAGACTTTAAGAATTTGTGCAATGTTTCTGTTGCTGAGCACACCAGCCATGTCATTGGCAGTGCTTACCAACCTCTCACTTGTCGGACAGGTCTACGAGTCATCAATCAGAGACCTTGAGACCGAGCTGCATGCCCTGCCCCCTCTGGCCGGCCGATACGAGCGCTGGCTATTGTCTGCATCGACACAGGCAAGACTCTATTTCTCCTATTGGCAACAGTGGCTATTGCCAGATCCGAACGGTATGTCGGTAGACCTACGAGTTGACTTCTTCCGCCCGTGGACCCATGCGGGAGCTTGGCTCTCGATTGTTGGCTTGGTGTCTCTCCCACTCTTTGCAGCGGTCTATTCGGTCCGCGCGCGCCGAGCAGGGTTGTTGGCATTCGCATTGACCTTTACAAGCCTGCTCTTCTTGGTCGAGCTCTCAACTATTCGATTTCAGGAGCCGTATGCGCTTTATCGAAGCTATCTATGGTCAATTGGATATTGCACGCTGGTGGCAGCATTCATTTGTCGATTCGCCCCAATGGTCGGCCTTGCCGCCCTGGCCTTCACTATCCCAATGCTGATGATTCAAGCCACAGGAAGACTGGACACATTTCGCTCGAAGCTGGCGCTTTGGGATGACGCGGTCACAAGACTGCCAAAATTGGAAATCGCTGGGTCAAGTCGTATCCTGTTCAACCGTGGTGGAGAACGCTACCGGTCTGGAGACATCAATGGCGCAATGAACGACATCAATGAGGCCATCCGCCTCAATCCAGGAAACGGCCGATTCCGCATGGCCCGCGCTGCGGCGCTACTCAGTTCAGGCCGCGCCCACGAGGCGCTTGCTGATCTGGAAAGCGCTAGGACGTCAATGCCGGACGACGGTCAGCTCTTGTTTCTGCAATCCAGAACTCTCAGTGCTTTGGGGCGGACCGATGAGGCAAATGCCGCCCTGATGGAAGCAGCCCGACATGGGAATTTCTCCGCAAAGTATGAACTCGCAAAGCGGCAAAATCCTGGCGGCGATATTGCTATTGAGTTGAGCCCTCCGCGTTAATGGCGCTCCCCTCCTTCAATAACCGGACAAAGAAAACAGGAATGCAGCCGTAGGGCTTCCTTCTATAAGTGGCGTAGCAAATAGGATGGCATGGACGCCGTCGAGGCCAAACGTCCGCGGGAACTGGCATTGGAGGACGGCAAGCTCAAGCGACTGCTGGCCGAGGCGCATCTGGACCCCCACGCCTCTAAATTCACAACCGGCTACAACTTCGTTACCAGCCACTCGACCAGCTTTTCGATGTAGGCCTGCTCGTATCCAGCGTCTCTAAGTTGCCATCTGAATGCGTTGCCAAGCTTAGCTGTCTTATAGACATTGAGCCGTTCCTCCTGCTTGAACTTTCCTATCTTGGCCTCCATCTTGGTCAAGAGATACTCGGTCTTCGACTCAAGCTTACGTTCATTGCGCTCTCTGTCGGGGGGCATCTTTTCTATCAGAAACTGAGCGAGTTCAGTGCCGAAACCTTCAGCCTTCTTTGCATCGATCCAACCAAGCATGGGCCAATTTCCTTTGCAGACTAGTGCAGCTGTAGACCAGGACCTCGATCAGCTGCGGTAACGGGTCACTCAACTACAAACGCTCCCGCCGCAACGCACTGGGCGGTCGCGCTGACCCAGTCGGAGCGATTGTCGCCGTATTCAATATAAAGGCGACCCGGGTTCAGATACCCCCGTCGCGATGTCGGATCGCTTCACTGCCTTGACAGTACCCAGTTCTGAAACATCTGTTCATACGCATGCTCTACCCTTCGGGCGAACCCACCCTCATCCATCAATGCGCTGGCTTGCATTCTTGGACGTAGCTCACCCCGAAGTTTGGCCAACGCTGGCAAGTCAGTCGCCAAGGACACCACCTTTTCAATGTATTCTTCCTCGCTGCAGGCGATCCACTCAGGATTTCCTAGTCCCCGCAATATGGAGCTGCCAATTCTGCCCACGCTCGGTCGTCCCGCCAACGTGATGTATGGTACGCCCATATACAAGGATTCGTACAAGGTAGTCCCTGAATTGTGTGGGAAGCAGTCTAGACCAATGTCAACGCCGCGTAGCACGTTCCAGGGGGGACTATGGCAGCCTACCATCAGCCTGTCGCGCCCAACTCCTTGCGCTTCAAATCTCTGCAGCAACGCCTCCTGAATGGCCGCATCTCTGAATGATGCGCTATCAATCACCAGTCGGGCCGTGGGCAATCTCTTGAGAAGTGCTGCCCATACCCGAACGGTGCGGTGGTTAATACGCACCGAGCGCGTCAAAGTCCCCAGCGTAATGTATCCGCGCTCCAAGGCAGGCAGCGTGGAGACTTCGCCCATCCCCTCACCCGGGCGGTACACTGCAAAACAGGCGTCCTTGAGGCGCCACGGCTTTTCCGAAAAGAGCAGTTCGCTGCCGGGTGGAGCGCTGACCTCATCCGTGAGGAAATAGTCAATTGCCCGCAGCCCCGTGGTGTAGCCGTAGCCCATCCAGCTCAAGGAAACCGGGGCCGGCTTTCTCGCAAAGACACTCAGTCGATTGCCAGATGTGTGTCCCGCGAGATCGATCAAAACGTCTATTTCATCATCTCGGATGCGGCGGGCAAGTGCGGCATCGCTCATTCCCAGCGTAGGGACCCAATGCTCAACATAACCCTTAAGGCGTTCAGTCACGGCATCTTCCTTGACCAAATCGGCATAGGCATACACATCGACGATCGCTTTGTCGTGGTTGGCAAGTAGTGGCTCGACGAAAAAGGCACAGGCATGCCCCTTAAAGTCAGGTGATACGTAACCGACTCTCAGACGTCGTTGAAGAATCCGCTTGTTCCCATGAGGCATCCATTCAGTCTGAAATGGCTCCCCAAACCGTCTCTCATACTCCTGATAGCTCTCGTAAATCTCTTGAGCACTCTTGTCAGGGTCATAGTTCAAGACGAATAGCAGATTGTCAAAAGCAATGCTGTATGCTGGGTCGATCTCCAAGGCTGTTCGGAAGCACTGCAGGGCCTCGGAAAACTCTTCAAGATCCTTCAGTGTAGTGCCCAAATTGTTGTATACACCGGCATGGTGCGGATCCATAGCCAACGCTCGTCGATAGCTTTGAATCGCGCCATGAAACTGTCCGAGACGGTGCAATGTGCTGCCGATGTTTCCGTGGATATCAGCGAGATCCGGACCGATCTCAAGCGCCTGCTGATACTGAGCCAGCGCTTCGTGGTATCGACCCATGGCCTGCAACGCATTGCCAAGGTTGTTGTGCACGTTGGCGGCCGTGGGCGCAAGATGCAGCGCTCGGCGATAGTGCGCCACTGCCTCATCCAGTCGACCGATCTCTTCGAACACTGTGCCCAGGTTGTTGAGCACGTCAGCAGAGTCAGGGGCGAATCGCAAGGCTGTCTCATAACTCGCAATGGCTTCGTCGATGCGCCCACAGTGCTTGAGAAGGTTCCCCAAGTTGTTGTGCGCCTCGACCAGACCAGGTCGAATCCCAATTAGCTGACGATAGATAGCCATGGCGTCAGCGTCCTGTCCAAGCTCGCCAAGTGTGTCGCCCAATTGGAAATACGCCGGCACGAAATCAGGGTTGATCGTGATTGCGCGTCGATAGTGCGTAACAGCGTCTTCGATCCTTCCGAGTGATTTCAAGGCATTGCCCATGTTCATGCACACCTCGAAATAGTCGGGTTTGATCTCCAGCGCTCGTCGGTATCTCGATATGGCCTCGTCCATCATTCCGGCTTCTTCCAGGGCCACGCCTAGAGCGACTTCAGCATCTGGGAAGTCAGGTTTTAGCGAGATTGCCATGCGATAAGCCTTCAATGCCTCATCGCGGCGGTCGATGCGAAAGTACAGATTCCCTAGGTTGTAGTGGGCGGCAGCATATCCTGGACTGTAGGAAATCGCCGTTGAGTAGGCGTGGATCGCGCCCTCGACGTCCTGTGACTCCAGCAGAATGTTGCCACGGCAAAGGTGCGCGCGCGCGAGGTCTGGCTTTAAACACAACGCCCGCTCGTAGCATTGCAGGGCCTCATTGGGTTGGCCCGCTTCTTCTAGGGCAATCCCTTTGTCAACGAGAACCATTGGGTCGTCCGCCGTACCCGAAGACTTTGTGAACTTGGCGGAGACAGATCGCCCAGCAGCCTTCAACTGATCAACAAAGCGCATGGGTAGAATTTCCAGATTAAATCTTAAGGTGGGCCAATGCACCAAGATAGATGTGAGCCGGTCCCAACCGTGACGTTCAACGGTAACTCGCATTATGTTACTCGCCAAACACGATGCCGTGGTCTGCAACAATGCCGTGAAACGAGCCTTGGGGTCCTGCCCGCGGACGCTCGCCACATCGCTCCGCAGAGGTTTGGCAATCGCAGTGAGCGCTTGTGGGTCAGGGCGCTTGCAGTCGCCACTACGCAGCATCTCAGCGCGATTGTCGGGCCGAAGGGGTTAACATTGTGCTGAGATCAGCAGGACGTCGCGGATGGGTGTGGTGATGCGCTGGACGCATTCTTGTCGTCTTTGTGTTTGATATGCAATTGTCGACCATACGCATGTCTTTGAAGAACGGCTTGCGTCTCATATTTGCCTGGCCCCGTTCCAAGGTGACTCGTACTGATTTGGCTGATGTAGGGGCCTCCTCTGCAGCGACGACCAACGTCGCCCTGGCTTTGGAGGCCCGGCCCTTGGCGGACAAGCTCGAGGAGGCGCAGGCCGAATTTGAACAAGGCAATTGGCAGCTACAGCACAATCACCCTGATTTGGCTGAAAGACACTATCGTCGTGCTTTGGCAATTCACCCACGACACGCCGAAGCGTGTTGCAATCTTGGCGGGGTGCTGAAAGATCGCGGGAAGCTCGAGGAGGCCGAGGGGTGGTTGACCCAGGCGATCAGGCATCGCCCGAATCTCGCGCCCGCCTATTACAACTTGGGCATGATTTGCATAGGCCAATCGCGCTGGGCCGAGGCTGCTGGCTACTTTCGCAGATCGCTGGTCTGTTTACCCACACAGTCAGACGCCCAGTATTGGCTCGGCAACGCTTTGGTGGGAATTGGGGATGTTGATGGTGCGCGAAGGGCCTATGGCGCGGCCGTGCGCCTGGACTCCAACTATGTCCAGGCGCGTTGGGGAAATGCTATGGCGCAGTTGCCAGCCGTAGCGCGAGACAAAGCTGAACATACTCTCGCAGTTGGAGCATTTGCCCGCGAGATAGCGAGACTGCAGTCGTGGTTTCGGGCGTCACAGCCTAGCAATGGATACTTGGCGGTCGGCGCGCAACAGCCCTATTATCTGGCCTATATTGAGTCCAATCACAGGGAGATTCTGTCGAAGTACGGATCACTGTGTACCGCACTAATGGCTGATTGGCGCAGCAGAACCGGTCTTCCTCTGCCGGCCGCAAGAGGAAGTGGCAAGTGCAAATTGGGCATTGTCTCTGCACATATCCACAGTCACTCGGTCTGGCATGCATTTGTCAGAGGCTGGATTGAACACCTTGATCCTGGAAGGTTTGAACTGCAGATCTTTCACACCGGATCGAGGCGCGATGCGGAAACTGAATGGGCTACCCGCAGGGTTGCAAGGCTGCACCATGTCCTAGGCGAATGGACGGTATGGGCAAAGGTCATTTCGGACGCACGACTTGACGCACTGATCTATCCGGAAGTTGGGATGGACCCGACGACTGTCCGCCTGTCGGCCCTGCGATTGGCTCGCGTGCAGCTCGCAGCCTGGGGACACCCGATCACTACGGGACTGCCGTCAATTGATGGCTTCATTAGTGCAGAGGCTCTTGAGCCGTCGATGAGCGCGACTCACTATTCAGAGAAGTTGGTGCTGCTTCCCCGTTTGGGCTGCAGCTACAAACCGTTCGGCACCCATGCGGTTGAAGTGGACACTGCTGTATGGGGCATTGAATCAAACGACAAGATCTTGCTATGTGCTGGCGCCGCCTTCAAGTACCAGCCCGGTCATGATTCGGTGTTGGTCGAGATCGCGCGACGATGCCAGCCCTGCAAGTTGGTTTTTTTTCGGGGCGTGCCCGATGACTTGTCAAGGCTGCTTGAGCTTAGGTTGCGATTGGTCTTCGAAGAGGCTGGAATGAGCTTTGACAATTGCGTTCGGTTCGTGCCATGGCAATCGCAGGCGGCTTTTTTCGGCCTGCTTGATCGAGCGACAGTCTATTTGGATAGTCTCGGTTTCTCAGGCTTCAACACCACGATGCAAGCGATTGAGCGAGGGACACCCATCATTGCGTTTGAAGGCGAATTCATGCGTGGGCGCTTTGCTAGCGCGATCCTGCGACAAATGGGTTTGGATGAATGGGTGGCAACATCTTCCGAGCAATACGTGCAATTGGTGGAACGATTGAGTCTAGATCGTGGTGCACAGGACGCAGTAAGACGCCGAATCAGTGCCAGTAGACATCAGCTTTTTGACGACAGGCAAACGGTTGCTGCGCTCGGTGAACGCGTTCTGCGGCTGTGCAACCCAGATTAGGCGCAGGTAGCCATAGGCACTCAATCTGACCGTGCCACGGGGCGGCCTACGCTTGAGCTACCCTCAGTAGCAGGGAACGGCGCCTTTTTCAACTGTGGGTACTTGTCGCGAGTCAACTCGATCCAACTGCGCTTCGCAGACTGGCAAGTTGCTGTGCTCTGCATATGACACAGTCGTCGCAACGCCAACGTCGCTTCCGCTACCTGGTTATTCAGCGCCAGTGCCAACGCATAACGATACATGCCAGAACTATGTCCGAAGCGCGCGGAAACGCGTCGCATCCAGTCTAGTTCCGAAGCCTGCATACCAGGCCTCGCCTCCGTTCTGGAGAATCTCATGGCCTCGTCAAGTTGAGTGAGGAGAATGAACCTCGGTAGGTCGTCGCGTTCCGGAGTCCCGATACGTGCCTCCTGATATCGCAAATTGCGCCAGTCCTGCTCCCAGAATGGATACTCCCACGCCACTTTCGCAAACACAGTCGCAGTGAGTAGCGCAGCGGTCAAAACGGCTATTCGCTGAGGCTGCAAAGGCATGCGAACACGTGACATGTTCCTTGAAGTTCGATGTGCTGCGGACAAGGCTCCCATAAGAAACCCGACTGGAAAAAGGAAATACGTGTAACTCAATGGGTACTCGACCATGGCGTGGTTGACCACGAATCCAATCGCGACGAGCGCACACCAGGACAGGGGATCATGGCACTGCCGTACCTGCCATGCAAACCATGCTGTCACGCCCAAAATTATGCTCAGTCCGATCGGCACTCCATTCCAGAGCAGCAGATCAAGGAGGACGTTATGCGCATTGTAGAAATACGAGTTGGTCGCCGGGTAGTCCAATGCAGTGACGGTCTGGGCCACGCCAATTTGAGCCCACCCGTATCCAAACCAAGGAGAGCGACCGATAGCATCGAGCATAGAGCGCCAGTAGACGGTTCGGACTCCCGGCGAATCGAGCCTGTCCAATGCAGTGGAAACATCTGCAGGTAGCAGCAAGGCTTCATTGATGCCGGGCCAGAGGGCCATCGCAATGACGAAAAAGAAGCTGACCCCAAGCACTGCTGTAATACGCGTGCGCAGGCTACAACGCCTACGCATTAGCCCAACAGTTGGCAGCAGCCACACCAAAGCCAACAACGCAGAGCGCGATCCGGACAAGACAATGCCACTAGCCAAGAACAGCACACCCGAAAGTGCGACGCCGGCTCGCAGACGACCGGTCTCGAACAGGACCGCGTGTGCCGCAATAGCGAGCAACAACAGGGTTGCCAAGTGATTTGGCTGAGCAAGGTTGGCGAAGGCTCTGCCGCCTGGTGGCACGTCAACCCCATAGAGATCCATTGGGCCGAGCTCCAACCATTGGCGCAGCGCCAGCGCAACAGATGCGTAGCCGGCCAGAACAAAAGAAGTCCAAAGTGGATCGAGACTTGCCAGCGAAGGCTGGTCGCCGAGCCCTGCAAGAGCTGTGCGGTATCCCGCAAGCACCACCAGAGCGAAACCAGACAGGTAAAGCGAGGACACCCATCCGTCGCCGGCAAAGAAGAGTTGGCCAAACGCGAGCTGTGCAATCGGGACCAGCGCGAGTCCAAACGCACCAACCGTCAGCACGGGAAGAGGTCCTGATTGCCAAACGGCCCAAACAATAAGTGGTGCGAAGGCGAGTGTTGCCGCCAGCTCAGAATGAAAGGCCAACCACGGTGGGTAGTGGTTCGGCAGCAGGAAGGCCGCAGTCAAGACAACGGCGCACCAACGGAA
>Ga0208627_1000622_pt1 | contig 10019 bp, 9 predicted proteins | sample LakWasMet13_LOW5_2_FD_183861 | JGI IMG/M metagenome (GOLD analysis project Ga0208627, IMG submission 183861) | Freshwater sediment methanotrophic microbial communities from Lake Washington under simulated oxygen tension - Sediment Metagenome... | ecosystem: Environmental > Aquatic > Freshwater >... | reverse complement strand
CTTTCATGTTTAGCTACAGTCTTGCAGCTGAGTCTGCTGCTTGCGGCGATTCACCCTCCGACCCTGTATGCGCTTGCCGGACCTCTGGTTTTTGCCGGAGTGACTATTTCAATTTATGGATTTGTAGTGACAATGAGCTCACTTCACCAGAATGGTGTTGAAATGAGTAACCCCGGCCGCTCTTTCAGCGTGAGAACGGCATTGATGCTGGCGGTGGTCATTGCCTTGGCATTGATGGTCTCAGCGGCACTTAAAACGTGGTTCGGCCAGGCAGGCCTGATCGTTGCCTCTGGTGTGGCAGGCCTTGCTGACGCGCATGCAGCTACAATCTCTGTTGCATCGCTTGCGCTTGCAGGTAAACTTGCCGTAGCGGATGCTGCCGTGCCAATATTAGTGGCATTTTCCGTGAACGCCAGCTCAAAAATGATTGTGGCAGCGGTTACCGGCGGCCGGGAATTTGCACGCCAGGTGTCTTTGGGCATCATCATCCAGGTGGCTTCTATCTGGATTGCATGGTGGGTGTTTTAGAAACCATTTTAAAAATTTGCTTAACTTTTACCTTAAATAAATCATGATGAATAAAAACCTGAGAATAATCGCATGGCTGGCCGTTGCCTTGCTGGGCGCCTTTGCTGTGGCAGGCATTGCCCTTAACCGCGGTGAGAGCATCAATGCATTGTGGATCATTACGGCAGCCGTGTGTGTTTACGCAATCGGTTACCGGTTTTATTCAGCATGGATTGCAGCCAGGGTACTGGTCATAGATGAAACCCGGGCCACGCCTGCAGAACGCCTGGATAACGGACGTGATTTTGTGCCAACCAATAAATGGATTGTGTTCGGGCACCACTTCGCGGCGATTGCCGGCCCCGGCCCGCTGATCGGGCCAACGCTGGCGGCGCAATTCGGTTACCTGCCGGGCACGTTATGGATATTAATTGGTGCGGTATTAGGCGGTGCCGTGCAGGATATGGTGATTCTGTTTTTCTCTACACGCCGTAACGGCCGCAGCCTGGGGCAGATGGCACGTGATGAAATCGGGGCCGTGGGTGGCACAGCAGCACTGATTGGAACGTTCCTGATCATGATTATCCTGATCGCTGTGCTGGGTCTGGTTGTTGTTAATGCGATGAAGCACAGCCCTTGGGCAACTTCTACCGTGGCGGCAACAATTCCGATTGCGATGATTGTCGGCATTTATATGCGTAATATCCGGCCGGGGCGTGTGCTGGAAGCTTCAATCATCGGTGTGGTTTTGCTGCTGCTCTCAGTATGGGGTGGTGGCTGGATCAACAACCATGAAGGCTTGCGCGCATGGTTTGATCATGATGGCTTACCGCTAGCGTATGCAATCATTGTCTATGGATTTGCCGCTGCGGTATTGCCGGTGTGGCTGCTGCTGGCGCCGCGTGATTACCTGTCTACGTTCATGAAGCTGGGCACGATATTGCTGCTGGCGATTGCTATCGTAATCCTGCGTCCGGAGATTCATATGCCGGCTGTTACACAGTTTGTCGATGGCACCGGGCCGATTTTTGGCGGCAAGCTGTTTCCTTTTGTGTTTATTACGATTGCCTGCGGCGCGATTTCCGGTTTTCATGCGCTGATTGCATCTGGCACCACGCCAAAACTGCTGATGAATGAACGCGATATCCGCATGATAGGCTACGGCGGCATGCTGCTGGAGAGCTTTGTTGCGATCATGGCGATGATCGCCGCTACCGTGCTGGAGCCAGGTGTCTTCTTTGCGATTAATAGTCCGGCTGGGGTAGTCGGCAAAGAGGCCGTGGATGCAATCGCTAAAATCAACAGCTGGGGATTTGCAGTTACTGTCGAGCAGATGGAGCAGCTTGCCAAAGACATGGGTGAAACTACGTTGTTTGCAAGAACCGGCGGCGCACCGAGCCTGGCGGTCGGTATGGCCAGCATATTCGGCAGTGCATTCGGTAAACACCTGCTTGCACTGTGGTATCACTTTGCGATTATGTTTGAGGCGATTTTTATATTGACGACACTGGATGCGGGCACCCGTGTCGGGCGCTTCATGCTGCAGGATATGCTGGGTAATTTCAATAAAAAACTCGGCGAAACCTCTTACATGCCGTCAGTGGTTTTTACCAGTAGCGTTGTGGTGGCAGGCTGGGGCTACTTTTTATATATAGGCGTCATCGACCCTAACGGCGGCGTGAATATTTTATGGCCATTGTTCGGTATTGCGAACCAAATGCTGGCGGCGATTGCCTTATGTGTAGCAACAGGAATTCTGGTTAAATCCGGGAAACTGAAATATGCCTGGGTAACAGGTTTGCCATTGTTATGGCTCGTGGTGGTGACGACTACGGCTGCTTACGAGAAGGTGTTTAGTACCGATATTCGAGTGGGTTTCCTCGCCGCCGCCGATGATATGGCAGCAAAACTCTATAGCGGCTTGTTGCCGCCAGAGAAAGCGGCCGTGGCCCCGCAGCTGATATTCAATCAACACCTGGATGCGTATTTAACCCTGTTTTTTGTAGCGGTGCTGTGGGTGGTCATTATTGATATGCTGCGCTTGTGCATGCGTTACTTAAGCGGCAAGCGGGTCTTGAAGCTATCAGAAGTGCCGCATGAGCCGAGCAGGATGGTTGAGGATTGGGTAAGGGACTGATGGTCACTTTTATATCAATACATTCTTTGCGCGCATCAGCCTCGCTGATTGCCTGCTTAAACCATGTGGGCGCATTGCTGCGTTGCGGCAAAATTTAAAAGGCACTCTGTCATGTTAAAAAAGATTAAACATTTGTGGCATATCATCCGCCGGCTGGCGGGTGACGATGCGTATGAGCAATACCTGAAACACCATGCTGAATTTCATCAGGCCACAGTAGATGCACCCCCTCCGCTATCGCGCAAGGAGTTCTTCAAGCTTTGGCAGGATGATAAATGGAAAGGTGTAAAGCGTTGCTGTTAAAGCAGGGGCTGAGTGATGCCGGGTTTTCCCGCGTCATTGAGATGACCCGGGAAAACCGTACGCCATTTGAAGTAATCGCGGCGCAGTTCTGAATTTGATTGACGCCTAGCGTGAATTTAGTTTCTGGCTGCAAATAAACATCACTACGCCGATGATAACCATCGGTAAGCTTAACCACTGCCCCATGCTCAAGCCCATGGACAATAGCCCCAGGTAGTCGTCAGGCTCGCGCGTGTATTCGGCCAGGAACCTGAAGCTGCCATAGCCGATCAGGAATAATGCAGAGATGGAGCCGGTTGCACGCGGTTTGGATGAATAGATCCATAGAATCAGGAATAGCAGTACACCTTCAAGTGCAAACTCATAAAGTTGTGACGGGTGGCGCAATAGATTATCCACGCGTGGAAACACCATGCCGAAATCGGCGTTGGTGACTCTGCCCCATAATTCACCGTTGATAAAGTTACCCATGCGGCCAGCCCCTAAACCGATTGGCACCAGGGGGGCTACAAAATCCATGATCTTCAGCCAGCCTATGTGGTATTTCCTGCTGAAAATCCACATTGCGGACAGCACGCCCAGAAATCCACCGTGAAAGCTCATGCCGCCTTGCCATACCGCAAGAATTTCAGCCGGGTGCTGGGCGAAGTAATCAAACTGATAAAACAGCACATAGCCGAGACGGCCGCCGATAATCACACCCAGTGCGCCAAAAAATAAAGCATCATCAAGCATCGGCACAGTCCAGCGGTGCCAGCTGCGATGGTTGATCTGCCATTTACCCAGCGCCAGAAATGATAAGAAGCCGACCAGATACATCAGGCCATACCAATGAATCCCGAAAGAGCCTAAATGGATAGCAACGGGGTCAAATTGTGGGTGAACAAACATGAGGATCGACTTCTAGTGAACAGGCAGTGATTTTACCTAAAATTTTCGTAAAGGCTAAATTTAGTACTTATATAATTTGTAATGGCAGCTGAATTAAGTACTGGGTGTGGAATTGCGCTCCAATTCAACCAGATGCGGTAGTAGTTCAGAGTTTTTTTGCACATGAAAAATAAAACGCGGTACATCGTGTGCGGTAGTCTGCGCCATGAAAGGTTCGCCCCAAAAGCTCAGTAATGCCTCGGTATCTCCGTTTGCCTGATTGTCGGCAAGAATAAAAGAAACGGTTTTGCTTAAATTTCGCCAGCGCGGCGCCCGGACTTTTTCGCTACCGTTGCAAGCGGCAATCTTGGGTTGTATTTCACTCTGCCAGAGCTCTCGCTGGCTTTCATCAAGAACGAACTGTATCGATTTCACGAGCGGGTTTTCCACTGCGGGTCGCAATAGCGCGTCAAATAACGGCTGCGGTTTATACATCGACATACAGAGGTTATACCAGAGCGTATCGCCGCTCATCTGCCTGATGAATTGCTCGTTTTCTGAACGTAAGTGCCGGGGCCCGATCAAAATGACATCTGGAGCTTTTAAAGTTGACTGAATTTTATTGATGGCCTGTAAGGCATGGTTCACCTGTTCGGCAGTCACTTCATTGTTTCTTGTGTGCCGCATAAAGTTAATCAGCAGCAATGCTATCAGCGCTAAAACAATAGGCAGAATGACGTGTTCGTCAACGATATGGAGGAGATGGAGAATCAGGGCGATTACGGCAGCTAGAATCCCGGCGATTGCATCCCATTCAAAGCTGATAAATTTTTTTAATTTCATTGTTGGTCCCACGTCGCTGAATGAATGGCCTGATCAGGTTAAGCCACTTGGGTGGTCAATTGGCTTAATGTTGTCAGCGCCAGCTTAGGCTTAATAAGACCTGTTTGTCTATATTTTTTGTTGTGCTTGTTACTTTGAAGTTGTCATGGAAATTTGATTGGTGTCTATTCGCTTGGCAAACAGGCGGCTGAAGAAGTTGATATTGCTTGCGTCAGCTTTTGCTGACGGCGCGGGTGGCGTAGTAATTGCGGATGGCAAAAAAAGTACAAATTGCGCTGAGGACTATACCGGCCAGCTGCATCCAATGAATGTGCCTCATTAATAATGCTTCGGCAATAGGGCGAATGGTGCTGTTTTGCAGTGTGCTGAGTTCGTGGTTAAGCCACGCTGGAATTATCCAGTAAAACACCATAAACAGCAGGGAACCGATAACAATATATCCTTTCCAGCTGAGGGTGCTGGCAACAGGCAAATGTTCAGATGACAATGCATCTGGAGTATTTCTGTTTTTATGGTTATGACTAAGAGTCATAAAGTCCTTTAAGGATATATAAAGTCCGGGTTGAGCTTATGTTGTTCGGCTATCATGTGCGCCACATTTTTGCAGCTGACAATTACCGACCATTAACCATATGAATTTTATGGGATAAACAGTGTAAATTCATCACCAGACTTGGTGATAAGCAGGCCAAAATGGCGGATACTGTTAATTTAATCCGCCATGCGTGCCGAATATTTTCGTTAGAGATTCGGTTTACGTTAAATCGGGTATCTTTCATCATATTTCTTTGGCTAGTTGGCGTCAGCTAGTCTAAAATTACATATTTATTTAATCTTCAAATAATTACGGATTTTTATCATGCCAGTTTATCGTTCACGTACTACTACTCACGGTCGCAATATGGCAGGTGCACGCGCACTATGGCGTGCTACCGGCATGAAAGATGGCGACTTCAACAAGCCTATCATCGCGGTTGCCAACTCGTTTACGCAATTCGTACCCGGCCATGTCCATTTAAAAGATATGGGTCAGCTGGTTGCGCGCGAGATTGAGAAAGCGGGTGGCGTGGCAAAAGAGTTTAATACCATTGCGGTGGATGACGGTATTGCCATGGGCCATAGCGGCATGCTTTACAGCCTGCCTAGCCGTGATCTGATCGCGGACAGCGTTGAGTACATGGTCAATGCGCACTGTGCGGATGCCTTGGTATGTATCTCGAACTGCGACAAGATCACGCCGGGCATGCTGATGGCGGCGTTGCGCCTGAATATTCCGGTGGTGTTTGTTTCCGGCGGCCCGATGGAAGCGGGTAAAGTGAACTGGGGTGGTAATACGCATAAGCTGGATCTGGTGGATGCGATGGTTGCTGCAGCCGATGATAAAGTAAGTGATGCGGAGTCTGATGCGATTGAGCGTTCAGCGTGCCCAACTTGCGGCTCATGTTCAGGTATGTTCACTGCCAACTCAATGAACTGTTTAACCGAAGCGCTAGGCCTTAGCTTGCCGGGCAACGGATCTACTCTGGCTACGCACTCTGCACGTAAAGAGTTATTCCTGAAAGCGGGTCGTTTGATTGTTGAGCTGGCCAAGCGCCATTACGAGCAGGATGACTACAGCGTGCTGCCACGCAGCATTGCCAATATTAAAGCTTTTGAAAATGCGATGAGCCTGGATGTGGCAATGGGTGGTTCAACTAATACCGTATTGCATTTACTGGCGGCAGCACACGAGGCTGGCGTTGATTTCACGATGAGCGATATCGATCAGATTTCACGCAAAGTGCCATGTGTGAGCAAAGTTGCGCCAGCGACCGCTAAATACCATATGGAAGACGTACATCGCGCCGGTGGCGTGATGGCGATTCTGGGCGAATTGGATCGTGCCGGTGTGATTCATCGTGATACACCAACTGTGCATACCGCAACGTTAGGGGATGCTCTGGATCAGTGGGACATCAAGGTGACCGATAATGAAGATGTGAAAAAATTCTACCGCGCTGCACCTGGCGGCATTTCTACCACGATCGCATTCAGCCAGAGCATGCTGTATCCGACGCTGGATGATGACCGTGCTGAGGGCTGTATTCGTGATAAAGCACACGCTTACTCACTGGATGGTGGCCTGGCAGTGCTCTACGGCAACATTGCGCAAGATGGCTGCATTGTTAAAACTGCCGGTGTGGATGACAGCATCCTGAAATTTATCGGTCGCGCACGTATTTTTGAAAGTCAGGACTCTGCCGTTGAAGCAATTCTTGCCGATGAAGTGGTAGCGGGTGATGTTGTGGTGATTCGTTACGAAGGCCCGCGCGGCGGCCCTGGCATGCAGGAAATGCTGTATCCGACTTCATACCTTAAATCCAAAGGGCTGGGCGCAGCCTGTGCCCTGCTGACAGATGGCCGCTTCTCAGGCGGTACGTCAGGACTGAGTATCGGGCATGCTTCTCCGGAAGCGGCTGAAGGCGGGGCTATTGGCTTGGTGCAGGAAAACGATACGATTGAAATTGATATTCCTAACCGCACTATTCATTTGGCAGTGACTGATGAAGAGTTGTCACACCGCCGATTGAAAATGGAAGAAAAAGGCAAGGCTGCATGGAAACCGGTGAATCGTGAACGCGTGGTTTCACCAGCCCTGCGCGCTTACGCGGCAATGAGCACCAGCGCAGCACGTGGCGCAGTGCGTGACGTATCACAAATCGAGAAGTAACAATAGCAGCAATAATTGGCCGCCATCAGGCGGCCAATTTAATTTAAAGTAAGTTCAGAGTAAATTTAAATGACACAAACCAGTGCAGTAGAAAAAATCAATCCGGTCGCCGAAGCAGAAAACTATCATGTCCGTTTCATTCGTGATGAAAACGGTCTGGATTACATCGAGATCGATAATGAATTGGCAACTGCAAAAATTGCATTGCAAGGCGCACATGTCATGACATGGCAGCCAAAGTCACAGCAACACCCGGTATTATGGCTATCAAGCAATGCACGTTATGTTCCTGGCCGTTCCATCCGTGGTGGCATCCCTATCTGCTGGCCATGGTTCGGCGCACACCCGACAGACAGCACACTTTGCCCGCATGGTTTTGCCCGCGTGATGCCATGGCAACTGGTTGATGCAGAAACGCTTAACAATGGCGCAACCCGCATAGAGTTGCAAATGCTGGAACCAGCTGAATCAAAACGGCAGCTTTCATATCCGCATCTGCTGACGGTTACGATTACGGTGGGCGAGACGCTGAGGCTTGATCTTGCGACCACCAATAAAGCGGATCACCCGTTTATGGTGGGTGAGGCTTTGCATACTTACTTCCAGGTAAGTGATGTGGCGTCTATTCAGATTAAAGGCCTGGAAGATACACTCTATGCCGACAAGGTGTTTAATTACGAGCGCCGTGTAGAGAGCAGTGATGTGCAGTTTAACGGTGAGTTTGACCGTGTTTACCTCAATACCAATGTTGATTGCATGATTCATGATGCGGGTTTGAATCGCCAGATCCGCATTTCAAAATCCGGTAGCCAGTCAACAGTAATCTGGAACCCATGGGCAGAAAAAGCAAACCAGATGGTTGATATGGGCAAGCCGGATGAATGGCGCGAGATGGTTTGCGTGGAAACGGCGAATGCACTGGAAAACTCAGTGGTCATCAGTCCTGGCAGAACGCATACGATGTCGGTTGAGTATCGCGTAGAGACGCTTTAATTTCACATAACACAGTTTTTAGCATGAACCGGATTTTCCGGGTGCTGAAAAATTGCAGGGGGTGTCAACGACTGGTTAGACCCCTGCGTTAAGTGTTCACGAGATGTTTTGGATTTATCAGGTTTGCTTGATCAATTTTATCGAATTAAGTCGTAGTTATTTGATTTAGCTCACTTGTTAAAATTTTAATAATGGGTATTATTAAAACGTTGTAAATTAAATAATTATTATTAAGCGTTAATCTAAGGAGATAGCATGAAAGCTTTATTATTAACAATCGCTGCTGCTGGTTCTATGTTTGTTGCAGCACAGGCTAATGCGGTGGATGCTGCGGCAGCTCAGGCTTTAGCACAAAAGAGCGGCTGTTTAGCCTGCCACAGTGTCGATAAAAAGGTGTTAGGCCCATCATACAAAGATGTTGCTGCCAAATACAAAGGCGACAAAACCGCTGAAGCAAAACTGGTAGAGAAAGTTAAAAAGGGCGGTAGCGGTGTTTGGGGTCCTATGCCTATGCCGGCAAATAGCCCACAAGTTAAAGATGCAGACATCAAAACAGTCGTTGCTTGGATTTTAGCAATGTAATTGAGTTTTGATTTACTAAAAAGCCAGCGATTAAGCTGGCTTTTTTATTGGCTGAAGCAAATGATTAGTTTGGTTTTTTATGCAGCAGGTTGAGTTTGCTGTGATGCATTGAGTAAACAAAGTAGAACACAATGCCGACAATGATCCATAAGCCGAATCGATGCCAGGTGCTGGCTGGTAAAAATGCCATTAATGCACCACATGAAATAATGCCTAGTACCGGAATCAATGGGTTCCATGGGTTTTTAAATGGGCGGTGCAATTCTGGCTGGCGAATACGCAACACGATAACCCCAACGCATACCATGACAAAGCTGGCCAGGGTGCCGATATTGACTGTTTCTGCCAGCTCTCCCAATGGAATAAACCCTGCAACGAGAGAAACTACAAAACCGCACATTAGAATAATACGAGTAGGTGTTTTTCGGTCCGGGTTAATTTTTGAGAAAAATGGAGAAATAAGGCCGTCACGGCTCATCGCAAATAGAATCCGGGTCAGGCCATACAGCAGCACCAGCAGTACAGTAATCAGCCCGGCCAGTACACCTGTGGCAACTAGTGTAGATGACCAGGTGTGCCCAATTCTCGTGAGGGCGAATGCAACCGGAGATGATACGTTAAGCTCGGTATACGGAACGATTCCAGTAAGCAGGCCAGAAACGATGATGTAGATAATGGTACAAAAAATGAGGGATGCAATCAGCCCGATAGGCAGGTCACGTTGTGGATTCCTTGCTTCATCTGCTGCGGTGGAAACAGCATCAAAACCAAAATAGGCAAAAAACACCAATGACGCACCGGCAAGTACACCGATGTTCTTGCCATTTTCCAAGGTGCTGAACCAGCCGTAAGGCATGAACGGTTGCCAGTTGTCCGTATTCAGGTGCATAGACGCTAATGCAATGAAAATGGCGATTGTAGATAGCTTAACGATAACAATGATGTTATTGAAACGAGCACTTTCTTTAACACCGATACTTAGCAGAATCGTCAGTATCCAGATAATAGCAAAGGCTGGAAGGTTGATGAGCCCGCCCATTACAGGGGCTTTGGTAAGAGTTTCCGGCAAATGCA
>Ga0208627_1000619_pt1 | contig 10060 bp, 4 predicted proteins | sample LakWasMet13_LOW5_2_FD_183861 | JGI IMG/M metagenome (GOLD analysis project Ga0208627, IMG submission 183861) | Freshwater sediment methanotrophic microbial communities from Lake Washington under simulated oxygen tension - Sediment Metagenome... | ecosystem: Environmental > Aquatic > Freshwater >... | reverse complement strand
TTCCGGCCGCGTCGACCGCCACGCCCGCAACCTTCTCGTCCCCTTCGCCCCCCCAGCGCCGCGCCCACCGGAGCTGGCCCCCGTTGGTGATTCCCAGGGCGAAGGCGTCGCCCGACCCCGCCGAGCGCAGACGAACCAGCGAGCCGCCCATCGATAGGGTCTCCCGGAATGCGCCCGTCATCACGACGTTGCCGCCGGCATCCACTGCCAAGCCCGCCGGCTCCATCAGCCGGTCGAAGGTCGCCGCCCAGCGCTGCACCCCGTCGCCGCGCAGACTGAGTAGCATGACGCCCTCGTACTCGCGTGGCGGCACGTACCCGAAACCCTCGGGGTACCCGAACTGTGCCACCAAGAACACGTTGCCCGAGGCGTCGACCGCGACATTGTTGGTCGTCGCGAACGGCGAGGCGTTGCCGGGGTAGAGCCTCGACCAGCGGATCGCGCCGTCTCGCGTGAAGCAGACCAGGAAGTTCGCGAAGGGGCCCGCCTCGATGACCGAGCCGCCGCCGAGGTCGAAGCGCCCTGACGTGAACCCGGTTACGAAGGCGTTGCCCGCCGCGTCGACGGCCACGCCATAGATGGTCGTACCCTGACTGCTCCCGATCCGGCGGAGCCAGCGGACGCCGCCGCCAGGCTCCATCGCGGCGAGGAACCCCGCCCCGTTCGACAGGCGGGCGAGGCTCACGTCGCCGACGCGGAGCGCGTCCTCGAAGTGCCCGGCCAGGAACACGTCGCCCCGTGGGTTGGCCGCTACGAACTGCCCCTCGTCGTCGCCGGTGCCGCCGAGGCCCCGGAGCCACTCTGCCTCCTCGCACACGCCCAGCACGCAGGCGCCGGTACACGAGCGCCCGCAGCCGCCGCAGTGGGCGCGGCCGCCGCGGACGTCCGCCTCGCACCCGTTGGCGGGGTCGCCGTCGCAGTCCGCGAGGCCAGGGTTGCAGACCACCGTGCACACGCCGCGGTCGCACCCGGCCGTCGCGTTGGGGGCCGCCGGGCAGACCCGTCCGCAGCGGCCGCAGTCGACGGGGTCGCGCTCGGTGTCCACGCACCGCTCGCCGCACGCGGTCGCCGTGAACCAGCACCGGCACAGCCCGCCGGAGCAGCCGTGGGCGGCATCGCAGGCCGCGCCGCACGCGCCGCAATGAGCGTCCGTGCTACGGAGGTCCACGCAGAGGCCGTTGCATCGGGTGTCGCCCCCGGAGCAGGTGCATACGCCGTCCGTGCAGGGCTGCGCGTTGCGGCAGATCCGGTCGCAGCCGCCGCAGTAGTTGCTGTCGCTGAAGGGCTCGATGCAACGCAGGGGGCAGAGCGTGCGGTTCAGGCTGCAGAAGCACCGCCCCGACTGGCACGACGAGAGGGCGACGCAGCGCACGTCGCACGCGCCGCAGTGGAGCTCGTCGGTCGCCGGGTCCACGCAGTGGTTGTCGCAGAAGATGCGGGCGCTCCCGCAGTCGCAGCGCCCGCGGACACAGGCGCCGTCGCGGCAGAGGGGGTCGACGCCCGCCTCGTCGACGGCGCCGTCGCAGTCGTCGTCGACGCCGTTGCAGCGCTCCAGCGCGCCCGGATACCAGGCTGCGTTGTCGTCGTCGCAGTCGAGGCCGCCGCACGCGACCGGCGCCACGCCGTCGCCGTCGTCGTCCCGTATGGAGGACACACAGAACCCCGACGCGCAGACCTCGCCGAGGGTGCATGGGTCGCCGTCCGCGCAGTCCGAGGTGCGCACGCAGCGTCGTACGGCGACGTCCAGGAGGCGAACGTCCACGACCGGGACGTCTACGACCGGGGCGTCCACGAGCGGGGCATCCACGAGCGGAGAGTCTGCGAGCGGCAGGGGCGCGTCGAGGCGGTCGCCCGGTGCGTCGCGCCCGAGGTCCATGGTCGGGCTCCCGGCGTCGGGCGCGCTGCCGGCGTCGAGCTGGACGTCGTCGACCGTGGCCTCCACGGCGACGCGATCGACCGCGGCGCTGTCCTTGACGGCGGCGTCGCGCGCCGAGGCGACGGGGTCGGCGCAGCCGGCGACCGCGACCCACAGACCGAACAGGACCGTGAACCAGTCGCGAAAGACCCTCTGAGAGAGGTCTTGCGAGCTGGTGGGGCCATGGACCTCGTTGCGGAAGGCGTCGACGTCACCGGAGAAGACAGCGCGGTCGACGTGGGCAACGGGCGCGCTAGACATCCGGGTTCTTCGTACCACAACCGCGCTTCCTTGATCATCGCGCATACGGCTGTTGACCCGCGAGGCCCTGGACCACTTCGCGGAGGTCGTGCCCGACGTGCTCATCAGCGACATCGGCCTGCCCGACGCGTCGGGCTACCAGCTCATTCGTCAGATCCGGGCGCTGCCGCCGAGAAGGGCGACCGCGTGCCCGCCGTGGCGCTGACCGCGTATGCGTCGATGTCCGACCGGACCCGCGCCCCGATGGAGGGCTTCCAGAACCACGTTTCGAAGCCCACGGAGCCCCAGGAACTGCTCGCCGCGGCGGCGGCCCTCGTCGGCCGGCACGCCGGGGGCTGATCCCCTGCGCGCGAGCGTCGTCTCTCCCCCCCCAACCGAGGTGCTGCGGGTTGGACTGTGCCCTGGGTTCAGGGTCGTCCGTTCGAACACGGTCACGGGCGACGGCAGATCGCGAGCGATCCCAGCGCCCTCGTCCACCTCGCGCGACGAGGTGAGCGATCGCTCATGCGCCCACCTTCAAACCCTCCATCGTTGCAGGCGAGTGGGTGCGAGTGAACTGACTTCGCCGCCCCCCTTCAGACACGCGACCGCCGTCGCCCAATTCAGACAGCTTGAACCAGCTGTACTTCGCCCCAGGTGCCCGGCGTCAGTGTCTTTCGAGCAAGCTCCAGGTTGCGACCGTGGTGCGTGAGCAGCAGCACCTGCGTCTTCTCGGCGAATTCCGCCAGCACCTCGATCCCCGCCTGAGCCCGCCCGTCGTCGAAGTTGATGAAGATGTCGTCGAGGACGAGCGGCATCGGCTCTTGGAGCGTCAGGTGCTGCTCGATGCTCGCGAGCCGCAAGGCCAGATAGAGCTGGTCGAGCGTACCGTCGCTCATGACCCTCTCCTTCACCTGCACCGCCTCCCCGCCGCGGACGCATCGAATCGTCGCGCCTTCGCTCTCGAATTCGACGCGCAGCTTCTCGTACCTGCCGCGCGTGAGCTTCGAGAAAAGCGCCTCCGCCCGCTTGAGGACCGCCCCCTGACTCTCCTCCTGATACCTGGCCATCGCTAGCCGTAGCAGCGACGTCGCGACCTGCAGACGCGCGTACCGCCCCGCGAGAACGCGCGCCTTCTCGGCCTGCGTGTGCTTCTCCTGAAGGCATCGTGCGGCCTCGTCCCCCGCCCCGAAGGCGGCCTCGCGGCCCCGCAACTCCCCCAGGTTGAGGACGGTCGCCTGCCGCTGCTGCTCCTTCGCGTCCAGATCGGTTTCGAGGATTTCGAGCGCTCCCCGGATGCGGTCGCTGTCCTGCCCCGCGGCCGCACCTTCGAGTTCTTCCAGGGACCATCCCTCGCCAAGCTCGGCGAGGCGGCTCTCCGCCTCCGCACGCTTCGCGTCCCAGGACCTCGCCAGGTCCGACCTCACCTCCGCCACCTCCAACGCTTCGACGCTCTCGCAGGCAGCCTCCTCGAACAGGCGCCGCAGCCCCGCCATCGCCCGCTCGCGACGTTCTTCCTGCCCGATCCCCTCCAGCGTCAGGCGGTCAACCTCCTGGTCCAGGTCACGACGCCGGGCCGCGTCCTGCTGCGCCTGCGTCACCGCGGTCCGAAGCCCCACGGCGCGATCAATCGGCGTTCCCGCGAACGACAGCCCTACCTCTCGAAGACTGTCAGCGAGGGTCGTCTCGAAGTGCACCATGTCCTTCTCGATGGCCGAGATCCTCTTCTCCAACCGAGCACGGTTCTTCGTGGCCTCAAAAAGCTTCGTGAGTCGATCGAGCACCGCGGTCGCGGCCTCTGGCGGGAGCGGCCTGGGTCCACCCAGACGGGCCGTCGCAGCCTCCCACTGGAGGCACCACGTGGCCTGAGCCGTCTCGAGGTCGGCGTGTTGGGCCCTCGCCCGAGTGACGTCTCGCTCGAGTTCCACAAGGCGGGCGAGCGCGTCCGCGTGGGCCCGCGCTGCGTCCGACGCGTCCGCGATGGCCCGGTCCGCGATGGCCCGCAGCGTCGACCACGGAACCTCTGGCGCTGTCGGGATCCCTGCAAGACTGAGAGCCGCCGAGACCGCCCGCTGCAGCTCCGCAGCACGAGCCGCAAGGCGCGCGCACTCAGACGCGGTCGTTCGCAGCCGCTCCCCATCGTCCACGAGCGCCGACCACTGCGACCGCCAGCCGAGCATCTGCTGAGGCGTTCCCGGGTCGACCCCGACTTCCTTCCAGAGATCCCTCCAGGCGACGAGCCGTTGCGCCTCTGCCGCAGCCAATTCCTCAAGCGCGCGCTCGACAACCTGTACCGCTTCCTCCGCGTCGCGACACCTCCGCAGCAGTTCGACGTGTTGCACGACCCGCGTCGCCTGCTCGCGCAAGGCGTCCGCCAGCGCATCGGCTCGGTGCATCGTGGCCGCAAAGGAATCCACGACGTCCGCGAGCGAGGATTGGGCCTCCGTCGCGCGCGTGGTTTGCCCCACGCCGACGCATGCTTGACGCACGTCCACCCAGAGGCGGTCACGCTCTCCACGGGCCGTTACGAGAGCCTCCAGAGAGGGTACCGGCCCGCCAGCAACCAGTTCCGACAGCTCGCGTCGACCAGTCTCGACGTTCCCGATCGCCGTCCGCCGTTGGTCATCGAGGGCTTCGCGGTCACGTCGACCGCGCTCGAACCCCCGGTCCGCCGTCAGGATGACTCCCTCCAGAGGGATCCGCAGCCCGAAAAGCGTATCGAGGTCGGTCGCCGGCAGGCCCAGCGCCGCGGCCCGACGCATCACGATCCCAGCAAGGTCCGCACGGCGATCGTCCGCGTTTCGGAGGAGCCGGTCGATGTCGTGCTCGGCTTCACAGCGCTGCCAGACTTCGCGCAGAACGGAAACGTCTCGCGGCACGCTCGACCCGTCGACGCGCGCTCGAACCTGCTCGCGTTCGGCCTCCAGTTCGGCGACGCGAGTCCTGCTTGGGTCCAACGCGCCGACCAGTTTCGCGTGCTCGGTCTGTAGCGACTGGATGCGCTCCCGCTCCGCGAGCGGGACGCGCAGCGTCTCGACCTGATCGATCGGAAGATCGGGGTGGCCGAGGTCTCGCAGGATCTCCTCCGCTTCACGCCGGATCGGGAGGATCTCATGGATGAGTGCGGGCTTGTCGACGGCCGCCTTGCGGTAGGTGCCCAACCGCTCGGTGAACGTCTGCAGCGACGGCACCATCGCCGTGAGACCCTCCGGCACCACGAGTTGCTCCCGCTCAAGACGCGCCTTGTCCAGCCTCGCACGGAGGCTGTTCAGCGCCAGCTCGGCCTCGTCCCGGTCGCGCAGGATTTCGCGACGGCGTTGGGTCATGCCGGGATCGAGCAGGTGCACCGATCCCATGGTGGTCCGTTGTTCGATCGCGTCCGCCCTCATGCGGAGCCAAGGAAGGGTCCGTGCGACCCGCTTGAGGCGACCGATCTCCACATGCGCCTTGCGGAGGTCACCGTCCAGACCGTGAGCGGCAGCCCGCGCCTGGGACAGGTCCTCCTGGAGGCGCTTCCACTTTCCGACCGAGCCCTCGGCGTTCCGCTCGGCCTCCCGCAGTTCGTTCCACCCCTTCACCGCCTTGAAGATCTCGCCCGCCCTCCCGGCGGTGCTCAACAAGGTTTCGGACTCGTCTTGCAGTCTCGACAGCGTGTTGCGCAGGGCCGACCCCTCTAGCGCCGCGCTGAAGAGGGCCTCCGCGACCGCCTGCTTCGAGCTCGCCAGGGCCTCGCCGGCCGCGCGGAGCTGCTCGTGATTCAGGCCGAACATCCCCTCGAAGAGCTTGCGCTCCCGGACGCTGAGCCAGTCCGACAGTTGGGTGTCGTCGATGGGGTGGCCGTCGGCGTCGAGCAGGGTCCCGCTCTGCGTCTTCCGGCGGATGAAGTAGCGCTCGCGACCGGACGAGTGGCGGACGCGGGCGCCCACCCGCAGTTCGCTCGCCTCGAAGCGATGGGCGTCCACGGGACGCGCGTCGAACCCGTAGAGGAAGCCGGTGATGGCGCGCAGCAGGGTGCTCTTGCCCGCCTCGTTCGGTCCGTAAACGATGTGCAGGTTCGGTCCGTCCGCCGGGAACGCCAACGTGCGGCGCGAGAAGTGCCCGAACGCGAGGAGGTCGATCGCTGTGAACCTCATCGGCGCCTGCCCCCGTCGAGCAGCATGGGCACCACCAGTTGCTCGACCTCGCCCAGCAGCGCACGGAGTTCCTCGGGCTCCTCAAACAGCGGCGCGTCGTCGAGTCGGCCCAGCACCTTCCGCAACGGTGAGAGACCGGCCGCGAGTGAGCGAAGCCCCGCCTCGTCCCCGCGGCAGTCGTCGAGGCAGCGGAGAAGCGTCGCGAGAGCGCCAGGTTGTTTGCGGAGTGCGACGAGGTCGACGGGCGTCCGCGTGTCCAGTTGAACCTTCTCGACCCACAACGCCTCGATCGAGGACGCCCGCCCGCGGAGTTCATTCGCCCAATGCTCTTCGCGTTCGACGAGCTTCTGGTGCGCGTCGCACTGGCCGGTCAGTCGCACCCTCACCGCGAGAGGGCGTTCGGGGTCCGCCCGGCGTAGCGCAGCGAGGCGCTCTACCGCACGATCGATGGCCGCGTCGGGCGTGTCTGCCGCAGAAACGGTGACCTCGCAGTGATGCCACCTCACGACATCGAGATCTCGATGCTCGGGCCGCGCCCTCAGGTCGTCGTCGACATGGACGAGCGTGGCCCCCTTCGGGCCCGCTTCCCGGATGTGGCGCCCCTGCAGGTTCCCCGGGAAAAGTATGGGAGGGTCCAGACACAGCTCGGTGCGCCGGTGGACGTGGCCCAAGGCCCAGTACTGGTATCCCTTGTCGATGAGCGCCTGCAGCGAGCAAGGTGCGTAGGGCTTGTGCTCCGACGACCGACCGTCAGCGCTCGTATGAAGCAGCCCGACGTTGAAGAGGTCGCGCCCGCCCTGTGGGAAGGCGGCGGAGAGATCCTCGATGACCTCCGTCCGCGGGTAGCTCTGACCATGGACGACCACCGGCACGGACGGATGCGAGTACTGCTCGGGCTTCTTCGAGCCGAACACGGTCACGTGCCCGGGCATGTCGAGGCCCTTGCTCATGACGTTCTCCGCGTCGTGGTTGCCGTGGACGACGTACACGTGAACATCGTGTTCACGGAGCCGGTTCAACTGGCGGATCAGGAAGAGGACGGTGTTGTAGTCGCGCCAGGCACCGTCGTAGAGGTCGCCCGCGAGTAGAAGAAAGGCGGCGCCCTCGTCGATGCATAGTGAGATGAGGTTCTCGAACGCACGGCGGGTAGCCGAGCGCATCTCCTCGACCGGAGCGTCGTCGTATCGCTCCAAGCCTCGAAGCGGACTATCCAGATGGATGTCTGCCGCGTGCACGAACTTGAACCCCATGCGACCCACCTCCCGCTCGGTCGACCCCTCAGCACCCAAACCCAGCGCCTTGGAGAAGTAACACAGGCGAGGTCATCTGGGACGGGAAGGGCAGGGCGTCGGACCGTGGTGCGGCTCACCTCGGACGTCGAGATCTCGGTCTCCAACGACGGCGCGCCGATCCCCGCGGGCGAGGTCGAGACCATCGTCGAGAAGTATCGCCGCGAGCGCAGCGAGTCCCAGCGCATGGGCAACACGGGCCTCGGCCTGTACTTCTGCAAACGCGCGTTGGAGGCCCAGGGGCGACATCCGGGTCGCCGAGACCGGGGAGCGGCCGACCACCGTCGCCATCCACCTCCCCGCCAGGAGCGAGGGCGTTCGGGCTTGAGCCCATCTCGATCGGGTTCGCGCGGTCGCGCTCTGTTCCCCAGCGATACGGACCCACACGCCACCGGCGCCGGAGCCATGGTCGCGGCGCCACCCCTCCCACGAGATCCCGTTCGTCGGCGCACGGCCGCCTCGGGACCGGTCGAGAGCGCCCTTGCTGACGGCGTGAGATCCGTAGCGCCCGCCCTCGCGTAGGGCGACCGTTCCCCGGGAGCTCCCAGTGTGGGAAGGCTCCCCCCGCGGCGGCGCCCACGTCGCCAAACCCGTGCGCCGCCGCAGGAGGCGCCATGAAGCACTACCGCTCCCTGCCCACCGCCGTCTACCGCGCCGAGCAGCGCCTGGAGGTGGTCACCGCCGCCTGGGGACGGGACGAGGGCACCACGCTCGCGGACATCGCGCGCGACTACAAGATCTCAGTCGCGCTCGTCACCAAGCTCCAACGCCTCGCCCGCGAGGCTCTCGTGCCCAAGGCGCCCGGCCCCAAGCCCAGGCCCGCCGCGGTCGCCGTCGAGACCGCCGCGTCATTCGTCGTCGCGACGACAGGACTCTCGCTCGACGGCGACCGGGGCGGTGCGTTGATCTGCACGCTCGCCGTCCACAACGGCTCGCTGCGCGGCACCCAGAGCGTCTTCAAGGCACTGGGCCACCCGCCCCCGTCGCGCGACACCCTCGTGGACTTCCTCGACCGGGCCGGGCGCGCCGCCACGCGCCTGCTGCTGCGGGCGCGCGAGCAGCTGCACGATCGCCTGGAGTGCCTCGCGGGCGACGACATCTTCTTCCATCGCACACCCATCAAGGTCCTGATCGAGCCGGTGAGCGGCGCGCTGCTGCACGTGCTGCGCTGGCCCTGGCACACCGCCGAGGACTGGGCGCTGATGCTGGAGCCCTGGACCGCGCTGCGCCTCCTGGTGAGCGACCTGGGCACCGACCTCGTGGGCGCCGCGGCGCTGCGCAAGGTCCACCACCAGGCGGACTTCTTCCACGAGCGGGCCTGGTGGACCGAGAAGGTCTTCGAGCCGTTGTCGTGTCGGGAGTCGAGACGCGCGCACTTCGCTCATGCGTGCTGGGATCGCGCCACCCGACCGCTCGGCCCCGGCCGTCGCATGAGCGGCGAGAAAGTCGCCCTGGCGGACGCGCGGCGGGCGGCCGCCGAGGAGGACTTCTTCCAGGCCGTGCGCGTCGAGGAGCTGGCCATGAGGCTCTTCGAGCCGCTGTCGCCCGAGGGACAACGATGGACCGACGCGCGCACCGACGATCTGCTGGCCGAGATCGAGCGGGAGGCGGCGCTGCTGCCCTCGTTCTACGCGGCCCGCGTCTGGCGGCACCTCCACCGTCACCGCACACGCTGGAACGCGCACCGCGTGATGTGGAATGGGATCGAGGTCCGCCTGCGGCCGGGCAGCGAGTGGGATCGCGAGCGGGTGCTCGATGCGGTGGTGTCGCTGCGCCACGCCGCGCGGCGTCTGGCGTGCGCCCAGGAGTGGCCGGGGATGCGCGCCGCCCAGCAGGAGCAGGCGGGGCTGCGAGCGGCGCTCGGCGACGCCTGCGAGAACCTCGACGCGGTGTGCGGTGCGGTGGCCTCGTTGCTCGAGCAACCGCGCCGCTCGTCGTCACTGGTGGAGGCGCTCAACAGTCGATTGCGCGTGTTGCAGATGGTGCATCGGAACGTGCCCGACTCGCGGCTCTCGCTGATGGCGCTCGCGTGGAATCTCACGGCCCGCGCCGAGGGGCGGCGCCGCGGGCCGAGCCCCTACGCGCGACTCGGCATCGACTTCGCCGACGACCGCCGGCCCTGGTACGAGGTGCTGCTCGAAGAGATGAACGCGAACTGACCCGCGCTCCGGTCACGCGGTGAGCTCGCCCGCATCCGCGGGAGCGGCGAGGTGCGTCCTGCGGGAGTCGCTACGGATCTCAGGACGACGGAACGACCGGTCCCCGGCGCCTCTTTGAAGTGCCTGCACGCGATCTGGGACTCGAAGCCATGCCCGGCCCGATCGTGATGGGCGGGGCCGACTTTCGGACGGTGTTGAACATCGGACGCGCGGTGCGCGCCTTGAGGGTCGGGGGGTGGATTCGACGGCGATGGCACCTCGCGAGGGTTGGCACCGTTCTTCCAATAGCTTCTCGCAGAGCCCATCGACCTCCTCGGGGGAGTT
>Ga0208627_1000615_pt1 | contig 10101 bp, 10 predicted proteins | sample LakWasMet13_LOW5_2_FD_183861 | JGI IMG/M metagenome (GOLD analysis project Ga0208627, IMG submission 183861) | Freshwater sediment methanotrophic microbial communities from Lake Washington under simulated oxygen tension - Sediment Metagenome... | ecosystem: Environmental > Aquatic > Freshwater >... | reverse complement strand
GCACCACTTCAACCTCGCGGGCTACATCACCTTCGCGCACATGGCCCACGGGCTTGTCGCCCTCGCCCAGGACGACAAGCTCCGGGAGCGGCTGCGGGCGGAGATCGCGGAGCACGTCGGCGCGGGCCCGATCACCGTCGAGGCGCTGCACCGGATGACCCTGCTGGAGAACATCACCCGGGAGATGAAGCGCCGCGCTCCCTTCGTGGCGGTGAGCTTCGGCAAGGCGAAGAGCGAGTTCACCCTGGCGGGCAAGACCGTCCCCGCGGGGTGGATGGTGATGCTCTGCAACTTCGCGAGCGGCAACGACCCCGAGCTCTTCGCCGACCCCGACCGCTTCGACCCCGACCGCTTCGCCGAAGGGCGCGCGGAGCACCAGAAGCACCCCACGGGCTTCTTCCCGCAGGGCGTCGGCGAGCCGCTGAAGGGCCACAAGTGCGCGGGCGTGGACTTCTCCACGCTGCTGATGAAGGCCTTCATGGTGCGCCTCGTGCGCGACTACGACACGAAGCTCCCGAAGCAGGACCTCTCGTACCAGTGGGAGAAGATCCCGCCGGAGTACGCGAGCGGGCTGCGCGCGGTGCTTACGCCCGTCCGAGCCGCGCCATGATCACCCGCCGGTCTTCGGCCTTGAAGGTGATCCACCAGGCGAAGAACAGGTAGGTGACCAGCACCGCGAGGCAGGTCGCGCCCATGGTGACCAGCCGGAGGTGGAAGCCGTAGCGCTCGGCCGCCAGCAGCAGCCCGGCGCAGGGCGCGAGCGGCGGCAGCGTCCTCACGAAGGTGTTGGCCAGGTGCTTCAGGTACGAGGTCTTGAGGCGCCGGCAGACGAACCACGGCATCACCAGGAGGCCCGTCACCGCGGCGGGCACGAAGGTCGCGAAGGCCACGCCCTCGACGCCCCAGAGGCGCACCAGCACCACGGACATCAGCAGGTTGACGACGCCCTCGGCGACGGTGATGCGGGCCGGGGTGGAGAGCTCGCCGAGGCCCTCGAAGATGGGGCGGGCGATGCCGCGCCCTGCGACCTGCGCGATGAACGCGAGCGCGAGCCAGAAGAGCACGGGCATCCCCCGGCGGCCGTACTCGGGGTCGAGCCAGAGCGACAGCACGTGCTGCCCCCACATCAGGAAGACCAGCGCCACCGGGGCGACGAGGCACATGATGGCCTTGTTGCCGAAGCGCCAGAGGGACTGCAGCGCCTCGAGGTCGCCGCGCGCCGCGGTGGCCGACACGCCGGGCATCAGCACCAGCGTGGCCTTGTCGAGCGCGTCGCGGGCGTAGTCGACCAGCCGCAGCGGGATCACGTAGAGGGTGACCGCGCCGGGGCCTCGCGCCTGCGAGATGACGAACTCGTCGGTGTAGTTGATGAGCTTCTCGGAGAGCGTGAAGAGAAACGACTGCGCCGAGAAGGTGAAGAGCACCTTGAGCCGCGGGCGCTCGAAGCGCGCGAGGGAGAGCTGCAGCCTCGGGAGCGTGCGGCGGGCGTAGACGTACGCGAACACCTGCTCGGCGATGAGCGAGGCCATGGTGACGGCGCCGACGAGCACCACCGTCGGGCGCGCGAGCAGCACCGTGAAGACCGCGGCGCTGCGGAGGATGAGCAGTACGAAGTTGTACTTGTTCATCACGTCGAAGCGCTCGAGGCCCATCAGGATGCCGCCGTAGACGCTGCCCGGAAACTGCACCAGCAGCCCGACGCCCATCATCAGCAGCATGATCCTCGCGTCGTTGGCGTGGTGCGCGGGGATCTGGAAGATGGAGGGCAGCGGCCCTACGAGCGCCAGCGCCAGCGCGAAGCAGAGCCCGCCGAAGGCCAGGTAGACCCCGAAGATCGTCGAGCAGGTGGCGTTGAGCTCGTCGTAGTTCTCCTTCGCGTGGTGCTCCGCGACGAACTTCACCACCGCCGCGCCGAGGCCGAAGTAGAGGATGCCTGAGTAGCCGACGAGGCCGGAGATCAGCGCGATGATGCCGTAGCCGTCGTCGCCGAGCCGCTTCACCATGAAGGGCGTCATCAGCACGCTGATGAGCAGCTGCGCGCCGAGGCTGAGCCACTGGGACGAGATGTTTCGGATGAGGCGGCGGAGGTCCATGCAGGGTGTCGAGGCCCAACCTTAGGGGCGGGGCACCCTACACCAGACGGCGCGCAGCGGTAGGGACGTCGAAGGAGGAGTGCGGGGGGCGATCAGGCGGCGGCGGAGTCGGTGGCGCGGGCGCCCTCTTCGAAGCCGGGCATCGGTCCGAGCGAGGGCTCGGAGATGCGCTCGGGCTGCGCGAGGGGAGCGGCGGCCGGGGCGTTGAGCCCGAGGCGCTCGCGGGTGACGGTGAGCGACACGTAGCCGAAGCCCATGAGGAAGAGCATCGCGAAGGGGGCGGCGATGTAGTGGTGCGTGACGACGGCGGCCACCACGGCGGCGGCGCTCTCGGCGCCGATGAGCATCTCGACCCACGGGAGGCTGGTGCGCGCGCGGTAGCGGCCCTGCTTGGCCTTGTCGCCCTTCTTGGGGGTGCGCACGAACTCGCCGGTCTCGGCGGTGAGGCCCTGCCAGACGGCCTTGGTGAGCCACGGGCTCATGCCCGAGCCGATGGCGAGGAGCCAGGGGAGGCGGCGAAGGGCGCCCCAGGCGGAGCGGCCCTGGGAGCGCTCGGCGACGACGTAGAAGGTGAGCAGCGAGCCCGTCGAGGCGAACATCAGCGAGAGGTCGAGGGCCAGGCCGACGGTGGAGCTCGCGGGCATCACCAGGAGCATCGGGAGCAGGAGCACCGCGAGCATCACCATCAGGGGGTAGGCGAAGTGCGGGGTCATGTGGAAGATGGCCTCGAGGCGCACGCTGAAGGGCAGGTCGGTGCGCGCCCAGACGCGGCCCAGGAGCTTGCGCGCGGTCTGCACGGTGCCCTTGGCCCAGCGGAACTGCTGCGCCCGGAAGGCCTCCATCTCCTCGGGGAGCTCGGCCGGGGTGACGTGGTCTTCGCGGTAGACGAACTTCCAGCCGGCGAGCTGGGCGCGGTAGGAGAGGTCGAGGTCTTCGGTGAGGGTGTCGTGCTGCCAGCCGCCGGCGGCGCCGATGGCCTCGCGGCGCCAGATGCCGCCGGTGCCGGAGAAGTTGAAGAAGTGCCCGGAGGCGAAGCGAGCGCGGTTCTCCACCATGTGGTGGCCGTCGAGCATGAGGGCCTGGACGCGGGTGAGGATGGACACCTCGCGGTTGAGGTGGCCCCAGCGGGCCTGCACGCAGCCGACCTTGGGGTCGGCGAAGTGGTGCACCACCGTGCGGAGGAAGCCGGGCTGCGGGAGGAAGTCGGCGTCGAAGATGGCGACCAGCTCGCCCTTGGCGAGGGTGAGCCCGTGGTCGAGGGCGCCGGCCTTGAAGCCCACCCGGTCGTGGCGGTGGATGTACACCGCGTCGACGCCGCGGTTGCGCAGCTCGATGACCTTGGCGCGGGCGAGCTCGCGGCTGTCGTCGGTGCTGTCGTCGAGCACCTGGATCTCGAAGCGATCGGCGGGGTAGTCGATCTGGGCGACGGTCTCGAGCAGGCGCTCGAGGACGTCGGGCTCGTTGAAGAGCGGGAGCTGGACGGTGACGTAGGGCAGCTCGGCGTCGGGGATGTTGCGGGGCGCCGCGGGGGGGAGGGACTCCCGGTGCTTCCACAGCAGCCACACGAGGTGGCTGCGATGAAGCCCGTAGAAGACCAGCGCCAGCAGGACCGAGAGATACGGGACCGCGATGAGATAGGTGGCCATGAACGCTCCGTGCTTCGACGAGGTCGTGAGTAGCGCCTCATGCGGCGTTGCCTCACGTTTTCGGCACCGCGTAGAAACCGCTGTGGTGATAGCGTTTTGACCCCCGTGAAGTTGTCGCCGACTTGTATTTTCTTGTCCCGGAGTGTCGACCCTTGAGCGGCCGGGGCGCGCGCCTTGGCCTCCTGCTGGTGGCGCTCACGGCCTGCGCGTCGGGCCGCCCGGTGCGCGCCACGAGGGTCGAGCGGGAGCAGCGCGTGGTGGCCGACAGCGAGGCGCGCACCCGGTGGTTCGCCACGCTGTACTCGCTCCAGAGGGAGCTGGCGACGGCGGACCTGCGGCGCATCGAGGTGCTCCGTCCGCTGCAGGTGATGCTCTGCATCCCGGCGGAGGGCTCACTGTCGCGCGTCGGGGAGGTGGCCCAGGCGAGGATGAGCCACACCGGCATCGAGCGGGCGCCCACGCGGCTGCGGCGCTCGCTGGAGTCCGAGGCGACCCTCACTCGATGGATCGAGGCCTCCGCGAGCGCGGCCGGCGACGCCTCGCGGGACGATGTGCTGGTCGCGCTGGAGGAGACGCTGAGGGTGGTGCGGACGACGCCGTCCGGGACGATCCCTGCGCCGCTGACGGCCACCTCCGCCGCGCCGGCCCCGGAGCCGCGTTGCGAGCCCGGGGCCATCGAGGGCACCCAGGGGGCCGACGGTCCTGCGGTGCTCGCTCAGCTCGTGAGGGTGCTGCGGCGCTCGGCGGCGCAGGCGATGGTCTTCGAGCGCGCGGTGGCGCTCGCCAACGAGCTGCGCTCGCTCTTCCCGGGCATCTCCGCGGGAGCTCCCCCGGCGGTGGCGGCGGAGCTGCGCGCGGCCGACCGCGCCCTCGACGGCATCCGGGCGAGGGCGACGATGTTCCTCCACGAGAGCACGCGCACCGAGCGTTGGGCGCTCGCACTGCTCTCGCCGGAGGACGACGCGGCCCAGGAGGAGGCGCCGCGTGTCGCGCCCGAGGCGAGAGTCCCCGGCGACGACGACCACTGAAGGGTCTGTTGGATGGGTTTCTGGACGGGCCGAACCCGTCGGGCGTACGGCTGCGAGCGGCAGGAGGCCGACGATGTCGTACGAAGGTTCAGAGCGGCGGGTGCACCGGGTGTTCGTGACGCGCAACACCGAGTATCACGTCCGCGCCGAGGTCTGCGTGGCCGTGCGAGACCGCGGCGTCGGCCGCTGGCGCGACGACCACCCCGCCGTGGGGCGCCGCCTCGCCGGCGCGCTCAAGCACGTCGACGGGGGGATCATCCCCACCCTGGAGCACCCGCAGATCGGACACTCGGTGTACTTCCGCCGGGGCGAGCGCGACCTGGTCACCTCCGTGGTGGAGCGCATCGAGCGCCCGGCCCGCGACGTGGTGGCGGCCTACCCCCACCGCATCCACTGAGCGGGGCGCTTCCCCCGTTCAGCTCTTGCGCGCCGTGAGAAGCACCGGCGGCATCGAGCGCCGCACCTCGTCGAGCGAGCTTCGCAGCTCCTCGATCTGCAGCGAGAGGTCGGAGTACTCCTCGGGCTTCATGCCGAGCGCCCGGGCCAGCGCGGTCATGTAGTCGTCCTCGTCGGTGTCGAAGACGTCGTCGGCGTCGCGCACCGCGACCACAAGCTCGAGGAGCTTGCGCTTGCGCTCGGGGCTGTCGTCGCGGAAGGGCGCGGCGGTCTCCTCCAGGTCGAAGCCCACCGGGGAGAACGCCGCGATGCGCGCGTCCGTCGCCGCCGGAAGCGCCGCCCCGTCGAGAAGCTCACCCAGGAGTCGGCGCACGGTGGCCTCCTCGCGGCCCTCGAGCGACCCGTCGGAGTACGCGGCCCCCATCAGGAGGTCGGTGATCACATCGATGCGGTCGGCCATCTCGCTCTCGCTCATGGGAAACTCCTCTGCGCCCCGCGCGGTGCGAATCTGGCACCGGTGGGGGACGCCCACAAGGCCCGCGCGACCCGTCACCCGCCGCAGGCCGCGACGCACTCCTCGCGGTCTCGGTAGGCCCTGGGGCAGTCCGCTCCGACGCAACGGCAGCCGGTGATGGAGACGCAGGCGGAGCCGTTCCACGCGACGCCGAAGTACCCGTCGCAGAGGCCCTCGCCGACGGCGTCCATCGGGGCGCAGGAGGTCCCTCCGTCGGCCGCGGGGCAGCGGCCGAAGGCGCGGTAGGGCCGACCCGGGCAGGTGGAGCTGCCCTCGAAGGTGACCCCGTCGCAGCCGCAGAAGCGCGCGATGTCCGGCGTGCAGGCGGTGGCCGGAACGCAGCGCCACGGGACGTCGCAGCCCTGCGCCCCCTGGCACATCATCGACGGGGGGCAGTCGCCGGTGCTGCGGCATGTCCCTCCCCCGTCCGTGGGCGAGCCCGCGTCGATCGCACCGCAGGGGCCGCGGTGTAGATAGGTCCGCGTGGGGCAGGTCGAGCTCGCGTTGAAGGTTCGCCCGTCGCAGCCGCAGTAGGGCGCGAGGTCGCCGGTACACACCCGGCCGAGCATCGGGCCGCAGTAGCTCGGCGTCGCGCAGCCCTCGACGATGTGGCACTCCTCGCCGAGGGCGCACTCCGCGCTCGACACGCACGCCCTCCTCGCAGGGACGTCCGCCGGGACGTCCGCTGGACCGCCGTCCACGCACGCCCTCGCCGTGCAGGCGAGCAGGCCATCGCCCGAGCATGCGCAGGTGTTGCACCCGTCGGGAGAGGGGCAGCTCTGCCCCTGGCGGCACTCGGTGCCATCGGGGAAGCGACACACCACGCCGCCGTCGACCGGGGGCGGAGGGGCCACCACCGTGCTGCCGCAGCCGCCCACGGCGAGCAGCGCCGCAACGAAGGTCACCCTGGAGAAGTATCGAGTCATGGCGTCGGCGCTCCTGTGCGTGTCGATAACGCAGTTGGCGCACGGTGGCCCAGTACTGCCGCAGCCGCGCGCCGCGAGAGAGCGCTCTACAAGGCCCGTGCCCACTCCCCGGGCGAACCGTGATAAGCCGCCCGCTCGGTCGCACCGATGACCCTCCGCGAGCTCACCCACCACCAGACCGCGCGCATCGTCGCGCTGCGCGTAGACCCGGTCGAGGCCCGCTGGCTGCGGGCGCTCGGGGTCTCCGAGGGCGCGGCGGTGACGGTGCTGCGCGCGGGTCCGTTTCGAGGACCGCTGCAGGTGCGCGTGGGCGAGCGCACCGCCTTCGCCATCGACCGCGGGCTCGCCGGGAGCATCGACGTCGACCCCGACGGAGCGGCCGGGTGAGCCACCACCATCACGGAGACGAGCACCTGCTGGGCGACGACGCCCCCGCGGTGCTGCTGCTCGGCCGCCCCAACGCGGGCAAGTCGTCGGTCTACAACCGCCTCACCGGCGCCCACGCCAAGGTCGGGAACTTCCCCGGCGTCACCGTAGACATCCTCTCCGCCGACCTCCCGCTGCCCGGCTCGCAGATGCACGCCCGGGTGCTCGACCTGCCCGGGGTGTACAGCCTCGACGTCACCCTCGACCCGGGCACCGACGAGGGCGTCGCCCGCTCCTTCCTCGACCGGGTGATCGCCGAGAAGACCCGCGCGGTGCTGGTGCAGGTGCTCGACGCCTCGCAGCTCGCCGCGGGCCTCGCGCTCACCCGAGAGCTGCTCGCCCGGCCGCTGCCGCTGCTGGTGGTGCTCACCCAGCGCGACGTGGTCCTCGCCGAGGGGCGCCTGCTCTCCGTCGAGCCGCTGGTGAAGGCGCTGGGCGTGCCGGTGGTGGCCATCAACGCGCACGATCCCTCGTCGCGCGCCACGCTGCTCACGGCCATCGCGGCGCTGGTCGTCGAGGCCCCTCCCGGTGAGCGCCCGACGCCCTCCTGGAGCGCCGACGAGCTCGCCCACAAGGCGATCACCGACGCCGCGGTGGTCACCGAGGAGGCCCTGGAGCGCCGCGACCGCACCGCCCAGCTCGACCGCGTGCTGCTGCACCCGGTGGCCGGTCCGGTGCTCTTCCTCGGGCTGATGATCGGGCTCTTCGCCGCGGTCTACGCCGTGGCCGACCCGGTGTCCTCGGTGCTCGACGTCGGGGTGCAGCGCCTCGGGGGCCTCGCGACGCGCCTGCTCGGCGACGGGCTCCTCGGGTCCTTCGTGGCCGACGGGCTGCTGGGCGGCGCGGGGACGGTGCTCGCCTTTCTCCCTCAGATCGTGATCCTCACCGCCGCGATGGAGCTCCTCGACGCGAGCGGCTACCTCGCCCGCGGGGCCTTCCTCATCGACGGCGCGCTGCGCCCCTTCGGCCTCGGCGGCCGGGCCTTCGTCCCGATGCTCACCGCCCACGCGTGCGCCGTCCCGGCCATCGCCGCGACGCGCATCGTCCGCGACCCATTGGAGCGCCTCACGGTCATCCTGGCGCTGCCGCTGCTGGCCTGCTCGGCGCGCATCCCCACCTACGGCCTGGTGCTCGCGGCCTTCTTCGGCGGCCGCCCGGTGCTCCAGGCCACGCTCTTCGTCGCGCTCTACCTCTCCGGCATCGTGGCCTCGGTGGTGGTCTCCATGGTGCTCCGCCGCTCGGCCACCAGGGGACGCCGGCTGCCGCTGGTGCTGGAGATGCCCGCGTACCGATCGCCCGACCCTCGCGCCATCGCCCGCGCCTGCTGGGTCGCCGGCAAGCGCTTCGTGCGCGACGTCGGGACCGTCATCCTGGCCTGCGGCGCCGTGCTCTGGGTGCTGCTCCACGTCCCCTCCCCCGGCGCTCCGGCCGACCCTCACCCCACCGCCGCGTCGGCGATGGAGCGCAGCGTCGGGGCCTCCGTCGGCCGGGCGCTGGAGCCCGTCACCCGCCCGCTCGGCTTCGACTGGCGCATCAACGTCGGGCTCCTCGGCTCCTTCGGGGCGCGCGAGCTCATGGTCGGCACCCTCGGCGTCATCTCCGGCATCGAGAACGCCGACGAGAACCCCGAGTCGCTCGCGACGCGCCTCCGCACGGCGCGCGACAGCGAGGGCCGCCCCCGGTACACCACGCGCACTGGCGTCTCGCTGCTGGTGTTCTTCGTCTTCGCCTGCCAGTGCATGAGCACCCTCGCGGCCATCCGGAGGGAGACCCGCTCGTGGCGCTGGGTGGGCTTCGTCGTGGTCTACACCTACGCGCTCGCCTGGGTGGCGGCCTTCGTGGCGTCGCGCGTCGCGGGGCTGCTGGGCCTCGGGTGAGGCTCTACCGTAGGGCGTCGTGAGCACCCGGCCGCCCACGGAGAGCGAGCTGGCCCGAGCCCGGAGGGAGGGCCGGTCGCCGCTCTCCGAGGTCGCGGTGCTGGCCGCGGTGTGGGCCGCCGTCGTGGCGACGGTCCCGGCGGTGGGGGCGGCGCTCCAGGGGGCAATGAGGGAGGCGCTCTCGCAGGCGGCGAGAGAGGAGCTCGACCCGTGGCGCGCCGCGTCGGCCATCGCCGGACCGGTGGTGGCGCCGCTTGGCCTGGCGCTGGGCGCGGCAGTGGTGGCCGCGGCCGCGGCGACGCTGGCGCAGACCCGGGGGGCGAGGAGAGCGACGGAGGAGAGCGGGCGCACCGGCGATCCTGGCGCGTGGAGCGTGGCGCTCGCGACGACGGCCTACGGCGCGGCGGTGCTGGCGGTGGGCGCGGCGGCGTGGGCGAGCGCGGGCTCGATGGCGGGCCTCGCGGCGAGGCTGGGCGCGGCGCTGGCGGCGCTGGCGGCGGTGGATGTCGGGTGGCGAACGTGGCGCTGGCGGAGGGCGCTGGCGACGACGGCGGCGGAGCGAAAGCAGGCGCAGCGAGAGGACGAGGGCGACCCGGCGGTGAGGCGGGAGCGCTCGCGGCGGATGCGGTAGCGTGTTTGCTCCGGGCGGGACGGGCGTCTACGTTTTTGTAGAAGCGAGGTGACGCGCCCCCAATGGCCGACACGCAGATCTCCGCTCACATCTCTGAGGCGACGAAGCAGATGGTCGAACGGTACGCCGAGGCTCACGGCGTGAAGAAGGCTCACCTGGTTGAGACCGCCCTGCTGCATCATCTGCAGGCGCTGCGAGAGCTGCCGGTCGACATCGTCATTCCCCCGAGCATCACGGTGACCGCGAGGTCCTTCGATGCGGTGGAGGAGGTCGTGAAGAAGGCCCGAAGGCCGACGAAGGCGCTGCGCGATCTGATGGTCGGCAGGCCTGTCGACGGCGAGCCATAGACCTTCCGATGCCGCACAAGGTCCGCAGGCTCACCCCCCATAGGCGTTAACCGTCGATCGCCCGCCGTGCCCGCAGGTTGAAACCCTATCGCTTCTACACATCTCGCGGCCTGGGGTACGGCGCGCGGCCTCTTCATCAGCGTGCAGCGCCTGACCCCAGGCAACATCAGGTGGTCACCTTCGCGCGACGCGAAGGTTGCAGGGGGAACGGAGCGAG
>Ga0208627_1000610_pt1 | contig 10141 bp, 7 predicted proteins | sample LakWasMet13_LOW5_2_FD_183861 | JGI IMG/M metagenome (GOLD analysis project Ga0208627, IMG submission 183861) | Freshwater sediment methanotrophic microbial communities from Lake Washington under simulated oxygen tension - Sediment Metagenome... | ecosystem: Environmental > Aquatic > Freshwater >... | reverse complement strand
AAGGCAAGGCTATCGTTTCGATTGCCGTTGAACCTGAGGCGAGTCCGGTGCTCAGCCAACGTCGTGCCGGGGAACCGCTAACACCCGGCCCCCATAAAATCCAGGGCATCGGTGCGGGGTTTGTACCGGACGTGCTCGATCTGTCGCTAGTTGATGAGATCGAGCAGGTCAGCAATGAAGAAGCCATAGTCTATGCGCGCCGGCTTGCCGGCGAGGAAGGCATATTGTCGGGTATTTCCTCCGGCGCTGCGGTGGCTGTTGCGGTGCGTGTTGCCAAGCGTCCGGAAAATGCCGGTAAAACCTTTGTCGTCGTGCTGCCGGATTCGGGAGAGCGCTATTTGAGTTCTCCGTTGTTCGAGGGCGTTTTCGATGCCGGCGGTTTTGCCGCATGAGCGATTTCAGCTATCAAACTGCCAAGCCGGACTGGAGTGTTGATGAGCTGGTGACAAAATTGCGCCATTTGCGTGTGCAGTCGCTGGAAACCCGGCAGCGACTTGACCAGTCCCCAAGCTATAGAACGCCAACAATCCTTCTCTACGACTATTCTCCAAGGGCCTTGGCAACAGCCCGCTGAAATATAGCTTCATCGGGTTTGATACCGGTCCACTCTTCAAATATCTGCATCGCCAGCTGCACCAACATTTCCACGCCATCGACAATCGAGCAGCCCTTATCATGCGCAGTCTTTAGAAAGGGCGTAATGCGCGGATTGGTAATGACATCCACTACGGTTATGTCCTTGGAAACAGTTTCCCAATTAATGGGTACGAGCTCTTGCTGAGGCGCCGCCCCCAGATGAGTAGCGTTCATCAGAATATCCGTACCTTCAGGAACCGAAACTTTGCTAGCCCATTGCATCCACTCGGCAGGAACGCCCGAGGCCCTGGTCACGGTTTGCGCAACCTCGACGCCTTGGGATTGCCTTCTGGTTATGAGGGTCAGGTGCGAAGCTCCGGCCCAAGCCAGCTCGACCGCCATGGCCCTGCCTGCGCCGCCTGCTCCCAACATGGCAACCCGCTTCCCTTTTATTGGTGTTACCTTCTGTATGGCTTTGACGACACCCTTACCGTCATTATTATGTCCGATAAGGCGTCCGTCCAGGATAGTCATATAATTGGCCGCACCAATCGCCCTGACATCCTCATCAACTTCATCCAGATGAGGTAGGGAGACTACCTTATATGGCACTGTGATACAGGCACCGGCAAATCCTAATGCCCTGATACCGGCTATAGCTGCCGCAATTTTGTCTTCCGAAGTAACGTCAGATTTCCAGAACTGCCAGTGAAGGCCGTAGTGAGCGTAGACCGCATCGAACATCTGATCAATGGGATTCTCCGCGACTGGATGACCCAACATAGCGGTCAGCTGCTTTTGTGGAGGTAAGGATATGTTTGGCATATATTTATTACCTTTTACTGAGTCTAAAAAGTCGATTGACTGTAACCGATATTACCGCTTTGGTGTTCCGATTTTTACGTTTGCCTTTGGGATTAGCAACTTAAAATTACAACGGTGCAGAGAGTGTTCGTGATGTCGATCCTAGCTGATTATCTGCCCAACGGGAATATCATTGCTCTCGAATTATTCGTCCACGGAACCTTCAGCTTCCTGCAATTGATGCTGGGCATTCACCCCAAACGGGATCGCCAGGATAGATAAGCACAACAGCCAAGCCAGCAATTGCTGATTATAAAATGTATAACTTAACGCGAACGGCAGGCCTTCGTAGAAGCCCGGATGTTCCAGAATGAAATCATGCGCAGTCATAAATGCTGTGGTTTCACCCAAGATCAAGGCGATGACGCCGGCGCAGATTAAATAAGCCAGCCTGCGGTCGCGTCGGGTTGGAGAAACACCGCCGCTCAAGTTGGCGAATTCCAGTGATAGTCGGCGCTGGCGTAGCCACAAGCAAATGCTCAAAGCGCATACGCCCAGCGCAGGAATGGCGAACTGCTCGACCGGAAAGCTCAGGTAGCGGCCATTGAAAGCCAGGCTGTAGGTTTTATAAAGCGCCAACAGCATGAAAAACAGGTAGCCGATTTTTAGCCGGGCCGCTAATTGCGGCGTATCGGGCGCATCGCTCAAAATAGCATGGCAGCGCTGGATCAGTAACCCGGCCAATGCGGCATTCGCTGCAATCACAGCCAGGGTATAGGCGCGTTGCCAGAGGCTGTAACTGGTGTGCCACTGAAAATCCGCCAGCGTAATCAGGCACACGCTAAAGGCTTGCGTCAAAGCCAGAAACGCCAGCAAGCGCGTTACGGAAATGCTTTGCAGATTTTTGCCACAAGCCGCGACAATCAACAGCCATAAGCCTGTCGTTAAAGCAAAATGCATCGGCCAAGCAGGATTTTCATAGACTGGACCGGTTAATGGGAAAACCGGTTTATGATCGGTCGACAATAATCCCCAGTTAGCACCGGCTACGCCTTCAAAATCATATTTCCACGGTTGGTTAAAAGCTTCGATGATGTTGTAGTCGAAATTATGGCGAGTGGCGACCTGAAGCAGGCTGCGAGTAAATTTGGCCGCATTGACGATGCTCGGCACTGCCCTGCCGCGCTGTCGGCCGACGCTGGGCCAGCCGGACTCCCCGATCAGGATAGGCTTGTTTTGCCTCATGCTGAGCGCTTGATCCTTGATGCGACGAACGACTTTCTCAATATGTTCAGTTGCCTGCTCAATCGGAACCGGTTCGTCTTCCCAGTAAGGCAATATATGGATGGTAATAAAATCCACTTCATTGATCAGTTGGGGATATTTCATGTAGTTCGACCAAACATCGGCGTACGACACCGGTTGCTTAACCGCTTGTTTAACCTGCCGGATATAACTGATCAAACCGTCAATATCCATGTCTTGGCGAAGCAGTACCTCATTGCCAACGATGACTCGCTTGACCACGTCAGGATGAGCGTTAACCGATTGGATCAACGCCTCGATTTCTTTTTTATTGTGATCAGGGTCTGGCCCCAGCCAACCGCCCTGGATCATATTGACGCCGTATTTACGGGCAATATCAGCGGTCGGCTCTCCGCCAAGAATGCAGTAAGTGCGGACGGTATAGGTTTTATCCGCAATCAGCCGTAAATCCTCGTTAATATGCTCAGGTAACGGAGACTTAAAGCCTTCTCGAGACGATGCAAAAGATAAACTCATTAATTTGCCGGCCGGCACATCGCCACCGACATCCTGCGGTCGGTTAGTCAGCCAGTCGAAAGCACCGTGGACGACAATGATTAACATCAAACAAAATAAGATTCTGGCGGTTCTCATAACTGTAGAGTTAGCGTTAACAGGTGAACTTTAAAATCAACTTATGAGGAATTATAAGATTTTTGGTATGTGGGCGGTGAAAGTTAGAAAAGATTTTTCACTGTAAGCGCAGATAATGTGCTGAAGCGTCGGAAACCGGTTTGCGACACTGCGCAGCCCCAGTGCTCCAATGAGCGGTAGTGTTGCCTATCGGAAATATCGGATCAGATTCACTAAATTGCCAATATGTTAAGAAGTCCATAGGCCGCAATAACCGCTTCATGCGTAGTCGAATGATAATCTTACATAACCTGAGTTCGGGATAAGCCATTAAGCTGAATGCAAGAGATTGACCTTGGTCAGAGACAACGTGGGCTTGTTGTCGGACAGGCAATAGGCCGTGATGCCCGCCATCAGGTTGACCGCAAAATTAAAGTGAGAGCGGTGACGCGTGTGCTCAATCTGGCAGAGATTCTTTAAATCTTACACGAAAAGGGCGGCGCTCATCCTCAGTGTTCTTATCCCGAACTCAGGTTATGTAGCGGCGTGTCCGTTTTTATTAGACCACTACAAATTGAAATGGTTTAATAAAGCCGGACACCTCTAAAGGCAGAATTTATTCTGCCCATAGAGGTGCCCATGAGTAACTAAAAAAATACAATTAGCCTAAATATGGCCTGGAATTCAAACAGGATGCTGCCAAGTTGGTACTTGAAAAAGGTTATAGCCAACAGCAAGAGGTCGATCATGGGTATATCGCCAAGCGCTTTCATAGCGTCGCCACCCATCGGCTTAGTGCGTATACCACTATATTAGGGACAGGCGGCGCCCCACTCGATGGGCCTAGTTTACACATGACTTTCTAACTACACTCTGAAAGGAGGAAACCATGCGTTACGCACAACTCACTCTCATGAGTCTCTGTATCATGTTGGCGGCATCCGTCGCCATGGCGAAGGGCAAGAAGGCGGAAAAATCAATGGACCCGCAAGCGATGATGGAGGTCTATACCAAGCTGGCCGCGCCGGGCGAGCAGCACAAGCAATTGGCAAGCCTTGCGGGAAGCTGGACAACTAAAACCAAGGAATGGATGGAGCCCAACAAGCCCCCCACGGAATCGACCGGCTCCGCGGAAATGAAGATACTGCTGGACGGGCGCTTTCTTCAGCAGGAATTGACCGGTCAAATGATGGGACAGCCGTTCTCCGGGATCGAGATTACAGCCTATGACAACTTGCTCAAGCGGTATGTGACGAGCTGGATGTCTACCATGGGAACCGGGATCTTCACGATGGAAGGCACTGCGAGCACAGACGGCAAGACCATCACCTTGAAAGGCCAGCACGCCGAACCGGGCGGAGGATATATGAAGCATCGCGCTATCTGGAAGATCGTGGATAGCAATACCCAGACGTTCGACATGTACGGGGCTCATCCCGGCGGCAAGGAATGGAAGATGATGGAAATGACGTACACGCGGAAGTAGTAGTTCCTGCGTTGAGACAAAACCATCGGGTACTTGCAGCAGGCGTCTCGAACCCCTGGCCCGACGGCCGGAAGGCAACCATGCCGCTGCAGCCCGCCTTCCGGCCCGGTCCCCGGATTGCGTTGATGGACAAGTTCGGCACGCCGTGGAGCGGCCCTGGTGAAAATTTGCCGGTAGCCTTTACAGGCAGGAACAAGAATTATGGCTCATGCGATCATTCACCAGTACAAGGTTGGGCTGGGGTACGAAGCCAACACTTTTCGGCGCCGTTCCGTTGGGCTTCCTTTCGTCAGCCCAACTTACAGGGCTAAAGCTTACCACCAAGCCGGCCCTTTATTTAATTAATTCGGCGGGTTATCTATTAAGTAAGTGCCATTCTAACCGCACCCTTTTTGCCGGTGTGTCAACAGCCTCAGAAGGTGAGCGATAATTGCAAGCTGAATATGTTTACATCACTGTTGTAACTTCCTTTCACAGTGTCCCTCAGTGCAGCGATGGAAGTATCGGTAGTTTTGTTCAGGGTGGCATCATCCACGAAAATATGGGTGTAACCTATATCCATGCTGCTGGTCGGCGTGAACTTATAATTCGCGCCGACCGAAAGCCAGATACGGTCATTGTCAGGGTTGCGCGGCGTCAGGAATTCCGAGGAACCTGGATGCTTATCATAGGCCAAGCCAGTGCGCAATTTAAGGGCATCACTATGGTGATAACTCGCACCCAGTGAGGCGCGAATGGTGTTATTCCAGTTTTGAGGGACGCTGCTCAAACTTTGGCCCGCTAATGCTCCAGAGGTGCGCATTACCGTCACGTCCTGAAATTTGTTCCAGTGCATCCAGGTGAGATCAGCCATTACATCAAACTGGTCGTTGATTTGATGGAAGATGGAGGCAGAGGCACTATCAGGCGCGGTGAACTTAGCGTCTACTGAGCTGTTAGCAAATCCGGCCGTGAGAGCAGGCGATAAAGAGAAAGCCGCAGGTATGTTGTTGAAATCCGCATGGCCTTTCAGTACTAGATTTACTTGCGAGCGATAAGCTAGAGACAGCCGGGTAGCCTGGGTAATCTGGAAAATCACCCCTGCGTTCCAGCCATAGCCCCAATCATCGACTTTCACATGTGCCAAGCCGTCTTGTTTTTGGGAGGTCGCGCCTATACCGCAACCTCTCAGTGCATTAGCACAAATAGTGCCGAAATCAACTGCATTGCTTTGTTCCGCATCCGCGTACATAGCCGAGAATCCCAGGCCTAGGGAAATCTTATCGCTGGCCTTGAAGGCAATCGAGGGATTTATGTTGATTGTTTTGAGTTCTGAGTTCAAGGCTTGGTATCGTCCTACCCAACCATTGTCATAATTAGTTTTGAAGCCGAATGGAGCATTAATGCCAACGCCGAACTTCACGTTGTTATTGAGCGCCTTGGCAAAATAAATATTCGGTATGAACTCCCAGTCTCCTGCATCGCCACCGTTGCTTCCTGAAGTGGCTAAGCCACTGGAACTATGTGAGCCGCTATTGCTAAACTTCGCTGAAGGACGGAGCGCATGTCCCGCCATCACCAACTGGTTGTCAGGTAGATAGGTCATGCCTGCAGGATTAAAGAAGATGCTGCTGGCATCCTCCGCGCTGGCTCCACCTCCTGCAAAGGCATTACCCATTCCGCTGGCGCTATGCTCAAACAGCGCAAACCCGCCTGCGGATGCTTTAGCGGGGGCTCCTATCAGCAAGGCGGTTGTGATGGTGCAACAAATATACTTATTTATGCGTCCCCCTTCCGCCTTGATGTAATGAGTAGGTTTTGTTGATAATTTGTCTAAAAAAAATAATCTATATTTTTCACAAGATAAGCTAAGTGTATATTTTTTAAGATGTTTCAGCATAAATCACCGTTATTTACAAGCCAAGGGTGGCTTTTCATCCGGATGTCACCAGGTCTCCCTTATGAATAGTTGCGACAGAATCCTCCTAATACTTAATCAAGTTTTTACCGTATTGGCAGCGTGAAATAAAAAGTGCTGCCTTTTTTAGGTTTGCTGTTGAAATACAAAGTACCTTCATGGGCTTCGATTAGTGAGCGGCTGATGGACAGTCCCATGCCCATACCTTCTGCCTTGGTGGTGTAAAAAGGCATCACTATTTTTTTTTGTTGTTCTTCATCAAGTCCCGGCCCATTGTCTTTCACCATGACCTGTATCTTATTATCTAGGGTTAATTCACTACGGATGAGTATGTGGCGTTGTTGTGTTGCGGATAAGTCTTTTAAGGCATCAACGCTGTTTCGGATCAGGTTCAGTATGACCTGTTCAATTTGTATTTGATCAACAAAGATCCGCGGCAGGTTGTTGTCCAGTTCAAAGGTTAGCCGTATATCGTTTTGTTTAAGTTCAGCCATACACAGGTCGACAGAATTGTGAATCAAAGCATTAATATCCGCAGTGGAGCGATGTTTGGCATGGGATTTGACGAACTCTCGCATGCGATGAATGATCCGTCCCGCCCTTAACGCCTGTTGCTGGGTTTTGAGTAAGGTCTCGGTGAGCTTTACCAGATCAGGATCTTCAACGTTAATCAGGTTTAAACTGACTTGCGTATAGCTGGCAATCGCTGACAGAGGCTGGTTGACTTCATGCGCAATGCCGGATGCCATCTCACCCATCAGCCCCAGGCGAGTGACATGGGCGAGTTCATTGAGATGTTCCTTGTCCTGTTGTTCCCGGTGTTTGCGTAAACTCACGTCGCGGACTATATAGGTAAAATAGTGCGCAGTACCGATTACAAACTCCGCTGTGGACAGATCCAGAGGCACTACAGAACCGTTTTTGTGCAGACCTTCAATCTCTTGAATTTGGCCAACACGTTCTGCTGCATGAAGCGAGCTGGAACTTGGCGATGATGGCAAGAGCTTGTTGATGCTATAACCAACCAACTCTTCCGGCTGATAGCCGAAAATAGTTTCTACGGCGGCATTCACGGATACGATGATGCCGGATGTGTCGAAAGTAATAATGCCTTCCACTGACGCATTAAAAATAGAGTTAAGTTTTCCTTCAATTTGTTTGCGCTCAGTAATATCGTACAGTATCACCAAATACACACTCGTGAGATTGCGATAAATCGTGGCGGCAGAAACTAACACGGTTTTAATGCTATTATCCTTGCAACGAATAGCCTCTTCTAAAGGCGCCAAGTCAGACTGTCCCTGTTCGGTTTGTTTCTGTCTCAGGGGACAGGCAGCCTCGGCCCAGTGCCGATAATCCGGATCAGGATAGGCTTTCAGAGACCAGTCCGCCAGAGTTGGAATATCCTCTATGCTGTAACCGAAAGTCTGCACGAATGCCGGATTCAGGAAGATGATGTTTAATTGCTCATCAGTCAAGGCCATTGGTATGGGGGAAATGTCAATAACCGAACGGAATTTGGCCTCACTGGCTTTTAGCTCATATTCCACCTGCTTACGCTCAGTGATGTCCCGAACGATAACAATACCGCCCACGATCTTTCCAGTTTCATCACGGGATGGTGCGCAGGTCATGTCTATCCATATGCCTGCATCGTTGGAAGTTGGGCAATATTGCCCTTCGTAAAAGACCGTTTCGCCTTCCAGAGCTTTTTTAGAGGCCGAAAGGATGGACTGATTGTTGAATTTTTTCATATCCGAACCGACGATGCCGTCAACTGAATTGTGCAGAATATCGGCTAAACGTTCGTTGCAATAAGTAATGACGAGATTCGTGTCGTAATGAAAAATACCAACCGGCGAATGCTTCAGCAGCAAACGATAGCGTTCCTCATTAGTCCGCAGTAGTTCCTCGCGAGCAACGGCTTCGAGGCGTAAAATAATGTTCTCAGTGATGCTCCTGTTAATATTCAGTAAGCTGAGGACCATAAAGCTTAGGTACAACATACCTGCCATGCTCATTGCCAAAGACAAGCTATCACCTGCTATAAACAAACGAGTCACGATTGGCAGGAGGGTTGTTATGGAAAATGTAATTGCACAGATCAGATCAGCCGAAAATGCAACCACCCCGCCAGCCGACAGGCCGGCCAGCATAAAGACCAGAAACATCTGATACTGCGGATCATTGGGAGGGAACATCAGAAAGCCGGCTGATCCCCACACCGTACCGACAGCTAGAACGCCAACACGAAACCGTATCAACCACACATGAGTAGCGGTATCGTCATCCAGCGGGGAACCTTGATAAGCTTTTACAAGAAGCGCCCGAAAAAATGCGACCAACCCGACTAGGGAAAGCCACGCAAGAACCACTGAAGACGCTATCACTTCGCGCTGCAGATGGGCAAGGATGACTGCGAGCAGTGTGCTGGTAACCAGTGACCGATTGCTCGCAGAAAACAGCTGTCGCAGTTGTGCTGCCTGTACTGCTGTCTTTTTGTTCGAGTTGTTCATATCACGCCTGATTTAATGGTCAGAGGCCCTCTAAAGACTAAAATGGGTTAAGTGGGTATAAGTCGTCGGGAATGTGCACTCAGTTGAGCACTGGACAGTAAATGATAAAGAATGGGCACCGGCTTTATCATAGAGTTTCATGCTACTCCACATCAAAGTACCAGTCGCCTAATAAGCTATTATCTAACTCTTTATATAGACTCGGTATTTTTAAGAAAAATAGCATCATTAACACTGATAAGCAGATCAAAGCCTGCTATGTTTTAAAGTCCGTGCTGATTGAGAATAGCAGTTGGATTACGTTCTACTTGAAAAACCATTCCCGGTCAAAGACAGTTTTTTCAAAAAGTGGCGGCGTGTTTATTTTAGCCCAACGTGAAATTGAGCCGTCCTTTCCTGATCGTCCGGTTATGGTCGGTAGTGCTCGGTCGAAGTCGAATGAGTGCGTAGGTTGGCTAACAACATTCAGCCTTGATGGGTCACAACCCGATTTTTGCCGACTTCATCCCAGGTGACAGGGCTTTGATTTCGCGGGAGATGAGCGCATAAAGCTCCGGGGTCCATTCCGGAAGTGCTTCGGCGTCAGCCTCCAGAGGGGAGATCCTGGGGTCGTGCGGGGCAATGACGACTTTCACCTTTTCGGCACCCACGTGGGCGGTGAGGACGAAAAGTTCCTCTATCGCTTTATCGCCCATGGCCAGGCAACCGATGGACGCGGCTCGACCATGGATGAAGATATCCGAGCCCGGATCGGCGCGTCCTTCCTGCCAGGCATGGACGAGGTCGAATTCGTTGGGGTAATTCAGTTTCATCGACAAGTGGTAATGGCTGTTGGGATTCAACGCCTCGATGCGATAAATGCCTTCCGGCACCTGTTTGTCGCCCTGGCGCAATTTGGGGCCGGCCACGCCGCTGGCGGACTGGATGTCATAGTCGCGGATGAAGCGGAACTCGCCGCTGTCCCTGGCCCATAGTTCCAGTTTC
>Ga0208627_1000606_pt1 | contig 10149 bp, 13 predicted proteins | sample LakWasMet13_LOW5_2_FD_183861 | JGI IMG/M metagenome (GOLD analysis project Ga0208627, IMG submission 183861) | Freshwater sediment methanotrophic microbial communities from Lake Washington under simulated oxygen tension - Sediment Metagenome... | ecosystem: Environmental > Aquatic > Freshwater >... | reverse complement strand
CTCTACCAGCATCTGATCGCTGTCAACCGCTGGCACGCGCCCCAGTTCAGGTGCCGGGCCGGGATCGTTCATAGGGGTGTGTCACGGTCGGTTTGACCGGCGCTGCGCGAACAAAGCCCCGAGGTCGATACTACCGCTCGCCGCAGCGCAATCCACGCGGCGGGATCGGCACGGCGGTGCAGGCAATGCCAGAGCTTGCGGCCGTCTTCAGATGAAAAGATGACAATCAGCGTGCGTTGCAGGTCAACCATGACGACGATGCTGCCCTTGCATGCCCCGTCCCGGCCTTCCCAAGTCCAGGTGCCTGCAAGCCACCGCAGTGTGCCGGAGTGGTCGCGTCGCGCGGCCCATGCTGTGGCGCCCGCGCACGCCAGCCACGTCACGATCACCACCGCAGGCTGCAAGCCCACAGCGGCGCTGCGCTGGCTCACAAGAAATGCCAGGGCGGCGATGGCGCCCGCCGCCAGCGCCATCAGGTAGAACCGGCCCATGGACCAAGGTCCCACCGGATAGTTGACCGCTGGGGCGCTGTGCATGATGGCGTGAAAGCAACTGGCCGAGGCGCCGGAGACAGGGGTTCGTCAGGGCGCGCGCTTGAACACCAACGAGCCGTTGGTGCCCCCAAAACCGAAATTGTTCTTCAGGGCCACATCAATGCGCATGTCACGCGCGGTGTTGGCGCAGTAGTCGAGGTCACACTCCGGATCCTGATTGACCAGGTTGATGGTCGGTGGGCTCTTTTGGTGGTGCAGCGCCAGTACGGTGAAAACCGACTCCACGCCGCCCGCCCCGCCCAGCAAGTGGCCGGTCATTGACTTCGTGGAGTTGACCACCGTCTTCTTCGCCGCATCGCCGAGCGCCGCCTTGATCGCATTGGTCTCGTTGATGTCGCCCAGGGGCGTCGACGTGCCATGCGCGTTCAGGTAGTTCACCTCATCGGGATTGACACCGGCGTTGCGCATCGCATTGATCATGGCGCGGCGTGGCCCGTCCATATTGGGTGCGGTCATGTGACCGGCATCGGCGCTCATGCCAAAGCCAGCCAATTCAGCATAGATCTTGGCGCCACGCGCCTTCGCATGTTCGTACTCTTCGAGCACCATCACCCCGGCGCCCTCGCCCAGCACAAAGCCGTCGCGATCCTTGTCGAAGGGTCTCGATGCAGTGGTGGGATCATCGTTGCGGGTGGACAATGCGCGCATCGCCGCAAATCCGCCGATGCCCAGCGGCGACACCGTGGCCTCGGAGCCACCAGCAATCATCACATCGGCGTCACCGTACTCGATCATCCGTCCGGCATCACCGATGCAATGCAGACCGGTGGTGCACGCCGTGACAATGGCTATGTTCGGGCCCTTGAATCCGAAGTGGATCGATACGTGACCCGCGATCATGTTAACGATCGTCGAAGGCACGAAAAATGGCGAAATCCGCCGCGCGCCGCGATTGAGAAACTCGGTGTGCATGGACTCAATCATCGGCAGACCGCCGATGCCCGATCCGATCACACAACCGATGCGAGTCGCCAGCTCTTCATTCAATGCATCGCCCGTGGGCAAGCCGGAGTCCACCACGGCCTGCGCCGCAGCGGCAATGCCGTAGTGAATAAAGGTGTCCATCGTGCGCGCTTCCTTCGCGCTGATGTACGACTCCAGGTCAAAATTCTTGACCTCTCCTGCAATCTTGCAGGAGAAAGTCGAGGCATCAAACTTGGTGATCAAGTCGATGCCGGACCTGCCGGCCAGCAAATTGGTCCACGCCTGCTCGACCGTGTTGCCCACGGGGCTGACGCATCCCAAACCAGTAATGACTACGCGACGACGGGACATAAGTTAGCGATTCTGTGTTTCGTCTGTAAGGAACCGATGCAGGCGTCGCTCAATGCCAGCGCGCAGGCGACCGTTCTGCGCTCAATCACCAAGGTCGTCGACGCGAGCGCGACGACACTTCAAGCGCCCAGCGCTATGCCTTCTGATGGGTGTTGGCGTAATCGATGGCGTTCTGTACGGTGGTGATCTTCTCGGCATCCTCGTCCGGAATCTCGATGCCGAACTCGTCTTCCAGCGCCATTACCAGCTCCACCGTATCCAGGGAGTCGGCACCCAGATCAGCCACGAAGGCTTTCTCATTGGTGACCTGGGACTCTTCGACACCGAGTTGCTCGGCAATGATCTTCTTAACGCGTGCTTCGATATCGCTCATGGGTTCCCTCAAAGGGTTGTAAAAGAATCCGTGATTTTAGCCGGGCTCGATGACTTCTCAACGGCCCCGCAACCGAACGGACGAATCGGCTTGACTTTGTTTCGCCAACTACAGGTACATCCCGCCGTTGACATGCAATTCCTGGCCGGTGACGTAGCCTGCCTGCGGGGAAGCCAGGTAGGCCACGGCGTGCGCAATATCCGCTGGCTTGCCCAGATGCCCAAGCGGTATCTGCCCCAGCAGCGCCTTTTGCTGGTCCTCCTGCAGGCCCGCCGTCATGTCGGTCTCGATGAAACCAGGCGCCACACAGTTGACCGTGATGCTGCGCGAGCCCAACTCCCTGGCCAGCGCCCGTGTCATGCCGGCCACGCCGGCCTTGGCCGCCGCGTAATTGGCCTGACCGGGGTTGCCCGAGGCGCCCACCACCGACGTGATGTTGATGATGCGACCGTAGCGCTGCTTCATCATGGTGCGCATCACCGCCCGACTCATGCGAAACACCGCCTTCAGATTGGTATCGATGACGGCATCCCACTCCTCGTCCTTCATGCGCATGGCCAGGTTGTCACGGGTAATACCCGCATTGTTGACAAGCACCTGCAGGCCTCCTTGCGCCTTCACGATCCGGTCAATCAGCGCCTCGCCGGCCCCCGCGTCGTTGACATCGAGCACCTCGCCGCGGCAGCCCGCGAACCCGGACAGCGTCTGGGTGACCTTCGCGGCGCCGGCCTCGGTGGTGGCGGTACCAATCACCTGCACGCCACGCCTGGCCAATTCCAAGGCAATGGCAGCGCCGATGCCGCGCGACGCACCAGTCACCAATGCGACTTGGCCCTCGAATTTCATTTCATTCATGCTCGTCACCCACTAGTTCACGTTTCACCTCAGCCAGGCTGCTCGGGTCGAGCAGGGCCATGCCATTCATCTCAGGATCGATCCGCCTGACCATGCCGGCCAACACCTTGCCTGGACCACATTCAACGACCGAAACGATGCCGTGCGCCTTGATTGCGCGCACACACTCGACCCAGCGCACCGGGCCGAACGCTTGGCGGTAGAGGGCGTCGCGAATGCGATCCGCGTCCACTTCGACGGCCACGTCGATATTGTTGATCAGGGCGATGCTGGGCGAGCAGAACTCGATGGACTCCAGTTGTTCCCGCAGCCGCTCGGCGGCCGGTCGCATCAGGCTCGAATGAAAGGGCGCGGACACTGGCAGAGGCAGCGCCCGCTTGGCGCCCTTGGCCTTGACCGCCTCGCAGGCCCTGTCCACCGCCGCCTTGCTGCCGGCGATCACGGTCTGTGCAGGATCATTGAAATTGACGGCTTCGACCGTTTCCAATGAGTTAGGGCCATAGCTCTGCGTAACCTCGAGGCAAGTCGCTACCACCTGGGCCGCCTCCATGCCGAGCACCGCCGCCATCGCGCCGATACCCACCGGCACCGCCTCCTGCATGGCTTGCGCTCGGAAACGCACCAGCGGCGCGGCCTGGCGCAACGTGAGCACGCCCGCCGCCACCATCGCCGAGTACTCGCCCAGAGAGTGCCCGGCGACGGCCGTTGGCATCCTGCCGGTTTCGGCCATCCAGGCACGAAACGCCGCCACGCCGGCGACCAGCATCACGGGCTGCGTGTTGGTGGTCAGCGCCAGGGCCTCCTTGGGGCCTTCATGAATGAGCTTGCCAATATCCTCACCCAGTGCATCGGAGGCCTCCCTGAGCACTTCCAGCACAACCGGATGGTCGCCCCAGCCATCGAGCATGCCCACCGACTGGGAGCCTTGCCCGGGAAATACAAACGCAAATGACTTCATGCTGCCACCACCTGATCAGTTGAGGAGAGGGTCGATCACCCGGCGGCGACGGACTGTTCCACGAAACATCAATTATGAAAGCCTGCTGCGCCGCTCATGCCTCCCGCAGCGAGCTAGTAGTTCAAAAGGACCGCGCCCCAGGTAAAGCCGCCACCAACGCCTTCGAGCATCAGCAGATCACCGCGCTTGACCTGACCGCTGCGCACCGCCGTGTCGAGCGCCAGCGGGATCGAAGCCGCCGACGTGTTGCCATGCTGATCCACGGTAACCACCACTTTGCTCATCGGCAAACGCAGCTTTCTGGCGGTACTCTGCATGATGCGGATATTGGCCTGATGTGGAATCAGCCAGTCGATGTCCGATTCGCGCTTGCCGGCTTTCTCCAGCACGGCCCTGGCCGCACTCTCCAACACGCCCACCGCCAATTTGAACACTGCCTGACCGTCCATTTTCAGCAGTGGGTCCCCCAAAACGGCACCACCGCTGACATGACCTGGCACACAGAGGATCCCCACATGCTTGCCATCGGCATGCAAGTCGCTGGCGAGAATGCCGGGTTGGTCGGATGCCTCGAGCACCACGGCACCGGCACCATCGCCGAACAGCACACAGGTGGTTCGGTCCTTGAAGTCCAGAATACGGGAGAACACCTCGGCACCGACAACCAGGGCCTTGGTGGCCGCGCCAGTCTGAATCATTGAATCAGCGACCGCCAGCGCATAGACAAAGCCACTGCAGACGGCCTGCACGTCGAAGGCGGCTCCCCCATGGGCGCCCAGCTTGTGCTGCAGGATGCAGGCGGTGGAGGGAAAGACCATATCTGGCGTGGAGGTCGCCACGATGATCAGGTCAATGTCCTGCGCCGTCACCCCAGCAGCCTGCAAGGCTTGGCTGGCTGCATGCAGGGCCAGTTCGCTACTGGTGACATCGGGGTGCGCAAAGTGCCGGTTGCGGATGCCGGTGCGCTCGACGATCCACTCGTCCGAGGTCTCGACACCGTTGGCAGCCAGCTCAGCGGCCAGTTCTGCATTGCTTAGCCGGCGCGGCGGCAGGTAGCTGCCGGTGCCGGTAATGCGCGAATATCGTCTCATTTAGGGGGCTGTGACAACCGCCTCGCGCTGCACCGCCGTCCCGCCGGCTGCCAAAAGTGGCGCCGCGTGCGCGATGCGAACCCGAACCCGGTCGATCAAGTTGTTTTGGGCTGCATCATACGCCCGGTCCAGCGCGTAGCCAAAACCGAGTTCGTCCGCCGATCCGTGGCTCTTGAACACCAGACCACGCAAACCCAGCAAGGCGGCACCGTTGTAACGACGATGATCAAACTTCTTTTTCATCGAAGATAAGATTGGATAAGCGACAAAAGCTGCTACTTTAGTGAAGATACTGCGAGTGAACTCGGTCTTCAGGAAATTCATGATCATCGACGCGACGCCTTCGGCGGTCTTGAGGGCGACGTTGCCGACGAAACCATCACACACCACAATGTCTGCCGTTCCCTTCAGGATGTCGTCGCCTTCGACATTGCCGTAGAAATTCAAATCGCCGGAGTTAGATGCAGATCGAAGCAATTCACCCGCTCTTTTGATTGTTTCGCTTCCCTTGATGATTTCTTCCCCGATGTTCAAGAGCCCGACACTCGGGTCGTCGCCACCGTTGAGCACCGAAACCAAGACCGAGCCCATGAGGGCAAACTGCAGCAGATGTTCGGCACTGCAATCGACATTGGCTCCGAGGTCGAGCATGGTCGTCGCGTGCCCCTTGGCATTGGGAATCTGGGCGGCGATCGCCGGCCGGTCAATGCCGTCCAGTGTCTTAAGCAAGTAACGGGAAATCGCCATCAGAGCGCCGGTATTGCCGGCCGATACTGCCGCCTGGGCGGCGCCATCCTTGACTTGCATGATGGCAACGCGCATTGAGGAGTCCTTCTTGCGACGCAAGGCGACTTCAATCGGATCGTCCATACCCACGACTTCACTGGCCGTGACAACGGTGACGCGCGGATGGGAATAGGCGCCGAGACTTTCCGGCAAGCCAACCAGAACGAGCCTGGCTTCGGCGTGGCGCTCAAGGAATCGCGTGCAGGCAGGCAGCGTGACACGGGGGCCGTGGTCGCCTCCCATGCAGTCAACAGCAATGGTGATCATGGGAAAAGGAGAATGCCAACGACTGGCAAGAGGATGCCCATGGCATCAAAACAAAGGCCCGTCGCTACAGACACGGTAGCTTCGGGCCTCGGCCGGATCCGACGAATCAGGCTTCAGATTTGGTCTTGAGCACCTTGCGGCCACGGTAGAAGCCGGTCGGGCTGATGTGGTGACGCAGGTGGGTTTCACCGGTGGTGGGTTCCACGGCAATACCGGGCACCACCAAGGCGTTGTGCGAACGATGCATACCGCGCTTGGAAGGCGACTTCTTGTTTTGCTGGACGGCCATAATCCGCTCCTTGTATCGGGGTGCGCGCCACTGGCACGACACGCTGGGTTTGTGAAGGTTGCACGTGCGGTCCACGCGCGAAGCCTTAAATTATAGCCCACAAAGCGGAGGCTAGCCCTTTTTCGCGTTCTTGAGGGCCGCAAGCGCCTCGAACGGCTTGGGTTTGGCCGCTTGCGCCACTTCAAAATCGGGGTCCACGGCGCTGAGCTTGACCTTGCCCGGACACTCGTCGTGACGCGGCACCAGCGGCATCGCCAGCAATACCTCGTCCTCGATGAGGTCGTGCAGCTTGAAGTGCGTCTCCAGAACCAACAAATCCTCCTCGGCGTCCTCATCCTCCTGTTCCGCCACTTGCTCGCTGGGCACAAAGCGAAACCAGCGATCGACGACCACCGGTACATTGACGACGCCCAGGCAGCGCTGGCAGGTCAAGGACAAACTCACGGTCACCAACAGGCGCATCCAAGGCTGGGGGATGCCGGCGGCGTCGGGGCGTGTTTCACAGCGCGCATCCCAGACCAGGTCGGCTTGCGCGCCCTCGGGCAGGATTTCCGCAACCAGTCGCTGATAGGACAGCAGGGGCTCGCTGCCAGCGATCTGAGCGTTGGCCAGGGCCAAGGCCCGGATATCCACATTGTTCGGGGCTGCGGCGTGTTTCATGCCCGCAGTGTAAGAGAATCACGCGATGTCCGAATCGACGCCACCTCACCTGATCCTCGCTTCCACCTCACCCTATCGCCGCGACTTGTTGGCGCGACTGCGCGTGCCTTTCGCCGTGGTCTCGCCCGAGGTCGATGAAACAGCCCTGCACCAAGAGACGCCCGAGCAACTGGCCCGCCGCCTGTCCTTCTGCAAGGCCCAAGCGGTGGCCGAACGGCACCCCGATGCCGTCGTGATTGGCTCCGATCAGGTGGCCGACCTCGACGGCTTGGCGCTGGGAAAGCCCGGCAACCACGCGCGCGCCGTCGAGCAATTGCGCCGCATGCGCGGGCGCACCGTGATCTTCCAGACCGCCGTCTCGGTGCTGTGCCTGCGCGCCGGCATGACGCAAACCGACATCGCACAGGTGCGCGTGGTCTTTCGCGATCTGTCCGATGCCGAGATTGAACGCTACCTGACCGCCGAGACACCGTATGACTGCGCCGGCAGCGCCAAGAGCGAGGGTCTGGGCATCAGCCTGCTCGATGCCATTCACAGCGACGACCCGACTGCCCTGATCGGCTTGCCCTTGATTCGCACCGCACGCATGCTGCGCGCCGCCGGGATCGAATTGCCATGAGCGCCGCGCCGGACCGCCCCAAGCAAGCTCGCACCGCAGCGCGTCAGGGGGAAGGTACTTCAGCGAGCCCGACCAGCACGCAAACAGCAGCAAAGGGCGGACACCCGGGCCGGCTCTTCCTGGTTCCCGCACCGCTGGACTTTGGCTGCGACCAGCAGACCGACCTGCAGGACAGTCTGCCCAACGCGACGCTGGCCATCGCTGCCAGGCTGGGACACTGGATCTGCGAGAACGCCAAGAGCACCCGTGCCTACCTCAAGCGCGTCGACGCCGTCTACCCCCTGGGTCAGTCGCTGCAAACCATGACGATCAATGAACTGCCGCACGAGGTGCACAAGAAGGGCGACCACGTCGTGCCCTTCGATGCCCAACCGCTGTTGCAGGCCGCGCTGGATGGTCATGACATCGGGCTGATCAGCGAAGCCGGCATGCCGGCGGTGGCCGATCCGGGCTCGTCAGTGGTTCGCGCCGCGCATGACCTGGGCTTGCAGGTGGTGCCCCTGGTCGGGCCGGCGTCGCTGTTGCTCAGCCTGGCCGCAAGCGGGCTCAACGGTCAGAACTTCGCCTTTGTCGGCTACTTGCCGCAGGAGGCCACGGCGCGCGCGCAGCGCCTGCGCGAACTCGAATCCCTGGCGCTCAAGACCGGACAGACCCAGATCTGGATCGAGACACCCTACCGCAATGAGGCCATGCTGCGCAGTCTGCTGCAATCCCTGCAACACAACACCCGCCTGGCGGTTTGCAGCGGCCTGACGCTGGCGCATGCGCGCTGTCAGAGCGCGACGGTGAAGAACTGGAAGCATCGTCCGCCGGAACTGGACAACGCCACGCCAGCCGTGTTTGCCATCGGCCGGTAAACGGCCCTACCCGCGCCCGCAGGCAGCCCGGCGGGTTCAGCGGATCATTGGCGTGGAGCGGATCGCGCGCACCGAGCCTTCACCCAGCGCAGCGCCAAAGCGCTTGACCAGGCGCTCGGCCACGTTGTCGCGCCGCGTGTAATCGATCAGGTCCTCGGCCTTGACCACTTCACGCGCCACGTAGTCCAGACTTCCGTACTGGTCGGCCAGGCCCAGGGCAACCGCTTGCTGGCCGCTCCAGAAAAGGCCGCTGAAGGTTTCAGGGGTTTCCTTCAGCCGATCGCCACGCCCGGCCTTCACTACATCGATGAACTGCTTGTGAATCTGGTTCAGCATCGACTGGGCGTAGACGCGCTGGCGCTCGGTCTGCGGACTGAACGGGTCCAGGAACCCCTTGTTCTCGCCGGCGGTCATCAACCGGCGCTCAACGCCCAGCTTGTCCATCAGGCCAGTGAAGCCAAAGCCGTCCATCAGCACGCCGATGCTTCCCACGATGCTGGCCTTGTCGACAAAGATCTTGTCGGCCGCCACCGCGATGTAGTAGGCCGCCGACGCGCACGTCTCCTCAACCACGGCATAGACCGGCTTGCCGTGCTTGGCCTTGAGTCGCAGGATTTCATCGTTGATGATGCCCGCCTGCACCGGGCTGCCACCCGGAGAATTGATCAGCATCACGACCGCCTGCGCACCCTCATCCTCGAAGGCGCTGCGCAACGCCGCCACCAGCAGTTCGGCGCTGGCCTCGGTATCCGAGGCTATCTCGCCCCTGATCTCGACCACCGCCGTGTGCGGCGCCGACACGTCGCTCGCCGGCCCACTGCGGCTGAGCGCCACCCAGGCCAAGAAGACAAAGAAACCCAGCCAAGCCAGTCGAACAAAGGTGCGCCAGCGCCTGGCCAGTCTCTGCTCGTGCAGCGAGGCAAACGCCAGTTTCTCCAGCGCGGCACGCTCCCATCCCGGCGTGTTGACCGGCGCCTCGGACGCCGCGCTCGCTGGCGGCGCCGCTCTGGGTTCGGTCGCAGGCGCTGCTGCGGGCTCGCGGGACGGGTCCACTTGGTCGGTCATGTCAGCACTCAACGGGGTTTCAGATGAGGTCCAGTATGCCAGTGCACCATGCCGTCCTTCTCGGTCAGGCCGATCTTGATCAACCCACCCCGGCACGGCCCGCCGGCACACTCGCCTGTCTGCGGGCGGTAGATGGCGCCGTGCGTGGCACACATCAGGTACAGGCCCGTGCTGTCAAAGAAGCGGTTGGACTGGTAATCCATCTCCATCGGGACGTGCGCGCAGCGGTTCAGGTAGGCGTGCACCTGCCCGGCGTAGCGGATCGCGAAACCACGGGCGGGCTGGCTGTAGTAGGTCACGTCAAACGGCACGGCCTCGCCGCCGTTGAGCAGGGCTTCGGAGGGGCATAGGGCGATCACTTGCTCCGGCTCGGCTACTGCCGCCGTCTCACGCGCCATGAAGCGTACGGGTCTGGACCAATCAGGCATGGGCGAGCAACCACTGGTGCAAGGCCTGGACCGAGTGCGCGACATAGCGCGGACCCAGGGGCTCGAAGGTCA
>Ga0208627_1000590_pt1 | contig 10379 bp, 10 predicted proteins | sample LakWasMet13_LOW5_2_FD_183861 | JGI IMG/M metagenome (GOLD analysis project Ga0208627, IMG submission 183861) | Freshwater sediment methanotrophic microbial communities from Lake Washington under simulated oxygen tension - Sediment Metagenome... | ecosystem: Environmental > Aquatic > Freshwater >... | reverse complement strand
AGGCAATAAAGTTCAGTTAAACTGTCCATGAGCACCTCCCGGATCAGGTTAAGATTTGTTTGCGGAAACAGAATCTTATACGAAAAGGGCGGCGCTCATTCTCAGTTTTCTTATCCCGAATTCAGGTTAATTACATAATTTTAAAGCTTATAATTAAAATACGATCAGAATATGAATAGGGTTTTATTTAAAATTTTCCTGGGGAAATGGATGTCATTACAACTGAGGCGAAATAGTGAAATATTTATTGATAACATTAATTCTACTAGGCGCTTTGGTAGAGTCCGTTAGAGGCGATGACAATATCTACGGGCCAGATGGTATAAACCTTGGGCCTAATGGTAACCCAGAACTGCAATTTCAAAAGATTGAACAGCAACGGAACCAGCTTGAGCAGCAGCAAGAGGCTATCGACGAGTATGCATTTGGATCTGGCATGACTCTTCGTCAGCAATACAACGGACATTATTTCGTTAATGGTGCGATCAACGACATTCCGCTTGCCTTTGCGATCGACACAGGCGCCTCTTTTGTCACCCTACCTAAGCAGGTTGCATCGCAAGCGGGTATAAAATGTGAAAACGAGGCTGTCATGGAAACGGCAAATGGTAAAGCCCAAGCTTGCACAGGTATAATCTCGAAGCTTAGATTTGGAGATTTCTCAATAAAAGATGTGCAATGCGTGATTGCGCCCAATCTAAATCATGCTTTGATGGGCAACAATGTATTAGAGAGGTTCAAAATTGTTCAGCATAACGGCAAAATGCGAATCACTAAGTAAACAGTTGCCACTGAAAAAACTCATCCCATTAAAAATCATAATAAATATCGATTGGCCCGCGCAGACATTCGATCGGAAATGCTGATACACCGGAAAACGATGAATTTCACCTGGCAGAACAGTAACTGTCAGATTAGTTTTGAATTACTACATATAACAATAGTAAGTTGGTTAATAACGCGCACCCAAACTTATGTCACGCAAGGCTTGCAGGTCTGTTTTTAGATCTGACTCTACAAGACGCCGTTATTGCCTATCAGTGTAATTCAGCATATATCCATATAAACTATTCGATGTGCTAATGTAAATCTATAGGGCGTAAAAATGAAAGTAACAAAGTTAATCCTAATCGTTACAATGATGATGCCAATGTCGGCTAATGCTGGTTTCAATGCTTTTATCAATGGACAGAAACTTTACGACAAGTCCACTGCTTATAAAAGCGGTGATATAGACAATGCAGAGCTTTATGATGCCGGAGCGTTTATGTATTACGTGATGGGTGTCATTGACGCAAGCATTGGATCAGGCTTGTTTTGTCCGCAAAATATCACCTCAGATCAAGCCGCGAATGTTGTGTCTAAATATCTAAATGAGCATCCAGAATTACGAGGTTCTAGTGCCGAGTCGCTTGTTAAAGCGGCACTCGCAAAAGAATGGCCTTGTAATAAGTAATAACATAGGTAAAAACTTAACTATTGCAAAGATTAACGAGGCAATCTTGTGAGTGATCCGGCTGGCGCTCGGAGAGGTCAGCATGATGCTATTTAAATGTCTTATCATTGACGGCTTGTGGCTTTAAATGTGATAGAGTCCGCGTCATTAATGAATTCAGAAAGAGTCAGGGACGTAATAAACCTGCAAGTCACAAGGCTTAGCGGATTTTTTATTGTCCATCGATATGTAAAATCTTTAAAAGCTAATGTGTTTGTATGGCGTATATAAAAAAGATGTTTAGACTCGTACATTTACAGGTATCAAAGTCTACGAAAAATGCTGCATTCTAGGCATTGGCAATGCCGTTTTATGTCTAATGATACTGTCTAGTCTCTGCACCGCAAGCCGATCTTTTAGGTAGTTAACGATATACTGATCTCTTGTCACTTGGCTTAATATTCTTTCGTTAAAACAATCCGTTTGCGATGAGGCCTCGTTTGATAACTTCAAGAGAATTAACTATCCAAGCATGGAATTTATATGAAAAATTAATCAAACTTGACCTTGATCGTAATCGTTGTAACCGTCAAGATTTTGAGCTCCAAATTGGATATTCAGGGCGGCGTAATATCAAACGGGAAACGAGGTTACATCGTTTGTCGAACCGAGCTTATAATAGATATAAGCGGCGATTGAAGGCTTGTTTGCGTGAAGGATAAAGCCGTGAGATTTTTTACTAAGCGTCTGCTTTTGTGTCAAAAAGCAGATTCACAAAAACGCTTATATAGTAACTTTTACAAAAAACTCTTAAGTTGCAAATCATGAAAAGTCCTAAGCTTGCCAAGTCTTCTGTGATGGCTGTCAGCTTAATTTGATTAAGAAGAAAATGATCATTTCATTAACAAAATTATTTGCCTTGCCCATTATATTTTCTACGGGATTAGTATCCTGCGCCGAGTTTAAAGAGGCGGGCAGAACAATAGGTCATACCGCGCGTAATGTCACCAGGGAAATTGGGCATGGTACCAGGGATGCTGCTAGGGAAATTGGTCATGGTACGAAACGCGTGGTCAACAGCATCGGGCAGGAAACGAGCGATTCGACACAGCCGCTGCCCGATGATGAGCAATAATTTGACAGGTATCTCTAAGTCAGCTCAGCTCGCATTAATGCTTTTGCCATAACTTACAGTTTTCCTCTGTGTTAGAGGTTTTTCTATTTATTTATCGAGACTGCTTGGCTGAGTTTGGGCGTGAAAAATTGCTAAGGACGGTACAGTTTCCAAACAAAATAAAATAGCGCAGCTCCATCGATACTGCGCCAGCCGAAGGTTTTTAGATGAAGGATTTTTCGTAGATTACCCGATACGCAAGGGCGAGGTTTGCGATTATGCCGACATGTTATTCGATCGCTTGCCGTGCTTGCCGATTATGTTCGCGTCATACGACGCTGAACAATGCAAGGCTATGTTGTCAAACTATATTATTTGCTATTAATACAAATTAAGCCCTCGCACAAACCCAGACATCAACCCGGCTAGCGCCCACTTTTTTCAACGCGTAGGCAAGTTCATGGGCTGTTGAGCCGGTGGTCATTACATCATCAAGTATCGCGATATGCCGAGCGTGGATGGGTTTGATGATGGAAAAAGCGTTTTTCATATTTTTGCGACGTTTTTTTGCCGATAATTGAGTTTGGTGCGGGGTGTCCCGGTGCCGTTGGCAACTGGTGTGATCCAGCGGAATCAGCAATTCTTTGGCTACAGTTCTGCCGATTTCTATGGCTTGGTTAAAGCCGCGCTCGCGGTAGCGTGCTTTATGCAGTGGAACAGGCAAAATCAAGTCCGGCCGTTCTGCGGTTTGTTTAAGATGTTCAGCCAATAGCGTGCCGAGTAAGCGGGCATTCTTGTAATTAGCGCCAAATTTTAAGTTGCTGATTAAATGTCGGATGGCGCCATGATGGATGAACGGCGCATAAGTTTCATCAAAGGCCGGGCGCTTGCTCAGACAACGGCCGCACAACACTGGAGGGAATGGATTTGCATGCGCGGTCACCGAAGAGTATCGGGCAGAGATGGCGGGTGCTTCCAGTATTTCGGCGCAACGGTAGCAGCATAGATTATTCCTAGGCAGATGTTTATAGCACGGATGACAAATATCTCGGGAGTCGTATCCAGGGTTGCCGCATAAGATGCAGGTAGGCGGCAGCAGGTAATCCTGTATAATATTGATCCAGTTGTATACCATTTTCATTTGAACAAGTTGACAAGATTGTCCGTTGTCTTTGTTTGAGTATTACAGTAACTGGAGCTTAACAGAATGTCTGCAAACCCTGCAATTCGCCATGACTGGCAATTGGACGAAGTGCAAGCGCTTTATGCGCTGCCTTTTAATGATCTGATTTTTAAGGCGCAAACCGTACATCGGGAGAATTTCGATCCCAATGAAGTTCAAATTAGCAGCCTGCTGAGTATCAAAACCGGCTCCTGTTCGGAAGACTGCGGCTATTGCCCGCAAAGTGCGCGTTATGATTCCGATTTAAAGCCCGAGGCATTAATGCCTGTCGAGAAGGTTTTACAGGCGGCGCAGCTTGCTAAAGATCAAGGCGCATCGCGTTTTTGCATGGGCGCGGCCTGGCGTCAGCCTAAAGACCGCGATGTGGAGCGGGTGGTTGAAATGGTTCAGGGCGTCAAGGCGTTAGGTATGGAAACTTGTGTAACCCTGGGAATGCTGACCGAAGCCCAAACTGCCAGGCTGAAAGAAGGCGGCCTTGATTATTACAATCACAATCTGGATACATCGGAAGATTATTATTCCGAAGTTATCACCACACGAACTTATCAGGACCGCTTGGATACGCTGGCGCGGGTCAGGGATGCCGGAATTAACGTCTGTTGCGGGGGCATTGTCGGCATGGGCGAGAGCGACGTCGATCGTGCCAAGCTGTTAATTGAACTGGCAAATCTGCCCAAGCATCCCGAAAGCGTGCCGGTCAATATGCTGGTGCAAGTTGAAGGCACGCCGCTGATGGGCACCGAATCGCTGGATCCTATCATCTTTATCAGAACCATTGCAGTCGCACGAATCATGATGCCCAAGTCGCGGGTGCGCTTGTCCGCAGGTCGCAATAACATGAGCGATGAAATGCAGGCGCTGTGTTTCCTGGCTGGGGCGAACTCGATCTTTTACGGTGATAAATTATTGACCACCGATAACCCGATGACTAACCATGATTTGGCATTGTTCGAACGGCTGGGCGTGCGTTCCGGCGGTTCGAGTTACGCTTGATAAATAAAACCATTTTTAGCGCCCGCTAGAAAATATAATTCACCACGAAGAACACGAAGAATGAAATATAAAATTTCCTATTCTTCATGTCTTCGTGGGGAACATTACTGACTTTTATGGCACCTCCATTTTTACAATTAGCAGTCAGCCTAGATAATATTGCCCAGCAGGGCTTGTATCGTTCCCGGCGGATCATTGAATCCCCTCAATGCATCAACCTGAAAGTTGACGGCAGGACTATTGTTAATTTTTGCAGTAACGATTATTTGGGGTTGGCTAATCATCCCGACGTGGTCAGCGCGTTTAAAGCCGGTGCGGATCAATATGGTGTCGGCAGCGGTTCGGCGCATTTGATTTGCGGACATAGCTCAGCGCATCATGCGTTGGAAGAAGAACTGGCGGAGTTTACCGGTCGAGACAGGGCGTTATTGTTTTCCACGGGTTACATGGCCAACATTGGCGTGATTTCGGCATTATTGGGGCGCGGCGATGCGGTATTTGAAGACCGGTTGAATCATGCGTCTTTGTTGGACGGCGGCCTGTTGTCCGGTGCGCGGTTCAAACGCTTTGCCCATGCCGATGCGGCTGATCTTGGCGTGAATATGGAAAAAATCTTGGGTCGCAAGCTGGTCGTTACTGATGGCGTATTCAGCATGGATGGCGATTTTGCGCCGCTGGATGAATTGGTAGTTGTCGCAAAAGAGCATAACGCTTGGCTGATGGTTGACGATGCGCACGGACTGGGCGTAATCGGTGAGCATGGAGGCGGAATTTTGGAGCATTACGGCCTTGATCAGCAAGAGGTGCCGGTGCTGATGGGGACTTTGGGTAAAGGCTTGGGTACGTTCGGCGCATTTGTTGCCGGTTCGGATTTATTGATTGAAACTTTGATCCAGAAAGCCCGTACCTATATTTATACCACAGCAATGCCGGCAGCAGTTGCCGAAGCGACGCGGGCAAGCTTGAAAATTGCGATTGCAGAAAGCTGGCGCAGGGACAGGCTTAAAAACCTATCGGAGCGCTTCAGCGTGGGCGCCGGACAGCTCGGGTTACAGATAATGCCGTCATCATCGGCTATTCAGCCCATTCTGATCGGCGACAGCCAAAACGCCGTAGATATCAGCAACGCTTTATTAAATGCCGGTTTCCTGGTCAGCGCAATACGTCCGCCGACCGTGCCTCAAGGCAGCGCAAGGTTGCGAGTGACTTTTTCAGCGCTGCATGAAGAGCAGCATGTCGACCGGCTGCTGGATGCGCTGGCTAAAATTACCGTAGGCTGCAAGTGAGCAAAATTCATCTGGAAACGTTCGGGCAAGGCAAGCCCATCGTGTTGGTGCACGGCTGGGCGATGCATACCGGTATCTGGCGAGCATTTGCCAAGCAATTGTCGCAAAACTACCGGGTTACCTGTGTCGATCTGCCAGGGCATGGGCATAGCGCAAGAATAGAGCCGTTTACATTGGAGCGAATTAGCGCCGAGTTGGCTGCGGCGCTTCCCGAGCGGAGTTGCTGGCTGGGTTGGTCTTTGGGCGCTACGGTAGTGCTCGATGTTGCCGAGCGTTATCCTGAGCGACTATCTTCTCTGGTTCTGTTGGCAGGGAATCCCTTGTTTACGCAGACAGAGCAATGGCCCGGTATGGATATTCACTTGTTGGAGGAGTTTGCCGAGCATTTGCATGAAAACTGTCAGGCGGCCCTGCTGCGCTTTTTGTCCTTGCAGGTAAAAGGCTTACCCGACCATAAAGCTTTTTTGAAAGCGCTTAAAACTTCGGTGTTTGAATGCGATGCGACTGACTCAAAAACCTTGCAGGGCGGTTTGAAGATACTGAAACAAGCAGATATGCGGCCGGTTTTGTCTAAATTGAATATTCCCGTTTCGGTTATTTTAGGCGGCTTGGATACTTTGATCCCGGTAGTCGCAGGTCAAAAAATGCAGCAGTTATTGCCAAGCCTGGAATTGAACATCATCGACAGGGCAGGGCATGTGCCGTTTTTGTCGCACAGCCTTGAAACAGCAGTGATTATTTCCCGGTTTATGGATGAACAATGCATTTAGATAAAACCAAAATAAGGCAGTCGTTTGCAGCGGCCTCGGTTACTTACGATGGCGTTGCCGCATTGCAGCGTACTGTCGGCAGGGAGCTGCTGGATATTATTGCAACAGGAAGCCAGGCAGGAGCACTGTTGGACTTGGGTTGCGGCACCGGTTTTTTAACCTCTGGGTTATTAAGGACTGCATGGCCTGTGATCGCTTTAGATATTGCATTGCCGATGTTGCAGGTAACGCGAACAAAGCTGGCCGGTACGCCGGATGTCAGCTATATCTGTGCCGATGCCGAACAGCTGCCGCTCGCCGGACAAATCGTTGATGGCGTGTATTCCAATTTGGCGTTGCAATGGTGCGTCAATCTCGAAGCCGTCTTTACGGATATTAAGCGGGTATTGAAACCGGGCGGGCGGCTGGTTTTTTCGACGTTCGGTCCGCAAACACTACGGGAATTGAAAAGCGCGTGGGCGGAAGTTGACGATTATAGCCATGTTAATGAATTTTACAGTGAGCAGCAGCTGAGCCGTTTTCTTCGGCTGACAGGTTATACCGAGATAAAAATTGAAACTAAGCGATATATATCAAGCTATAAGTCGGCCTGGGCACTGATGAAGGAGTTAAAACATATCGGCGCGCATAACGTGATAGCCGGGCGTAACAAAAGCATCACTACCAAAACACAGATGCAGCGCATGATCGCGGCTTATGAAAAACATCAATCGGGTGACCAGATTGATGCGACTTTCGAGGTTATTATGGTTTCTGCAAGCTAATGGAAAAAGGCTACTTTATAACAGGCACCGATACCAATGTCGGCAAAACCTGGGCGACGGTTACGCTGATGCGTTACTTTAAAATCCAGGGGAAATCGGTTGTAGGAATGAAGCCCGTCGCCTCGGGTTGTCGAGTACAAGATGGTCGGTTGAGAAATGAAGATGCGTTGTTGATACAGGAAAATACTTCATTATCGGTTGATTACGATTTGATCAATCCTTACGCCTATGAGTTACCGGTTTCGCCCCATATTGCGGGTGTGGATAATCCAGTCAAGCTGGATCTGCTGATTGCCAAATTTGAGCTATTGAAAACTGTGGCTGATGTTGTGATCGTTGAAGGCGCAGGAGGTTGGTATAGTCCGTTAAATGAACGTGAAGATAATAGCGACTTGGCAAAGGCCCTTGCTCTGCCGGTTATTATGGTTGTCGGAATCAGGTTGGGTTGCATCAATCATGCAAAACTGGCTTATCAAGCGATAATGCAATCCGGTGTGGCCTTTGCCGGATGGATTGCAGTCTGCACCGATCCGGAATTGTTAAGCCGAGACGATAATATACTGACCTTGAAAAAAGCATTGGACGTGCCTTTGCTGGGCGTGTTGCCTTACAGAAAAGTCGCCGATTTCAAATTTTTCTCAGATAGAGTCAAGTTATAACTGATTATTGACGAGGTTCTATGAACACCAAAAATGATACTTCAAAAGCAGGCAAATAAGGCGATAGAAGAAGCAATTGCCAAATACTGCCATAGATAGCTTGATAAATAAAACATGACAAAGTCTCCGAGAAAGTCCTATTATTTTCTCTTTTCGCAGTTAAATTCGCCGTTTAATTGATTACGGCACAAGGTTAATGCATGTCGATTCGCTATATCTCATCAGTAAAATTAATTTTAATTGCCGGCACGCTGTTGTCCGGATGCTCAACGACCCGACAAATTGTGGTTGATCATCCGGCAACGCAGGCCAACCAGTTTCAACCTTTACAAGGTTTTCAATCCATTGATGGCGATGATTATTATGTGCGGCTGATATCCGAGTTCGATTTTAAAGGGGACAATGTATTAAAAAGCGGCTGTACCAGTATGGCGCCGTCCTATGAAAAGGGCGATTTATCTGCTGCGCTTATTTATAACGTGCGCAACGAAACCCTAAAATTCAGCCGTGAAGCCACTGGTTTTTTGTATCAGGCGACAACTGGCAAATGTAACTTTACCTTCGATGCCAAAAAGCTTTATCTGACGCCGTGGATCCGTTTGGATTCGGGCAAGGAAACTATGGTTGATTATAATTTTTACACCAATGCGAATAGCGATGTGGATGTATCAAGTTTGGTTGGTGATGTGAATGCGGCCAGCAATTTGCTGGCTTTAACCGGTGTCGGAATGGGGGTTGCCATCATCGGACAGGCTGCCGGGCAATGGGTAAAAAGTAGTCAGCAAGCCGCTCCAGCATCAGCATCTCATCAGTCAGCCAAGCATAGTTCCGAATCGCATTCGTTACCGGCTGCAACGACTTTTTCGGGCAAGACAGGAACACTTAATCAGACGACATTTAAGGTTTTTGATGTGGCGGAAGGCGGATTTAATCTGTTTGGCTCAGACACTAAACAGCTGGGGGAATTGAAGATTTATCCGGAAATTCTGTCGACTTTATTATTAAGGACGACGGTAGACGGTATCCCCGATGCGCGCGATATGTCGTTCGAAGAAATAGGCTATTCGCCAATAAAATCAGCGGCTGGAGAAATAAATCTTCAGCAACTGATTGAGCAATCAAAACATTCGGCAAAACCGAATTTAAAGCCTGACTGGAATAATTACCAGGAAGTGGAGGGTAACTGCCGGAAATTGAAGCTGGTGATGAAGGATTTAGGTTTTAATAAATTTGACCGCAATGCGGTGATTTACTATTTCTTGGCTAAAAACGGAGATTGGAATAATTACAATATTACTCGGCAAAGAATGCTGAGTGAAGAAATGCGTCCTAAAGTGTTGGAGACTTATCGCAGTAAAGATTTTGGTAATTGTTTAACGGCTGATGATTATGTGGTCATGAAAACAATGGGTTTGCCGGTGAATACGCATTCCGATTGGGATCAAATGGGGGAGGCGAGCCATAAAAAAGAGCAGTTATTTACACCGCTTAAGTCGATTGAGAGGCAGCTCGTTTCAGTGCTGAATAATCCAAACAAGGCGGAAATGGAGCGTCAGTTGTTTCCTTTGCTAAACACGGCCAAAAATGGCGACGGCAGCGTGTTGCTGCAAAATCATTTAGGTGATTTTGGGTTGGAATTATTGCTGAATCCTCCTGCTCCCGCGGCGCCGACTCCTGCGGATGCGGCAGTTGGTCCAGTTGTGCCTGTTGCGGCGGCTGCATCTATTCCTGGCGAAGGAATTATCGTCAGCGCTCGTCAATTGGCACAGGTCTTTTCGGGATTGTTAATTAACGAGCTGAGTTGTGCACGGCCGGTTCCTGATAATTCAGGGAAATCTACAGGTAACGCGGGAATTTTATTGTTTACTACCAAAGAAGGCAGTCCGCGTGCTAAAGGCGGTGCGATGGAGTTTGAGTTTTCAGGTGGCAAGATTACGCGCATTGCGTTCCAGTTATCCACTTACCGGGATTTCGAGCAGGATTTGTTGGATCGCCCGGAAATTGGTGGGTGTCGAATTGATCCTTCTTTTCTGGCAAAACTACACTAGGGAAACGCTGATTAAATCGGTCATTACAAGATAAACTATAGTCCGTCATCGAAACAAACCAAATCCGAATCATGAGCTATCAAACCAGTTTTGCCGATCTTGAGTATAACCATAAAAAACGCTTGAC
>Ga0208627_1000588_pt1 | contig 10380 bp, 7 predicted proteins | sample LakWasMet13_LOW5_2_FD_183861 | JGI IMG/M metagenome (GOLD analysis project Ga0208627, IMG submission 183861) | Freshwater sediment methanotrophic microbial communities from Lake Washington under simulated oxygen tension - Sediment Metagenome... | ecosystem: Environmental > Aquatic > Freshwater >... | reverse complement strand
TACCTATGGCTTCTCCATAGTCCTAATAAAAGCATCTGCTTCATTAATAGACTTTTCCATCGCCTGAACCAAAACCGATACATCCGATTTTACCGAGTTCAATTGGCCTTTTAATGAGACTATGGCTTGGGCGTTGAGGTTGTGTTTTAGGTACAGCACTTGATCTCTGAATACGCTGAGCACGGGTTCTATTTTGGCTTCGGCTTTGCGCATGGCGGCGATTAGCTGTTGGTAGTGGGCTTTGGTGGCGGTTAGTTTTTGTTGGCTGCTTTGCCTTAGCGCGGCGTTGCTGTATTGACCAAGCTCAGTTTCCCATTCGCTGAATAAGGCGCTGGAGACGTCTTCAATATCGCTGATACGTTTGTTGACTTCTTCGGCTTTTTTTACGCTGGCTTGATATTCGCCGTCTAGCTTGTTGTAGGTGGCTTCCAGGTCGCCGCCTTTGAAGTTGGTGGCGGCGGTGAATTGTTCCAGTGCCGATTTGAATTGCTGTTTGGTTTCTTCCTGGGTGTCGCGAGCTTTTTCTACCCGATGCACCATGACTTCACGTTTTGGGATGCCCATTTTTTCCAGGCCGCTGTAATAGACGCTGGAACATGCGGTTAGAGCGATCACGGACAAAAATAACATTAAGCGTACTGTAAATTTCATAAAAGCTCCTTTCGTTGGAAAGGGCATTATAGGGAAAGTCGGGCGTCAGGATAGAGCTAGTTGATGGGAGCGTTGCTCTACTTACCTACATCCATGTAGGCATCCCGGAGCAAGCGAGTCGCTATTTTTGAGTAAAGATTTTTCTGGGTGTCCTACCCAAAAATCCTCAAAAATTTAGCGACGGTTAAATTGCTACGCAAGCCCGAGCCGTCCTGCTCCAATATCGTTCTCACCCAACAAGGGGATTCGAACATCGCAGCAATGACTCTACGCCCTCGGCATCGACCGGTTGCATTTTCCCTTCGCAAACAGCATGCTCGATAAAACGCCGGTATCGATAGGGCTACTCGCGACTAAAATTCGAGCAGCTCCCGACTCCGGTTCGCTGCTTCCCTGAATTTCAGCGGAGGAGTCGATTATTGTTCAAATCGCGGGCAAGGCCCGCTCCTACATCTTAGATAATTAATAAAAAATATAATGAGTACGTCAGATAAGACCTTAGAAACCAGCAAAAAAGGCAAAGCGCCCAAATCCATCGCTTCCACGCAATCGCTATCTTCTTTTGTGAAAGCTATCTGCGATGTGATGCGGCGCTCCAACTGCGCCAGCGCGTTGCAGTATGTGCCGGAATTAACCTGGATTTTGTTTTTGCGGATTCTGGATGCGCAAGAACACAAGGCGAGGGAAGAAGCGGAAGCTTTGGGTAACGATTATTCGGCTGCCTTGACTGCGCCTTATCGCTGGCAGGATTGGGCCGCGCCGTTTGTAGCGGATACGCTTTCGGAAGGCAAGCCAATAGGTTGGAAGCGTAAGGAATTATTTGAAGCCGGTGACGGTAAGTTGTTTGAGTTTATCAACAACGAATTGCTGCCGCATTTGCACAGTTTGGATGTTGATCTAATCACTCAGCTGCCCAATGTTAATGCCAGCCGCAAGCAGCGTGTGATTGGCCGGATTATGACGGCGGTGGAAAAAGTGCGCGTGGATAGCGAAACCAATCTGCGCGATATTCTGGATAAGGTGCATGAAATCCATATCGATCATATCGACGACACGCACTTTTTTACTTTGTCGCAGGTCTATGAAGATTTGTTGTTGAAAATGGGCGAGAAAAATTCCGATGGTGGGCAGTTTTTTACGCCGCGTGAAGTCATTCGGGGCATGGTGCATGTGCTTGATCCGCAAGCCGGGGAAACAGTTTACGATCCTTGTTGCGGTACCGGCGGGTTTTTGGCGGTGGCGTTTGAACATATCAGCCGGAACTTGGGTAATGCGCCTGCCGCGACGATACTGGATGCTTTAAAACACGATACTTTTTTCGGTAGGGAAAAAGAGAATTTGGTTTTTCCTATCGCGTTGGCTAATTTGATTTTGCACGGTATCGATCAGCCGAATCTCTGGCACGGTAATACGCTGACTAACCGACCTACTTACGGCGGTTTGTTTGAGCAAGCGCCGCCGACTTTCGATGTAATTCTGACTAATCCTCCGTTTGGCGGCAAGGAAGGCTCGGATGCGCAGAAGAATTACAGCTTTGAAACCGGCTCGACGCAAGTGTTATTTTTACAGCATATTTTGGCGGAGCTAAAAGCGCCGCTGGATGGTAAAGCGGGTGGGCGTTGCGGCATTGTGCTGGATGAAGGCTTGTTGTTTCGTAACAATGAAAGTGCATTTGTGGAAACCAAGCGTAAGTTGGTCGATGAGTGTGATTTGTGGTGCATTGTTAGTTTGCCGGGCGGGGTTTTTTCAACCGCGGGCGCCGGTGTTAAAACCAATTTGCTGTTTTTTACCAAAGGTAAAAAGACCGAGCGCATTTGGTATTACGATTTGTCGCAGGTAAAAATCGGTAAGAAATCGCCGATGACCTTGGCGCATTTTGGTTTTGATAAACAAGGCGGCGTGTTGGCCGATGCCGATTTGCCGCGCACTTTAACGGGTGATTGGTTTGAGCAAGAGGATAACCAAGGTAAGCCATTTCCTTCGTTTGCAAGACTGCGAACCAAGCATGGAACGCCTGACGCCGACAGCGATTTTTCTTGGACGATAGGCTTTGCTGCACGCCGGGCCAAAGCGCAGGCAGACATGCTGCCGTTTCTGGATGCCGTGAAAAATCTCAGTGAAGAACTGCTGCCGCTGAAGGAAAAGCTAAAAACGCTGAAAAAAGATAAGGCCGATAAGGGCAAAGTAGCCATCGTCGAAGAAGCAATCAAAGCCAAAGAAAAGGCCATTCGAGAAGCGCAAACCAAGGCGGCCGATATTGATGCGTCAGTTTATGATCTGAAAGCGGTTAATCCGCATATCAAAGCCATAAGTGATACACGCACGGTGTTGGAAATTATCGACACTATCAATTTGCAAGGGCAAGTTGTGGCAACGGCAATGAATAATCTGCGAGGGCTTTTGTAATAATGAATACTCAATTGACTAAGTTATTTGCTGGTTTCGTTTTATCTTCGGCATGGCTATTGTCATCTTGTGCCGAGGTTAAAGAGGCTGGCCGCACAATAGGCCATACGACGCGGGATGTGACCAGAGAGATTGGTCATGGCACGAGAGATGTAGTGAAGGAGATCGGACACGGCACGCGACGCGTGGTTAAATCAATTGGCGAGGAGACTCCAGATGGCGCGGAGCCTGCAACTGAAGATGACAAATAAGCACGGTGGGTCTGATCAAACATTTAGTGGATCGGGCAATGCCAGCCTTTTAAAGCTGCAAAAATACCATCCCGCCAGCAGCTGATTATGTATAAAATCGTCTAAACGCATTGCTTTTGGGTTTTACCAATAGCATTTCATCGTGTTGCCGTTATAAAAATCAAAGGCTTATGAAGATATTAACTATTTACTTCAAAAACATTAATTCATTGGAAGGCGAAAGCCGGATTGATTTAACGCAGGCGCCATTTTCGGATACTGGCGTTTTTGCGATTACCGGCCCCAATGGCTCGGGTAAATCAAGTATTTTGGATGCCGTTACTTTAGGTTTATATGGTGAAACGTTTCGTTTTGACCGGCCCGCTCGGCATGTGATGACGAAACATACGGCCGAATCTTTTGCTGTGATTGACTTTGCTTTAGGCAACCAAAAATATCGTTCCAGTTGGTTTGTGCAACGCGAAGGTAATAGTCCCGAGGGAGAGCTCAGTCCGCCGGTGATGAGCTTGCTTAACTTGGATAACGGTGAGGTTCTGGCAGAAACGCCGCAAGCGGTTTGTGCTCGTATTAGCGAGCTTACCGGGATGAACTTTCGTAATTTCACGCGGTCTATTATGTTAGCACAAGGCGATTTTGCGGCCTTTCTAAATGCGCTGGACAGCGAGCGCATGGATATTTTGGAAAAAATTATCAGTACCGATATTTATGCCGATTATAAAAATGAAGTCCTAAATAACGCGGCGCAAGCCGAGCAAAAGTTGTCGCAGTTACAACAAGAGTTAGTAGGCCTGCCGGTGCTGGAAGCGGCAAAACTGGAAGCTTTTGAGCATGATTTAACGGATTATTCCGAACAATATGCTGAGTTAATGGATTTGCAGCAGCAGCTTAAGCAGCAACAAGCCGCGCTGCAAAATGCTGCGCAGTTGGATAGTCAATTGGAGAACCGGGAAGGTCAGCTGGAATCGGTTCAAGCAGAATTAACTATCGTTGCTAATTTGTTTAAGCAGCTTGGCGATGTGCAAGATGCGCTGGTTTTTAAGGATGATGTCGAAGGAATTAAGGACAAACAACAAGCTATTGAACAAAGCAAACAAATGCTTGCTGAGTTTAATGATGAATTAGCGCAATTGAAGTCCAGAATTGGCTCGAAACCGTTAGTTGGGTCAGCCACCACTAATAAGTCGATTGCCGAGCAGCGGCAAGCCATTGATGAGATCAGAAATCAGTATGCCCTAGTTTCAACTAAGCGGCAGTCGGAAGCTAATTTGGAGCGGTCTTCAAAAGTCCAATCTGATGACAAAAAGGCAGCCCTAGACACAGTGTCGCTATGGCTTACCGAACATGCAGCGGATGCAACGCTCCTGGAAAACTTTCCGGAAACCGGGCGGTTAAAAAGGCTTAGAAATGAACTGGTCGACATAAAAAACAAGCAGAAATCATCCGGAAAATGGACTCAAAATACGCTGGCAGGGTTAAAAAATAATAAGGCGGCGTTGGAGCAAGAACGTAAAAAAACCGCCGATTTAACTCAGCAACTGCAACTTGAAGAACAGGAGCTGGAAGTCCTCGGGCAAGGTAATACCTTAGAATCTATTGAAGATTTGCGTCAGGAACAAAAGCAGCGACTTGATGATTTTCAGGAACTTAACTTGCTTGCGCAAACACATCAAAAACTAATTGGTGGTGGATCAGGATTTTTTAGCCGGTTTATGCCAAAAACAGATGCTGAACCTGACTTGGTCGATTTGGAGCTTGAGCTGGATAATTTGCGGCAGCAAATCGTCAGAGAAGAAAACATTGCCTTGGTATTGGAAAGTGCAGTGATTCAAGAAGCGCTGTTAAATAAATTAGCCGCTGATCGTCAGCATCTTGTTGATGGTAAACCTTGTCCTTTATGTGGATCTGCGTTGCATCCTTATGCGATAAATCCGCCCATGCCGGCTAATTCGCAGCAGGCATTAATTGATCAACGCCAGTTTGTGAAAGAGTTGAATGCAAAATCTATCACGCTTGCGCGGGCGTTGGTCGCAGCTCAACAACAGGTTGAGAAGAATCAAGCCACTCAGGCCCAGTTGCAATTAATAAGATCCAGATGGTTAATGCTGGGCAACCGCTTAAATACTGTCAGCGAGGATCTTGAAATTAATAATCTCCCCTTGATGAAGGAGTTGTTAAAAACTGAAGCGGATAAGTTGTCAGAGATTACCAGTCTGGCGAGTAAATTCCGCAGTAAGCAAAATGTGATTGAAAAACTGAAACTCGGCATTGCTAACAGCGAATCTAAAATTGAGCAAATACAAGCCGCCGTGGCTGAGCTGGAAGCCAAATGGGAAGCCAGGCCCGATAAGGTTGATTACGACGCGGCGCTGGTCACTTGTCAGCAAGAAGAAAAAATACTTTCTGAAAAATTGTTAGAACAATTAACTGCCTTGGGTGAAAAAATGCCCGGCAAGGGCAAGGAAGATGCGCTGTCCGATAGGCTAAATGCGCGTCGGCAGGATTATCAAACTTATGTGCTTCGGTCTAAGAGCCTAACGGATGAGCTGGAAGCGCTGATGGCTATGCAACGGGATTGTCAGGAAGAAATTATTGCCTGTTCGGAAAAGCTCGAACGTTTAAGCCAGCAATTAGACGAAGAGGAATACGTTGGCTTGCATTTGGCGTTGATTGAAAAACAAAAATTAATTGCCGAAAAAGAACAAGCGTTAATCCAGCAAAATGCTGAATTGGTGCAATTGCAGCAGGTCTTGCAAGGAAAAATTCAAGGCACTCGTTTTACTGGTTTTGATGAGCTTAGCCAAGTGTTGGCGGCGGAACAAAACCGGGCAGAGCTGGAACAGCGGCTGGCATTATTGCAGCAAGATGTTGCTTCTAAAACAGCGGAAATCGACGCGCTACGCGCTCAGCGAGATGCTGAATTAGCGGGGGTTGATTCCCAATTTAGCCTTGAGCAAATTCATCAGCAATTGAAAGAATCAGTAGAAAAAGTCGAAATTGCTGAATTGGAAATTAATCGTTTGGAAAGAGTGTTGCAAGATCAGCATTTGCAGCAACAGAAGCATGACGCTGTAACGCTTGAATTGCAAACGCAACAAAATATTGCAGCAAGCAGCAAGGCCGAGGCTGAGTTGGTACAACAGGAAAGCGGCATGGAGTTCCGTCGGAGAGTTCAGGCGAGAGTGATAGAGCAATTGCTATCACAAACCAATGCCGTGTTGGAGAAAGTCAGTGGGCGCTATTACCTCCGACACACGGGAAGTGAGCAAGGCTTAGCGTTAGAAGTTGAAGATACCTATCAAGGTAATGCTCGTCGCTTGCCGAAATCGTTGTCGGGTGGGGAGAGTTTTGTGGTGAGTCTTGCGTTGGCGCTAGGGCTCTCAGAATTGGCTAATAACGGCAAATCGGTAGAATCTTTGTTTCTTGATGAGGGCTTTGGCAATTTAGACGCCGAATCGCTCTACACAGTAATAAGCACTTTGGAAGGGCTAAGAACTCACGGTAAAACGGTCGGCGTTATCTCGCATGTAGAAGGTGTGCACAAGCGCTTTAAGGCTCAGTTGCAAGTAGTCAAAAAACCCAACGGCTTAGGCATGCTGCAACAAGCCACTTGATTTGTTGATTGGAAGGCGAATACTGATGCCCATTAATATTTTTATTAATGCAATATTAGGAGCAAGTTATGAGTGAGCAAAAATTATCTGAAAAAGAAAAATCATTGAAACAAATAACGGCAGTTGTTTATTTGTTTCAGGTGCTGGCTTTTGGATTTGCTGGTTTACCTTTGTTGGTAGCCGTGACTATTAATTTTGTAAAACGAGGTGAGGTAAAAGGTACTTGGTTGGAGTCGCATTTTAATTGGCAAATCAAAACTGTTTGGATGACGTTAGCGGGACTGGCTTTGGCGGGAGTTACATTTGAAACGGGAATCGGCTTGTTTATCTTACTGCCAACGGTGTTATTGCTGATTTATCGAATTGTGATTGGTTGGAACGCTTTAAATGCTGACAAATCAGTGGGTGAGTTAAGTTAAAGAATTCATGACTTGCACTTGTCCTTAAGCTTGGTACAAAGGTTAAATTAATCTTTGCACCAAGCAAATGACGGTTTTAATTTATTGATATTTGACGGTAAAGTCATTAAGCGCTGTTAATGCTGCCGGTACATCTTCATTCTTTTCTACGCTAAAGGCATTGACGCCAACGCGAGATAAATAAAACACCTGTCCTGACATATAGTTGCCGGTTGCTCTAATTTCGCCTTGGTACTGGTAACGGTTTCTAAGCAGCCAAGCGTGTGAAAACAGTCGACCATCGGCAAAATCCGGGAAATCCAGTTCAATTAGCTCAATATGAGGTAGGTCATTGACTATTTCATCGATTGAACTTTCAGGCGTAATTCTTACGCCGACCTTGCCTTTATGGTTTAGTAATTCTGCCTTGTCTTGTAACCAACGAGATGTGGAAACCGTAATATCGCCGTCCTTCAGTTCAGCGTCATTTGAGAGGTAAGTCCACGTGTTATCGATGACTTGTTTGTCTTTAATTAGTTGCATAGACCTGCTCCTTGAATGGGGAAATTCCAACCCGTTTGACCGTGTCTAAAAATGACTCTTCTTCCCTGCGTTGTTTGATGTAAACATCCAAAATGGTTGTGATTGCTTTAGTCACTTCGTTTTTGGCTACAGCGGGCCCCAAGCGTTCACCAATAGCGGCTTGATTCTCAGAAGATCCACCCAAGGTAATTTGATACCACTCAGTACCTTTTTTATCTACGCCCAGTATGCCAATGTGACCGACACTTTGGTGTGCACAGCCATTCATGCAGCCAGACATATTGATTTTTAAATCGCCAATGTCATGGATGTAATCTATATCATCGAGAGCTTCGTTGATTTCTTTGGCAACACCAATTGAACCCGCATTGGCAAGCGAGCAAAAATCAAGGCCGGGGCAGCAAATCATGTCGGTGACAGTGCCAATATTGGGTGTGGCAAGTTGCAACGCATCCAGCTTTTGCCAAAGTTCAAATAAATCTGCTTGCTTAACGTCGGCCAGAATTAAATTTTGTCGATGAGTGCTTCTGATTTCACCAAAACTATAACGATCTGCTAAATCGGCAACGGCATCCAGTTGAGCATCGCTCATGTCTCCTGGAGGAGAGGCTGGTGCTTTTAAGGAAACGAAAGCTGCGCGATAGCCGGGTATTTTATGATCAGTAGTATTGTGCTTAATCCAAGTAGCAAAAGCTAAGTTTTGCTGTTTGTTTAAGTCAAAAGTCGAATCTTTGTCAGCTTTTAAATCATAAGCCGGAGAGGTGAAATGCGCTTTTATTTGTTCGATTCTTTGATCACTGAGTGCCAAATTTTCTCGAATAATCAGCCATTCCTGCTCAACAAGTTGAGAGAATTTGTTTAACCCAGATTCTTTAACTAGTATTTTGATACGGGCTTTATATTTGTTGTCGCGACGACCGAACAGGTTATATATACGTAGAATTGCTTCTAAGTAAGACAATAAGTGTTTCTTTTCTAAAAATGGTTTGATTACTTGACCGATGATCGGCGTACGACCTAAGCCACCACCAACAAGTACCCTAAAACCAATTTCACCAGCATCGTTTTTGACTAAATGTAAGCCAATGTCATGAAATTGAGTTGCCGCACGATCATGAAGAGCGCCGCTGACAGCTATTTTGAATTTTCTAGGCAGATAATCGAATTCAGGGTGTAGCGTTGTCCATTGACGAATTAATTCGCAGTATGGGCGAGGATCTTCAATTTCATCAACACAAACCCCAGCCAGATGATCAGAAGTTGTATTGCGCATGCAATTGCCGCTGGTTTGTATGGCATGCATTTGAACTTCTGCTAGCTCGGCGAGTATATCGGGTACTTCTTCTAACTTAGGCCAGTTAAATTGAATATTTTGGCGAGTCGTCACGTGACAATAGCTTTTGTCGTAAGTACGGGAAATATGGGCCAACTTACGTAGCTGGTTAGAGCTAAGAAGTCCATACGGTACCGCAATGCGAAGCATGGGGGCGTGGATTTGTATATAAAGACCGTTTCTTAAGCGCAAAGCACGAAATTGATCTTCGGATAATTCACCTTTTAAGAACTGCTCGGTTTGTCGTCTAAATTGGTCTACCCGTTCGTTAACCAGGGTCTGGTCGATATCATTATATTGGTACATAAATGGTTGCTTAAAGTGCCGTCAGGCGAGTAAACACGGCCTGCAATCATATACTGGGAGTCATAAAATGACAAAATTTATTGGTTGGTGATAATATTGCGACCCAGTTTATGTACCATCCAATCAATTTGATTATAAGAAGATTTTAGGGGGATATTGTCGTGCGGTTTTTCTTAATTTTATTAATTTCTCTGCTGCTGCCTGAGATGGCTATGGCTGGCGGATTTGAAAGTCTTGGCTTGACGGGAACGGAAAGGGGTATTTACACCGTTTTAGTGTTCATCATTGCTTACGGCTTTGTTATGACCGAAGAATTTACGCATCTGCGTAAATCTAAACCTGTTATTTTGGCAGCGGGCATTATTTGGGCGCATGCGGCTATTTTAGCTCAGCAAGCAGGTGTTTCAACCGAAGACATGCACGAAGCCTTTGAATACAACCTTAAAGAATATGCAGAGCTGATGCTATTTCTTTTGGTTGCCATGACTTATATCAATTCCATGGCCGAGCGCAATGTGTTTGAAGCTTTACGCTCTTGGTTGGTAAGAAAGCAATTTGGTTATCGGAAATTGTTTTTGATTACTGGTGTGATTACATTTTTCTTATCAGCGGTAGCGGATAATCTAACTGCTGCATTATTAGTTGGTGCCGTAGTAATGGCGGTGGGTGCTGATAATCCTAAGTTTGTTAGTATCGGTTTTGTTAACTTAGTTGTTGCGGCGAATGCCGGTGGTGCGTTTTGCCCATTTGGCGACATTACTACCTTAATGGTTTGGCAGGCTGGTTACGCTGAATTTTTCGATTTCTTTAAGTTGTTTGTTCCTTCTCTGGTTAACTACGCTGTGCCGGCTGCTGTGATGTATTTTGCCGTTCCAGATGAA
>Ga0208627_1000587_pt1 | contig 10381 bp, 7 predicted proteins | sample LakWasMet13_LOW5_2_FD_183861 | JGI IMG/M metagenome (GOLD analysis project Ga0208627, IMG submission 183861) | Freshwater sediment methanotrophic microbial communities from Lake Washington under simulated oxygen tension - Sediment Metagenome... | ecosystem: Environmental > Aquatic > Freshwater >... | reverse complement strand
ATCACGCAAGGCACTGCGTGGCCGGTAGCTGATGACGGTGGCCGTCAGCGCGGCCCGGTCACGCCCATACTTGGCATAGATGTACTGAATGACTTCCTCGCGCCGCTGGTGTTCGAAGTCCACGTCAATGTCGGGCGGTTCGTTGCGTTCGCGGCTGATGAAGCGCTCGAACAGCATGTCGATGCGCGAGGGGTCCACCTCGGTCACCCCCAGGCAATAACACACCGCCGAGTTGGCGGCCGAGCCGCGCCCCTGGCACAGAATGTTCTTGCTCCTGGCAAAGGCCACGATGTCGTGCACGGTCAAAAAATACATTTCGTACTTCAGCTCGGCGATCAAGGCCAGCTCATGCTCGATCTGCTGCTGCACGCTGGCGGGAATGCCCGAGGGGTAACGCCGGCTGGCACCCTCGTAGGTGAAGCGGCGCAAGGTTTGCGCGGGGGTCAGACCAGGCAGCACCGCCTCCAGTGGGTACTGGTAACGCAACTCGTCGAGATTGAACTGGCAGCGCCCGGCAATGGTGAGCGTGGCCGCCAGCAAATCCGGCGCATGAATCCGGGCCAACCGTTCGCGCGAGCGCAGATGCGCCTCGGCATTGGCTTGCAGGGCAAACCCGCAGGCCTGCACCGGCTGCCCCAGGCGCACCGCCGTCATCACATCCTGCATGGGCTTGCGCGAACGCACGTGCATGTGCACATCGCCAGCGGCCACCAGCGGCACCCCGGCAAGCCGGGAGGCCTGCTGCAACTGGTGCAGCCACAGCGCATCGTCCAGGCCAAGACGCAACTCCACCGCCAGCCAGACCCGGGCACCAAACAGGGTTCTGGCCCTTATGCAATGGGCGCTGATTGCTTCGAAAGTGATAGCGCGCTGGGTAGACCGGTCAAAGCTCAGCAGCAGCTCACAGTCCTGCAACAACGTGAAGTCGCTGCTGTGCCAGCTCACGCGGTAATGGCCCTTGCTGGCCACGCAGCGCGCCGCCGTGATGAACTCGCACAGATTGCCCCAACCCGTGAGGTTGTGAGCCAGCGCCACCAGGCGGCAGCCTTCCGCCAGGGCAAACTCGGCACCGGGCAAGAGCTTGAGCCCGAGCTTCTTGGCCTCGGTGTGCGCACGCACCATGCCCGCCACCGAGCACTCGTCGGTAATGGCCAGCGCCGCGTAACCCAGCGCATGCGCGCGCGCCACCAGTTCCTCGGGGTGCGAAGCACCGCGCTGGAAGCTGAAGTTGCTTAAGGCATGCAGCTCGGCATAGCCAGCAACTGGCACAGGACAAGGGATCATGGCAAACCGTCAAGCGTGCAACCTGGGCTCAGCCAAACAGCCCGTGCAGGTACCAGTTCGGCGCGGCATCGGCACCGGGCCCGCTCAGGCGTTCACGGTAGATCCACAGCAGGCCTGCCTGCTCGCTGCGGGCCAGAAAATAGTCACGCAAGGCACAGCCCTCGCCAACAGACTGCGCCGCGCCGCCAGCCTGCTCCCACCAGGCAGCTTCCAGCCGCTGCGGACCGGCCAACAGGGTCAGCGGCCCCTGGTACAAGGGGCGCGCCTGGCGCACGGCCAGCTTCAGCGGCGCGGCCAGCAGCCAGGTCGGGTAGAGCCCATCGGAGCGTGGCGCCTGGATGGCACCCGCGGCCGCCCGTGCGGACGGATGCGCGACCCGAACCGGCGCACTGGACGCGGGCGCCCAAGCCTGCATGCGCTCGGGCCGATGGTCAGCACAGGCTTGCGCCTGCAGCACACACTGTGGCCCCAGCCGCGCAGCCAGTCGTTCCAGCAGTTGATGCCAACTGTCGCCCCCCACCACGTCATCCGGCAACAAGCTGGCCGTGCTGCCGCTCAGGGCCTGGGTCTCCAGGGTGCGCAGCCGCAAGTAGAGCACCGGGGCCGGCAAGGTGATGCGTGCCAGGTGTTCGCCCAGCAGGCGCTGCAGATGGTTCATGTCCAGCGTGGGCTCGGCCGTGCGCAGCACCAGTTCACCCTCGCTGGCGGTATCGCGGCGCTTGTCCATCTGCCAGCCCAGACGCAATGCCAGCACGCCACGCTGGCGCGAGCGCAGCCACACCAGCAACTGGTTGAGCAGCCGCCGCGCTGCAAACAACAGCGCTGGTGCCGTCTCCACCTGGGCCGCCAACTCCAGGGACGCATCAAACACCTCGGGCAGCACCAGCCAGGGGTAGAGCTCGGACTTCAAACCATAGGCACAGTCCAGCGCATCGAGCAAGGGGGCGCCAAAGCGCCGCGCCACGCCGCCACGCGGCAAGGCGCGCAACTGTCCCCAGCGCGTGCAGCCAATGCGCTCCAGCGTGGGCAGGTGGGCCCGCGCCGCCGCCAGCGCTTGCAAGGGCAAGTCATCCGGGGCGACCGCGCGCGGCCCCGTGGCCAGCTGGAGACGTGCCAGCGCTATCAAAGACGTAGCGCCCCGGGCATGCCGGACGCTCATCACCGGGTTATCCACTCCCAACATGGCATGCAGCAAGGGTTGCCGGCCACCAAACAGGCGCTCACTGCCCGAGACCTCCAGCACCAGTGCATCGTCCACCTGGGCCACCTTGGGCGTGAAGCGCAGCGCCCACCACGCCAGGGCACCGAGTGCATCGACCAAGGCGTTTGCGTCCTGCGGCATGGAGCCCGTCGATGCAACAGGCGCCTGGGTGGCCTCAGGCCAGGGCTGCAAGGCGATCCAGTGCATGGCCTTCCCCAAACCGCTCCGACATCCGACCATCAGTTGGGGACAGAGCAAAATTACTTGGCAATTCTTGATCCGTCCCGCAAAAACACCCCTGATCAGTTGGGGACAGAGCTTGCCCGCTACGCGGGCTGCGGTCTGTCCCGCAAAGACTCAGTAATGCCCCCAGACGCCCGGACCGGGCCGGCAAGCGTACCGGCTGGTCGAGCGGCGGGCCGCGTCGCTTGAGGATGTGCACGCACAAGGCATCGCCCAGCTCATCCGCCCCGGCGGCGGGCCCACCCAGCAACAGGCGCAGCACGGCGGGCGAGGCTTCGTCTTGCGCCGGTACCGAACGCATCACAAACAACAGCTTGCTGTATTGGGCCGCGGCCATTTGCAGCCGCCGCAACTGCTCAGAGCGGACCTGGGGCAGCCAAGCCAGCACCGCCGCCACCGGCGCACAACGCAAGGCCTGCTCGCAGGCCCACATGCGCGCGGCAGGCTCGGCGCTGGTGATCCACAACAAGCTTTGCAAGTCCAGCCCCTGCGCCGCCAGCCCCGGCCCAAAGGGTATATGAGGCGCACCCACCAATACCACCGGACCCGCCGGCCGGCGCTTCAATGCCGGCAACAGCAAGCGCCACTCGTTCTGGCCGCTTTGCGCTTGCAAGATCTCCACCAGGGCACCAACCGGCCAGCCCCCGCCTGGCAGTTGACTGTCCAGCAAGGCATGCCCGGTGGCCAGTACCAGCCCCGGCGGACGTGCCAGCTCGTCGGCACGCCAAACGGCAGCAGCACCAACGGTGGGAGCAAAAAGCGGTAGCGCGGACATGAAGAGCTGGCAAGGGATAAAGACCAATACTGTATTTTTCAACAGTATATTCTTTTAGCCCGGGCAACTCAAATCGGTGCACCCGAAAAGGCGTCTGGCAGCGTCGGAAAAGCCAGCGCCTCAGCGCTTGCCGAACTCGATGAAATGCAAACGTGGAGTCAGAGCCTGGCGACTACCACTCGCCCGATTCGCGAACCCGTTGATCCAGGTCGCGATCGTCGAACACCTCGGCGTTCGACGGCGCCTGAACCGGCGCCGGTTCGCCCCAGTGAATCAGGCGCTGGATGAAGGAACGCGACAATTCCGCGTCCGGCTGCTGAGGCCTTTCGGCAAATTTGAACTGTTGCATGGTGGTTCCTCGATACATGCCTTGAGTCTAGTCAAGGCATGCCGACAAGCGTGTGACACAAATCACTTCAGCACCGCCATGCGTGTAAAAAACCACAACAAAAGTCACACTCTTGCAAGCTACGTTTCCAGACAGGGAAAAAACGCACACGCAGCGACCCGATCAACGCTGCTAGACTGCCCCGGCCGACGATCGGCAGCAGTGGTCACGCGACCACCCGCACTCAAACAAGAAGGACAGCCGCATGATCATCTGGGGCGCAATCTGGGGGGCCATTCTCGGCTTCTTCATGGGTCGACACGAGTCGGAAGCGGGCGCCATCCTGGGGGCTCTGCTGGGCGCCCTGGCCGGACGCACGCTGCGTGCCGCGGTGCGCACGGAAATGGAACGACAGCGCGCCAAGTGGGCCACCACGCCGGCCGCCACCGCAACCCCGGTTGCCACACCCACACCCCCCCCCAGCCCCGAGGCCCCGCCCAGCGAGCCCTGGACCGAGGACGGCCAGAGCGACTTGCCCGCCACCGCGCCAATGCCGACGGCGCTGCCCGCCAGCGCCGCATTGGCTGCCGCCAGCATCGCGGCGCCCCCTGATGCGGCGGCCAGCCTGCCCAGCTTGGCCGCGCAGCACCCGGTGGCCGAGCCGATGGAGCCGGTCGAGCCGGCTGCCCAGGCCCGCGCGAACCAAGCCACTGAGCCCGATCTGGCCACCCGTGCCGTCGCGGCGGCACGCAACTGGCTGTTCGGCGGCAACACCATCGTGCGCATGGGCGTGGTGGTGCTGTTCGTGGGCCTGGCCTTCCTGGCCAAGTACGCCATCGACCAGGCCATCCTGCCGCCCGAACTGCGCCTGGCCAGCATCGGGCTGGCTGGCATCGCCCTGTTCGTGTTTGGCTTTCGGCTGCGCACCAAGAAGCCGGACCGGCTGGCCTACGCGCTAACCCTGCAGGGCGCCGGCGTGGCCGTGCTGTACCTGACCGTGTTTGCCGCCTTCCGTCTCTACCAGTTCCTGCCGGCCGGCGCGGCCTTCGTGGTGCTGGGTCTGGTCTGCGCCTTCTCCACCGCCATTGCCCTGCTGCAAAACGCCATGCCGATGGCCTTCATTGGCTTTGCCGGCGCCTTTGCCGCGCCCCTGCTGGTGTCCACCGGCCAGGGCAACCATGTGGGTCTGTTCAGCTACTACCTGCTGCTGAACCTGGCCATTGTCGGTGTGGCCTGGCTGCGCGCCTGGCGCCCCTTGAACCTGCTGGGCTTCTTCGCCACCTTCGGCGTGGCCACCCTGTGGGGCGTGCTCAAGTACCGGCCCGAGCAGTTCGCCAGCACCGAGCCGTTCCTGATCGCCTTCTTCCTGATCTACGTGCTGGCGAGTCTGCTTTACGCCACGCGCCATTCACTGGCAGCCAAACAGGCGGTGGACGCCACGCTGATCTTTGGCACCCCCCTGATCGCCTTTGGCCTGCAGGCCGGCCTGGTACGTGACATCGAGTACGCCACCGCCTTCTCGTCGTTGGCCACGGGCGGCTTCTACCTCGGTCTGGGCGTCTGGTCGATGCGCCGCGCCCGGCAAGGCAGCGACGTCGGGCGCTGGCTGGCCGAATGCTTCGTGGCACTGGGTCTGGGCTTCGTCACGCTGGCCGTGCCGCTGGCGCTGGACGCACGCTGGACCTCGGCGGTCTGGGCCGCCGAGGGTGCCGCCGTCTACTGGATGGGCCAGCGCCAGAGCCGCTGGCTGGCACGCGCCATCGGCCTGGCCCTGCAGTTACTGGCCGCCCTGTCCTACCTGAGTGCCCTGGACAACGCCCAGGTGGCCTACTGGCCGCTGGCGAATCCGGCCTTCATCGGGGCTACCCTGCTGGCGGCCTCCGCCCTCGCGCTGGCGCACTGGACGCGCAGCGCCGTGGCGCTGGCCGAAACGCCGACGGCGCGCCAGTTTGGCGCGCTGGAGCAGGGCCTCTCGCCGGTGCTGTTCTGGATCGGTTTCCTGTGGTGGCAGTTCGCGCTCGGCCTGGAGATAGAGCGCGGCGTGCTGAGCGACCAGGGCGTCCTGGCGCCGGTGTTCGAGCGCGCCGTGCAAGCGCATCTGCGCATGCTGGCCTGGCTGGGCAGCGCCTTCGTCGCCCATCGCCTGGCCCTGGCCCAGCGCGCGCGACCCTGGTCCATCACAGCCACCCCTGCCTGGTTCAACTTGCCGGTCATGCTGCTCATCGCCTTCGATGGCATGACCCAGCTCAACCATGTGTTTCAGTCCTGGGGCTGGCTGGTCTGGCCGCTTGCGCTGGTGCTGCACGGTGTGATGCTGCGCCGGCTCGATGCAGGACCACCCAGGACCTGGTGGTCCTGGACCCACAGCGGCGGTGTCTGGCTGGTGGTGCTGCTGGGCGGCAACGTGCTGGTCTGGGCCGTGCAGCAGGCCCAGCTGCAGCGCACCGCGTGGGCCTCGGTGATCCTGCTGGTGTCGGCCATCGTCGTGCTGCTGGCGCTCTCGATGCGGGCCTGGTTCGACCCCGCCAGCGCGCCACGCCTGCGCTGGCCACTGGACCGCTTCGCCGAGGCCTACCTGTGGCGCGCGGCGCTGCCGGTGGCCCTGCTGGTGGCACTGGGTTGCCTGGCGGTTGCGATCCACTCCGACGGCAACGCCCGCCCCCTGCCCTACGTGCCCCTGCTCAACCCGACCGACCTGAGCGTGGCGCTGGGATTGGCCGCCTGCGCGCTGTGGCTGATGCGGCTGCGCCAGAGCACCCTGGCGATACCGGCGCTGGCGCGCCACCCACGCCTGCCGCTCGCCTTGGTGGCGATTGCCTTTGTCGCCATCAACACCGTCTGGCTGCGCGTGGCGCACCAGTTTGCCGGCGTGCCCTGGAACGCCGAGCGCCTGTTCGAATCCTTCCTGGTGCAAGCCGGCTATTCGATCCTCTGGACCCTGATTGCGCTGGGCCTGATGATCGTGGCCTACCGGCGCCAGGTGCGCCCGGTGTGGATGGGCGGTGCCGTGCTGCTGGGCGTGACGGTGCTCAAGTTGTTCCTGATCGACCTGTCCAACCGCGGCGGCTCCGAGCGCATCGTGGTGTTCATCGCCGTGGGCGTGCTGATGCTGGTGGTGGGCTACTTCGCGCCCATGCCGCCGGCGGCCACAGCCGGCAAGCCCCAGGAGGCCAATTCATGAACCTCTTACCCCATATGCTCGCCTGGTTGATGGCCGGCACGCTGTCGGCCGGCGCGATGGCCGCCGATGCACCTACGCCGTCCGATTTCGCCTGGCGTGCCACGCTGGCCGTGCCTGCCGGGGCCAGCGCCGCGCGCATCACCCTGCCGGCCGAGGCCATGCAGCGGCTGCAAAGCCGCGACGCACGGGATGTGCGGGTCTTCAACGCCGATGGCGAGGCGGTTGCGCTCAGCATGGTGGCGCCTGCCGGCTCCACCAGCAGCCCGGCGGTCCAGACCGGCCGCTATCCAGCACTGCCGCTGTTCAGCGCGACTGGCGGCAAACGCCCCGGCAGGAATTCGGTGCAGGTACAGCTCGACCAGAATGGCCAGCAGGGTTCGGTGTGGGTGCGCTTTGATGGCCGCACAGATGCCCCCGGCACGGCCGAGCCGGCGTCCACCCGGCTGCCGTCGGTGCTGTTCGACACGCGCGCCGACAAGCAGACCATCGACGCGCTCACGCTGCAGGCCGACTTCCCGGCGAACGCGCTGGTTCACTTCTCACTGGCCAGCAGTACCGACCTGGCGCACTGGACACCGGTGGTGCTGAAGGGTCCGCTGTTCCGCTTTGACGGTGCCGACGCCCCCAGCAACCAAACGCTGGCACTGCAGCAGCCGCTGCCGCTGGAGGGCCGCTACCTGCGCCTGAGTTGGGATGGCCAAACCCCAGTCCAGGTGCAGCACATGGTGGGCAGCGTGGCCGCCACCTGGACGCCACCGCCCCGGGTGCGCGCCGCGCTGGCGCCCGGCGTGGCCGAGGGCAACGCCAGCCTGACCTGGTCGTTGGACTTTGCCACGCCCCTGGCGGCGCTGCACCTGAGCACCTCGCGCGACAACGCGCTGGTACCGGTGCGGATTCTGGGCCGCAACGATGCCGCGCAGCCCTGGCGGCTGCTGGCGCAGACCGCGGTGTACCGGCTGGGCACGGCGGGCCAGCCCAGTACCAACCCGGCCGTGTCCCTGGGCGGCGTGTCCGTGCGCTGGCTGCGCGTGGAGGCCACGCAGGGCATGGCCCTGCCGACCGCAGACCTGCAGGCGACGCTCGAGTTCGAGCCGCTGCAATGGGTGTTTCTCATCACCGGCAAGCCGCCGTTCGAGCTGGTGGCCGGCCATGCCCGCAGCACACCCAGTGCCATCAACTCCGCCGTGCTGGCCTCGGCGATGACGGCCAAACTGGAGGATTTGCCCAGCGCCAGCATCGCCAGCGTCCGGCTGCAAACCGCCAGCGCAGCCGACTCCAACATCCAGCGCTGGCTGCCCGCTGGCACCGAACAGCGCAGCGTGGCCCTGTGGGCGGTGCTGCTGGTCGGCGTGCTGGTGTTGGGCGGCGTCGCCTATACCCTGCTGCGCCAGTTGTCCGCCAAGCCGACGCCGGCGCAGCCCGGCGACGGCACGCCGGGAGCGTAGCCCCGCGTGCGGCGGGCGCCGCGGGCAATCGCGCTTCGCTATCATCGGCCCATGACTGCAAGCTCATCGCTGCCCACCTTGCCCGGCGCCTGGGCGCAAGCCTTGTGGCGACGTGCCCAGAGCTGGTGGCACCTGTTGCACTTTGGCGCCGTGGCGGTGGTCCTGATGCTGTCACCTTCGAGCTACGACACATCGCGGCGCAGCCGCACTGCCCACTATATTCACGCCACCACTTGGCAGGTGTTGCCGTGGTTCACGGTGCTGACGGCGCTGTTGAGCCTGGTGCTGATTCGCATCGTGGTGGTGACTGCGGTGAGCTATGGCCTGTCGCAATACGCGCTGGAGATGGTGGTGCGCGTGCTGGTGCTGGAACTGATTCCGCTCTCGGCCGCGCTGTTTGTCACCTTGCGCGCCGGGCTGGCCTTCAATGCCGGCGCGGCCCCCACCAGCCTCAGCGAGCCGCCGCGCCCGGCGCCCGGCGCCAGCCTGCAGCGCCTGCGCGAGGGCCTGCTGGCACAGGTGACCGGCAACGTATTCTCGGTGCTGGCGCTGGCCGTGATCAGCAGTGTGGTGGCGCTGGTGCTGGCGTATCTGCTGGTCTATGGTGTGTCGCCCTGGGGCTTGCCGGGCTACGCGCGCACCGTGGGCAGGGTGTTCGAGCCCATCGTGGCTTTTGGGTTTGCGCTCAAGACCGTGCTGTTTGCGCTGGCCGTGGCGGTGGTGCCGGCCGCCGCCAGCCTGGAGCCCAGAACACAGGGCGCGGCCGCGTCCACCGTGCAGCCAGGCGCGGTGCGGCTGTTCCTGGTGCTGCTGCTGATCGAGGCCGCATCGCTGACCTTGCGCTACTTTTGATGGATGCCATGAACTCCCCCCCCGAACCCGCCGCCAGCAACGCCAGCGCCAAGCCGATCGCGCATGTCGAATTCAAGGCCATGCTGCTGCTGGCCCTGATGCTGGTGCTGATCTTCAGCTTCGCGCTGTACGTGATGGTGGCGCGCGGCGTGTTCGAAAGCACGCAACGGCTGGTGCTGATTGCCGACGACTCCGAGGGCATTGTGGTCGGCATGGACCTGACCTTTGCCGGGTTTCCGATCGGCCGGGTGCGCCGCACCGAACTGGCCGACGATGGCAAGGTCCGCATCCTGGTTGACATCCCGAGCAAGGACCTGCGCTGGCTGCGCGCCTCCAGCGTGTTCACCATGGAACGCGGCGTCGTCGGCGAAACCCGCATTCGCGCCTACACCGGCATCCTGAGCGACCCACCGCTGCCGCCCAACTCCGAGCGCACGGTGCTGCGTGGCGACGCCACCGCCGAGTTTCCGCAACTGGTGGCCGCCGCACGCGACCTGTTGGCCAACCTGGGCAACATGACCGCCGCTGACTCCAACCTCAATGCCAGCCTGGGCAACGTGCGCACCACCACCGAGCGGCTCAATGGACGCTATGGCGTGCTGGGCGGCGTACTCGGCAGCGACGACAACGCCCGCAAGATCATCACCATGCTGGAGCGCACCAACAGCCTGCTGACCAAGGCCGACGAGCGCGTCTTCGGCAAACGCGGCGTGATGGACGAGACGCAAGTGGCGATAGCGCAGCTCAATGCCATCCTGAGCGACACGCGCGCCAGCCTGCAGAAGGTGGACGCGATCCTGGCCGAGGCGCAGGTGGTGAGCAGCAACGCGCGCGTCGCCAGCACCGACCTGGGCGCGCTGCGCAAGGAGGTCGACACCAGCCTGCGCCGAATCACGCAGCTGGTTGACGAGATCAACCGCAAGTGGCCGTTTGCGCGGGATACCGAGATCAAGCTGCCATGACGCGCCCCGCAACACGATGGACCGCCGCGCTGCTGCTGGCCAGCCTGGCCGCTTGTGCCGGTGCCCCTCCGCCCGACTGGCAGAGCAACGCGCACGGCGCCCTGAAGGGC
>Ga0208627_1000577_pt1 | contig 10519 bp, 8 predicted proteins | sample LakWasMet13_LOW5_2_FD_183861 | JGI IMG/M metagenome (GOLD analysis project Ga0208627, IMG submission 183861) | Freshwater sediment methanotrophic microbial communities from Lake Washington under simulated oxygen tension - Sediment Metagenome... | ecosystem: Environmental > Aquatic > Freshwater >... | reverse complement strand
CAGGTCAGACCCATGTGCAGAAATACATGCCGCTTCTTTTTGAAAAAATTGAAAAAAATGAAATCGATCCATCGTTTGTTATTACTCATCAAATGAAGCTGGATGATGCCGCCGAGGGCTATAGCCTGTTTAAGGAAAAAGGAGATCATTGCATCAAGGTGGTATTAAAACCCTAATAAACTTAGTAACTGAGATAAGTAACCGATGTTACGCAGTGCTAGAGGTAGGGTACGCATCGCGTACCTTTTGGGACTTGATCCAGAAAATGGTACGAGACTGTGAAAGTATTCGGTTTAAGAGACTAACCACAGAGAACACGGACGACTTGCAGGGATGCAGGAGGTAGAGCAATGCAGGAGCAATTGCCGAGAACACGAAGTTTTTAATAGATTGAATTAATACGATTATTTTCTCCGTGTCCTTCGTGTTCTCTGTGGTAAATAATTCTCTCAGCCTGATTTGGATAATACTTTCATAGTCTCGTACCTTTTGGGGACTTGATCCAGAAAATGGTACGCGATGCGTACCCTACGGTGCCGCGATAAGTATTTTATTACCCACCTTATAAAGGAGGCGTCATGGCCGATATAGAGCATCCCAAACCCCCTTATCCGCCCCAACATCAGGAGCGCCAGCCGGGGCTGGAAGCAGAAATGAATCCCCAGCCTCAATCTCATGATCCTAATTATCAGGGCACCGGTAAGCTGAACGGCAAAGTCGCCTTAATTACCGGCGGAGATTCCGGTATCGGACGCGCCATTGCGGTAGCTTTTGCCAAAGAAGGCGCTGATTCGGCTATTGTTTATTTCGACGAACATGAAGATGCGGAAGAGACCAAGCGCCTGGTGAATGAGTATGGCCAACAATGCCTGCTGATTGCCGGAGATATCGGGCAAGAATATTTTTGCCAAGAGGCGGTTGAGCAGACCGTCAGTGAGTTAGGACGGCTGGATAGCCTGATCAATAATGCGGCTGAACAGCATCCCCAGAAAAGCATTGAAGACATAAGCGCAGAGCAGCTTGAAAAGACCTTTCGCACCAATATCTTTTCGATGTTCTATTTAACCAAAGCGGCCCTTAAACACCTGCAACCCGGAAGCACCATTATTAACACGACGTCGGTGACGACTTATAAAGGCAGTCCTCAATTGCTTGATTACTCGTCTACCAAGGGCGCTATTGTCGGTTTTACCCGGTCCTTGTCTCTGGCTTTAGCCGAACAGAAAATCCGGGTTAATGGCGTTGCTCCGGGACCTATCTGGACGCCGCTGATTCCTTCAACGTTTCCGACTGAGAAAGTCGAATCTTTTGGCAAGGATGTGCCGATGGGCCGGGCCGGACAGCCTGAAGAAGTAGCCAACTGTTATGTTTTTCTAGCGTCCGATGATGCTTCGTATATGTCCGGGCAAGTCCTACATCCCAATGGCGGCACGGTCGTGAATGGTTAGGGCGGCTAATACAAATTTGGTAGGGTACGCATTGCGTACCGTTTTAACGCTTTTCGTTGGATAAAATCTCAAAAGGTACGCGATGCGTACCCTACGGTGCTGTAGAAATATTCATTTCAGAGAGAATTAAAAGATAACCACGAAGAACACAGAGGACACGAAGTTTTTAATATGCTGAATTAACGGAATTATTTTCTCCGTGTCCTTCGTGTTCTCTGTGGTAAATAATTTTTTCAGCCCGGTAGAGTACTGAAGAATAATGTTGCGATGCGCAAAATCTTTACTTTTTGATACCGGACATTTTATTTAACAGCGTCTCCATATTGATGCCTTTGCCGAGAATGCCTTTGAATAAATCGCCGGTTTTTTTAACTCTGGCGGGTACGGTAAAAATATTAAATTGGGCCGGAGTTAGTCCCGGTTTGACTTCGGCCCAATTCAGCGGGGTCGATACAGTGGCTCCAGGATAGGGCCTCAGGCTGTAGGGAGCGGCAACGGTTTGTCCAATGCTGTTTTGCAGGTAATCCAGGTAGATTTTACTGCCTCGATCGCTGAGGCTTCTTTCCGTGCTGGTGATTTTAGGCAATTGCTCATTAGCCATCACGCAAACCAGTTCAGCAAAGCCCTTTAATTGCTCGTAAGTATATTTTCTGTGGCTAGGGATATAAATGTGCATCCCAGTAGCGCCCGAGGTTTTGCAAAAATTGGCTGCGCCTGCTTTTTCCAGAATATCATGAATGACATTGGCGGTTTCTATGACCTGATCAAACGTGTTTTTATCGGAAGGATCGATATCGATTATCAGATAGTCGGGATAATCCAGCGACCGGATGGTCGAATGCCAGGGATTGATTTCTATGCAGCCGAGGTTGTTAAGATAGGTTAGGGTGGCCTTGTTATTGCAGATAATATAATCGACGTCTTTATCCGAAGATTCCGAATGCACGGCAATGGTTTTTACGAATGAAGGCACATTCTCACCCGCATCTTTATGAAAAAAACCTTCTTTGGCAATGCCTTCCGGATTTCGTTTTAAGGATTGGGGACGGTTTTTCAGATACGGCAAAATCAGCTCGGCGATAACCAGGTAATACTCAACCACGTCGCCTTTAGTGATTTTTTCTTCCGGCCAGTACAGTTTGTTCCAATTAGAGACAGGAACTATCACGCGTCCGAAAGGAATGATTGTGTCCTTGTTGGCTTTTGATGAACTTTCTATTTCAGCCTGTTCTTTGGTAACGGTTTCCAAGCTTGCCATCGTGGTATCCTCGACAGGTTTGTCCTGACGTAGTCTGATAAAAGCTGGGTTTCGCAGCATGCCATCACGGGTTTTTTCGGTAAATTCAACTTCACACACGAGGGCGGGTTTTACCCAAGTGACCGGCGTATTGGTTTTTACGGTTTCATTAAATGGTGATTGAGGCGTCGCTAAAGGCTTTAGCTGTTCGTACAAGTTTTTGAGTGATGACTTATCAAAGCCAGTCCCTGTATGCCCGATATATTTAATGGTCTGGCCCTGCATTAAACCCAATATTAAAGCGCCGAAATAGTTTCTTTCTCCTTCAGGTTCGGTAAAGCCGCAGATGATGGCGTCGGTCGTTTTGCGGTATTTGATTTTCAGCCAGTCGGCGGAGCGCTGGCCCGGCAGATAAGAGCTATCGGCCTTTTTAGCCATAATGCCTTCCATGTTTCTTTCCGCCATCAGTGCATACATTTCTTTACCCTTTTCTTCAATATGGTCGGAGTATTTGATAATGCTGTTTTTTATAAGTGTGCGGAATAGGATAAAGGTGCGTAATAGCTCTTTTCTTTTAACAAGCGGCAGTTCCATAACTGACTGGTTATTCAATTTAAGGATATCGAATACATAGTAATAAATCGGATACGGCTGCCGGCCATTATAGTTTTGCAGTATTTGGAAATTGGGATTGCCTTGCTCATCCATGACCACGATTTCGCCGTCAATGACTGCTTCGGCATTAATTTTAGCCAAGGCATCGATGATTTCAGGATACTTGGCGTTAAACAGGTTTCCATTCCGGGAGTAGAGCTTTACCTCGTCTTTATTTAATTCGGCAATGGCTCGGTATCCGTCCCATTTAATTTCAAAAATCCAGTCTTTGTCATCAAAAGGCTGCGTGGTCTCCTTGGCCAGCATGGCCGGTATGTAGTGGGTAGTTTCCGGGGCAGGGGCCTGGTTCGGCTTTTTTGACGGTTTTTTGTGTGTGTTTAGCGCTTGATTAATTGGGGAATTTTTTGCTGTCTCGGCTTCACTGTCATACTCTTCCTGCACCGCATATTCATCGTTATGCTTGATCAGCAGCCAGGAGTTATCCTTGCTGGTTTTTAGTTTAACCAGCGCAAATTCGCCTTTCAGCTTTTTGCCGTGCAGAGTAATGTTTAAATGGCCCGCATCCAGCGCATTCAGTAATTCTTGTTCGGCTTTTTTCCCTGAATTCGGGCTGTCGGTGTAATAGCCGTGATCCCATATTTCGACGATGCCGGCGCCGTAATTGCCTGGTGGTATAACGCCTTCAAAATCTTTATAAGCATAAGGATGATCTTCAACTCTAATAGCCAGTCGTTTATCGGCAGGATTCATCGAAGGCCCTTTGGGTACGGCCCAGCTTTTTAACACCCCGTCCATTTCTAGTCTGAAGTCATAATGTAGGCGCGAAGCCTGGTGCCGCTGCACCACGAAAACTAATTTATCGGAATGAGCGGCCGCTTTTGTTGCAGGTTCGGGCGTTGTTTTGAAATTCCTTTTTTGCCGGTATTTATCAAGCGTCATGACTTAAGAGACTTTCTTGCGGGCCTTCAGGCTGGCTTTTAGTTGCTCCATCAAGTCCGAAGATTGGGTGTGCACAATTTTCAAGTGCGGCTTTTTAGGCTTTGCGCCTTTGGCTTTGGCGGCAATGATCTTTAACAAGGAATCGGTATAAGTATCTTTATAGACGCTGATATCGAATGGCTCGGAAAGCTGGTTAATGAGCGAAACGGCCACTTCCAGCTCATCCTTGCTTATGCCGGTCCTGGAAGGCAAGTCGAGGGCGGAGGCATCTTTGATTTCTTCGGCAAAGCGGATTTTGTTTAAAATGATGACGTCGTCCGTCGCTCTTAAAATGGCCAAGTTTTCCCGACTGCGCATCACGAAGGTAGCAATGCCGACTTTTTCCGTTTTCAGCAGCGCTTCCCGCAATAAGGCATAGGCTTTGCTGCCGGACTCTTCCGGCTCGACATAATAAGGCGTTTCAAAATAGATGCTGTCTATTTCATCTTCCCGGGCAAAACCGTCAATAGTGATGATTTTGGATTTTTCTACGCTGGCCGCTTCAAAATCCTCGTCGCTGAGAACCACATATTCATCCTTGTATTTATAGGCTTTAACAATGTTTTCCCAACTCACTTCCCTGCCATTGTTTTCATTGCCGCGCACCATGCGGATGTGGGAATGGTCTTTTTTATCAAGCATATCCAGGTCAAGCGTGCTGGTTTCGGTGGCACTGTATAGCTTGACCGGTATGTTGACTAAACCAAAACCTATTGCGCCTGTCCATATCGATCTCATAAACAGAATGCCCGTTGAGTTATGGAGGGGAGGGCGTAACGCGCCAGATGCGGTTGCCGACATCATCGGCGACCAGTAAGGCGTTTTGCTTGTCGAGCGCAACGCCGACAGGGCGCCCGTAAGCTTCGTCATCGGCGCTAAGAAAACCCGTCAGCACATCAATCGGATCGCCAAAAGGCATGCCTCTTTTGAAAGGTACGAAGATGACCCGATAGCCGCTGTGCGGCTTGCGGTTCCAGGAACCGTGCTGACCGATGAAAGCGCCGCTATCGAAAGGCGCCGGCCAGGTGCCGTGCCTGGAAAATGCCAAGCCCAGGCAAGCGGTATGCGACCCGACAGCATAATCCGGTACCCGGGCCTTGGCGACCAAGTCGGGGCGCTGGGCTTTCACGCGCTCGTCGACATGCTGCCCATAATAGCTGTACGGCCAGCCGAAGAAACTGCCGTCGGGAACCGAAGTCAGGTAATCCGGAACCAGGTCGCTGCCGATTTCATCGCGTTCGTTGACGACTGTCCACAACGCTCCGCTATCCGGTTCCCAGGCCAGGCCGTTGGGATTGCGAAGGCCGCTGGCGTAAATACGGTGATTGCCTGATTGGGGGTCCACTTCCCAGATGGCGGCCCGACCAGCTTCTATATCCATGCCGTTTTCCGCTACATTGCTGTTCGATCCGACAGTCACATACAAACGCGAGCCATCCTGGCTGGCGCTGACGTTTTTGGTCCAGTGATGGTTAATCCCGGCCGGCAGATCGATTACTTTAGTCCCCGGTTGTACGATGCGGGTTTCCCCGTTGCTATAAGGAAACTTCACCAGCGCATCCGCATTGGCAACATAAAAATCATTGTCTACCAAGGCCATGCCGAACGGCGAGTGAAGGCCTTCGAGAAAAGCCGACCGGGTTTCCGCGACACCGTCGCCATCGGCATCGCGCAGCAGGGTAATGCGATTAGCGCTGGGCACGCCTGCGCCGGCTTCTTCCATGAATCTTTCTATAAACCAGGATTTAATGCCTTGGCTATCTTCGGGCTTTGGAGGGGCATTGGTTTCGGCAACCAGCACGTCGCCGTTAGGCAGCACATACAGCCAGCGCGGATGATCGAGACCGTTGGCGAAGGCGTTTACAGTCATCCCTGGCGCCGCCTTCGGTTTGCCGTTAGCGGGCCAGCCTACAGCCGGAGCGACGTTCACCGTCGGAATCAAAGTCGGATTGGGCGGCGGTAGTTGGGGATGAGGGCCAATGCCTGCCGCTATCGGCAGTTGTGCCACGTCGCCGCACGCACTCAGAGCCACCGCTATCGCCGAGAGTAACAATGGGCGTTTGGGTTTCATGAGCATGGCCCCCCGGTTTCCGATTAATGCTGCATAGAAGAGCCTGCCATTTGGCGGCAACTTTCTGCGCAGTTCATACAGGCTTGGACGCATTCATCCATACCGCCTATGCTCTTGCAATCCTGGGCGCAGGCGTCGCAGACTTCGGCGCAAACGCCGCAAAGACGATTATGGAACATGGAGCTGCTTAGCATGAAGTTAGCCGATGTCTGGCAGATTTCGGCGCAGCACATCATCATACGGAAGTGCTCCGGTTCAACGTGTTTGCCGCCCATTTCCAGGCAGAGGTTCATAGCCGTTTGCAGGCAAACTTGATGGCATTCCATGCAAGCTTGGATGCAAGATTGCATGGAATGGTGCATGCCATGCATGGACTGTTCAGAGCCCATGGATGGTTCAGAATAGGTTTGATGAGTCATGAGATTCTCCCAGGCTGATAATAAATAGAGCCGGGAATAGATAAGCTATCCCGACCAGGAACCAAATTTTGAAGCGAGGCGGGAGCCGCTGCAAAATTTATAAAACACTGTACCCGTAAAACCAGTCGCAGTCGGTACGGCTTCGCACATATAAACAGAATAGGGTTTGCAGGCTGTAAACCATGAAACCTCAGCACTAACTCAAGGCGGGCCGTTCAATTGGCAGGCAATAAAACCTCTACGGGCTAATGCGACGGCTGGGCCTGAAACCGGTTTTATTCGGCTTTTGTACTGCAACGTACCGACATTATTTGAAGTTGCCGTTAAATTGTTATTTGTTACGGCTTTCTTGCTTTTCACGTAATCGCCGCCAACTCAATCCTTGGCTGACTATTGATTGAAATATGCTCAATTACGCCGACCTCTATGAGGACAGAGTTATGAGCTTTTGGAATAAAAACCACGCACCCGAAAACAGATATCAACGGTACCGCACGCCTGTTTCCGAAAGAGCACAGGGAGCATGTCTGCGAAGCGTTTGACCGGATCGGGCATGCGCTTCGCTGGTGGTTATTCGGCCGGGTGGTCGGCATGCTCACAGTAGGAATAATGACCGGCATCGGACAGGCGGTACAAAGTCTGGAAAACTATTTGATTATGCCGTATATCAAGCAACGGGTAGTCTCTCTGCCGCCTGCTTTGCTGCTGATTACACAGCTCATGGTGGGAGCCGGTAACAAGATGCATAGCCAGTCGTTTACTATTTTGGGAGCTGTCGAAAATGTCCACACCCATTGAATCCACCATAAAAACGCCGGTCTATACCTGCCCGATGCATCCGGAAATTCGTCAGCTGCAACCCGGCAATTGTCCAAAATGCGGCATGGCTTTAGAGCCAATAGCCCAGCCCAGCCCTGAATCGCGAACCCAGTACGTTTGTCCGATGCACCCTGAGATTGTGCGCGATGGCCCCGGCAACTGCCCGCTTTGCGGCATGGCTTTGGAACCGCGAACTGCTGAAGTGGAAGCCGAAGACTATGAACTTAAGGCGATGTCGCGACGCTTTTGGATCAGCGCCGCATTATCCCTGCCGTTGCTGATTCTGGCGATGGGGCATGATTTTTATCCGGCAGCCATGCCCGGTTTTCTGGATGCGCGTACGCTGCAATGGCTGCAATTAGTGCTGGCCACGCCGGTAGTGCTATGGGGCGGCTGGCCGTTCTTCGCGCGCGGATGGGCTTCCTTAAGCAATCGCAGTTTCAACATGTTCACTTTGATCGCTTTGGGTATCGGCGTTGCCTGGCTCTATAGCCTGATCGCTACGCTCTGGCCCGGCCTGTTTCCGGACCGCCTGCGTACGATGGCCGGCTGGGTGCCGGTTTATTTTGAGGCGGCCGCCGTGATCACGACCTTGGTGCTGTTAGGCCAGGTTTTGGAGTTGCGCGCCCGTAGCCGCACCGGCGCGGCTATCAAAATGCTGTTGGGGCTCGCGCCGAAGACAGCGCGCCTTGTCCGGGACGACGGCAGCGAATACGATGTACCCTTGGATCAAGTGCAACCGGACCAAGTGTTGCGAGTGCGTCCGGGCGAGAAAGTGCCGGTGGATGGAACCGTTATTGAAGGCGTCAGCGCCGTCGATGAATCCATGGTGACAGGCGAGCCGATTCCGGTAGAGAAAACGGCCGGCAGCCGGTTGATCGGCGCTACGATAAACGGCACCGGCAGCCTGTTGCTGCGCGCCGAGAAGGTAGGATCGGATACCTTGCTGGCGCAAATCATCCATATGGTCGGCGAGGCGCAGCGCAGTCGAGCGCCGATTCAGAAACTGGCGGATACCGTTTCGGGCTATTTCGTTCCGGCCGTGATGGTTATCGCAATTGTCACCTTGACGGCTTGGTTAGTCTGGGGACCGGAGCCGCGCCTGTCCCATGCTATTGTCAACGCCGTCGCTGTACTGATTATCGCCTGTCCCTGCGCGTTGGGTTTGGCGACGCCGATGTCCATCATGATTGGGACCGGGCAAGGTGCTTTGGCGGGCGTCCTGATCAAGAATGCCGAAGCACTGGAAGCGCTGGAAAAAATCGACACCCTGGTGGTGGACAAAACCGGCACGCTGACCGAAGGCAAGCCGAAGCTGGTATCCGTGGTGCCGGTCAAAGACAGGGATGAGGAGGAATTATTGCATCTTGTCTCAAGTCTGGAACGCGGCAGCGAGCATCCCTTGGCCTCAGCGATTGTTCACGGTGCGGAACAACGCGGCATGCAAACGGCAACCGTGGAGGAGTTTCAATCCCTGACCGGACGCGGCGTAACCGGCAAAGTGGGCGGGCACTCGGTCGCGCTAGGCAACGCGTCGCTGATGGACTATTTGGGCATTCAAACCGGCAGCTTGACCGATACCGAGGCAACGCTACGCCAGGAAGGCCAGACTGTGATGCTGGTGGCAATAGACGGACGGGAGGCGGGGTTGCTGGGCGTAGCCGATCCGGTCAAGAGTTCCACGCCGGAAGCTATCGCCGCGTTGCACGAAGAAGGCGTGCATATTGTCATGCTGACCGGGGATAACCGGCTCACTGCACAGGCGGTAGCGCGTCGGCTGGGTATCGATCAAGTCGAGGCGGAAGTGCTGCCCGACCAGAAAGCGGCGATGGTCAAGCGGCTGCAAGGCGAAGGCCGCAAAGTCGCCATGGCCGGGGATGGGATCAACGATGCGCCGGCCTTGGCTCAGGCTCAGGTTGGCATTGCAATGGGCACCGGTACCGATGTGGCGATGGAAAGCGCCGGCGTAACGCTGGTGAAAGGCGACCTGCGCGGTATTGTGCGGGCGATCCGGCTGAGCCGGGCCACCATGCGCAATATCCGCCAGAACCTGTTTTTTGCGTTCATTTACAACTCCTTGGGCGTCCCGATTGCCGCCGGTATTTTGTATCCGGCGTTCGGCTTGCTGCTGTCGCCCATCATCGCGGCGGCCGCTATGAGCCTCAGTTCGGTATCGGTGATTGCCAATGCCTTGCGGCTTAGATGGGCTCGTTTATGAGCCGCCTACTATGGAGCTAGTGCTATGAGTGAGGTGTCGTAGGATAAATGGCGGCGGCGTAAGGCAGGAAATAATCAGGCGCTTATTTCCTGCGTTTCTCAATTTTTGCTGAAAAAGCTTCTGTAACACTGTTCGCCATTCTATAAATAGAACTCTTCACGCAAACTGGACGTACGCTCTCTTATTTATCAATTTTCAGTTGTGCCGGTATTGATCCGTTGTTTGAAGCTTTATCAAATTCTTAAAGGAGGATTTATGGCGCCATACCCTCAACTAAAGAGCTTAGTCTTCCTGATAAGCCTTGTTGCATGCTTGGCTATTCTGGCCGAATCGCCAGTGAAAGCTTGGGAGCAGCGGGATGAGGTCTCCTTTCTGCGCGGCCCGTACAACATAGAATTTAGAGATTAAGCGGCTGGGACTAAGCCAAAAGAAATTTGGTAAATTCGGCTGGACTAAAAAATCATCTCCGCTAAATTTTGAAGCGGCAAAACGACGGGTGAAACCATGAGCGATCAGTTATTAGCGGCAATTAAAGCTGCTACAGGAAAAATAGCCGGACTCGCCTTAAGTGATCAATGCAAAGCGGCAATAGCTCAATTACTGATAGGCCTGCACACTGATAATATCGAGCAAATTAAAGAGGCGTTAGCCATTATACGAGCCGACTACATTGGGCTGGAGCGCGTTAATGATGCTAAAAAAGAGGTAATTGAG
>Ga0208627_1000574_pt1 | contig 10530 bp, 9 predicted proteins | sample LakWasMet13_LOW5_2_FD_183861 | JGI IMG/M metagenome (GOLD analysis project Ga0208627, IMG submission 183861) | Freshwater sediment methanotrophic microbial communities from Lake Washington under simulated oxygen tension - Sediment Metagenome... | ecosystem: Environmental > Aquatic > Freshwater >... | reverse complement strand
CGAAAGATCGCGTCGCGCGACATCGGCGTGGCGGCGGCGGGGTTCAGTTGTCCCAGGCTTTCGAACAGCGCCGTCTGCCCATGTCGGGCGATGCAGGCCACCGCACCAGGCAGGCGCTGGCGTTCCACCTCGGCCTGCAGCGCGTCCTGCAGGCGCTGCAGGCGCAGCGGGCAAAAGCCGGACGCCGGTGATGCAGCGGTTGCGGTCGAGGGTGTGTTGGGCGTGGACATCTTGGCGTGGTGCATGGCGGGCTGGGGCGGGGCAGTCATCGGCGCGGCCACCCCGCGCGGTGGGGATCGCTGCGTGAATTGCTGCTATTGTCGCCAAGCTCGGCGTCTTGGGCGCGGGTAGGGGTGCCAAGCGGTGATAGGATTGGGTTATGAGAAATTTGCATGACAGTAGGGCGTAAACCCCGATGCTGGGGCAGGCCGGTCAGGCTAAATTCTTCGCTGTGATTGCTGCACTGGGCGAGCGCCCCGTTTTGTTGAGAATTAACCAATGGAGTTTGTAATGAAGAAGCATATTTTGGCGGTGGCCGTTTTGGCGGCGGTGTCCTGCGGCGCCAATGCACAAGGCACCGACACGATTTCCAAGGCCAAGGCATCGGGCACCATCACCATGGGTGTGCGCGACTCGTCCGGCGCCCTGTCCTACACGCTGGGCGATGGCAAGTACGCGGGCTACCACTACGAGATTTGCCAGCGCATCATCGCCAACCTGGAAAAGGCCGTGGGCAAGAAGCTCGACATCAAGTACCAGTTGGTGACCTCGCAGAACCGTATTCCCCTGGTGCAGAACGGCACCGTGGACATTGAATGCGGCTCCACCACCAACAACGCCACGCGACAGAAGGACGTCGCGTTCCTGAACACCGTCTACATGGAGCAGGTGCGCATCGCGGTGAAGGCCGCCTCCGGTATCACCGGCATCGCGCAGCTCAACGGCAAGAGCGTGGCCACCACCACCGGCACCACCTCGGTGCAACTGCTGCGCAAGCACGAGCGTGCCACTGGCGTGGATTTCAAGGAGGTGTACGGCAAGGACCATGCCGACAGCTTCCTGCTGCTTGAATCCGGTCGTGCCGACGCCTTCGTGATGGACGCCACCATTCTGATCGGCAACATCGTGAACTCGAAGTCGCCTGCGGACTTCCGCATCGTTGGCGAGCCGCTCAGCATCGAGCCCATTGGCATCATGATCCGCAAGGATGACCCGGCGTTCAAGAAGCTGGGCAACGACACGCTGGCCGAGCTGGTCAAGTCAGGCGAGCTTGCCAAGATCTACGACAAGTGGTTCATGCATGCCATTCCCCCGAAGAACATCAGTGTGAACATGCCCGTGACGGCGGAGACCAAGGCCGCCTGGGCCAACCTGAACGACAAACCCGCGGAAGAGTACGCCAAGAAGTAACTCGACTCGCAGCGAACCGACGCCCCGCCTGAGCGCTTGCCCGGGCGGGGTGTCTCCTTTGTGGCGGGCTGCTGCAGCCTCTTGTCGGCGGCCGGTTCGAAACAGTATTTCCAGCAGTAAGTTGGCGGAGACTTTGTATGGCTTGGGATTGGCAGGTATTCTGCAAGATCACGACGGACGAGGCGCAGGCACCGGGGTGCTGGGCCAAGGGTGCCGACGTGACCTACCTGGAGTGGATGGTCCACGCCTGGGGTTGGACGCTGGCGGTGGCCGCTGGCGCCTGGGTGATCGCGGTGACGGTTGGCGCCCTGGTGGGCACGGCGCGCACGCTACCCAACAGCCCCTGGGCAGTGCGCCTGGCCAATGCCTGGGTTGAGCTGTTTCGCAATATTCCGATTCTGGTGCAGCTGTTCATCTGGTACTTCGTCGTGCCCAAGATGTTCCCGGCCATGCAGCAGGTGCCGGGCTTCCTGCTGGTCGTGTTTGGGCTGGGTTTCTTCACGTCGGCGCGCATCGCCGAGCAAGTGCGCGCCGGCATTCAGGCGCTGCCCAAGGGCCAGCGCTACGCCGGCATGGCGATGGGCTTTACCACCGCGCAGACATACCGCTACGTGATCCTGCCGATGGCGTTTCGAATCATCCTGCCGCCGCTGACCAGCGAATCGATGAACCTGCTGAAGAACTCGTCGGTGGCCTTTGCGGTGTCGATCGCGGAACTCACCATGTTTGCCATGCAGATGGGAGAAGAGACCTCGCGGCCGGTGGAGGGCTACCTGGCCGTCACCATTCTGTACGTGATATCGGCCTTCGCGGTGAACCGCGTCTTCGCCTACATCGAGAAGAAGCTGCGAATCCCCGGCTTCATCGTTGCCGGCGGCACGGGCGGGGGGCACTGACATGGGCAATCTGGACCTTTCCTTCGCCAATTGGGAACTGATCTCCAAGTTCGTCCTCAACGGCTTCTATTTCAGCGTGGCGCTCACTGCGGTGGCCACCCTGGGCGGCGTGCTGTTCGGCACGCTGCTGGCGCTGATGCGGCTCTCCGGGCGGCAGGCGCTCATGATCCCGGCCACCATCTACGTCAACGGCATGCGCTCCATTCCACTGGTGATGGTGATTCTGTGGTTCTTCCTGCTGGTGCCCTTGCTGACCGGCCGGCCGATTGGCGCGGAGTGGTCGGCCGTCATCACCTTCATTGCCTTCGAGGCGGCCTACTTCAGCGAGATCATGCGCGCGGGCATCCAGTCGATTCCTCGCGGTCAGGTGTTCGCCGGGCAGGCGCTGGGCATGACCTACTCACAGAACATGAGGCTGGTGGTGCTGCCGCAGGCTTTTCGCAACATGCTGCCGGTGCTGCTGACGCAAACCATCATCCTGTTTCAGGACACCTCGCTGGTGTACGCGATTGGCGCCTACGACTTGCTCAAGGGTTTCGTGACCGCCGGCAAGATTTACGGGCGGCCGGAAGAAGCCTACCTGCTGGCGGCGGTGGTCTATTTCGTCATCTGCTACAGCCTGTCCTATGCGGTCAAGCGGCTGCAACAACGCATTGCCATCGTGCGCTGACACCGCGGGCGGTGACGACGGCACGGTGATCGACAACGCATTGGCCAGCGCCGACTTGCCAGGTCCAAAGTTTTCGGAGTATTCCCATGATTGAACTCAAGAACGTTTCCAAGTGGTACGGCCCCGTGCAGGTGCTGACCGACTGCTCCACCAAGATTCAAAAGGGTGAAGTGGTGGTGGTGTGCGGCCCCTCGGGCTCGGGCAAGTCCACCCTCATCAAGACCATCAATGCGCTCGAACCCTTTCAGAAGGGCGAGATCACGGTGGACGGCGTGGCGGTGCACGATCCCAAGACCGACTTGCCCAAGCTGCGCAGCCGGGTGGGCATGGTGTTCCAGCACTTCGAGTTGTTTCCCCACCTCAGCGTGACCGAGAACCTGACCATCGCGCAGATCAAGGTGCTGGGGCGCAGCGCCGATGACGCCAGGGTGCGTGGCCTCAAGATGCTTGAGCGTGTCGGTTTGATCGCGCACAAGGACAAGTTTCCTGGCCAGCTCTCCGGTGGCCAGCAGCAGCGCGTGGCGATTGCGCGGGCGCTCAGCATGGATCCGATCGTGATGCTGTTCGACGAGCCCACCTCCGCGCTGGACCCCGAGATGGTGGGCGAAGTGCTGGACGTGATGGTGGGCCTGGCCAACGAGGGCATGACCATGATGTGCGTGACCCATGAGATGGGCTTCGCGCGCAAGGTCTCCAGCCGTGTCATCTTCATGGACGTGGGTGGCAAGATTCTGGAAGACTGCTCGAAGGACGATTTCTTCAACAAGCCCGACGAGCGCCAGGCGCGCACCAAGGACTTCCTCAACAAGATCCTGCAGCACTGAGCGGCTGCGCGCGGCGCGCCAGCGGTCCGGCTGGAGGCGGTCAGGACTTACCCCTGGTTGCCAGACTCGCGCCGGGCGGCGCATACTGGCAACCGCAGCCATGGTGATGGCTAGAGCGTTGGCCGGACTGGCCGCCATGGCGCGCGGCGACCCGGCTCTGAGCTCAACCGATCGTTGGCGCTTGGATGTCCCCGTTGGATGCCAGTGAACCAGAACAAGGAGACGGGCGTGCTTTTTCAGACACTGCGATCGTTGTCCCTGGCCAAGCGCCTGACCGCTGGTTTTGCCACGGTGCTGCTACTGCTGCTTGCCATTGCCGCCACCAGCGCTTACTCGATGCGCGTGCTGGGCAATCAGGTGCAGACCATTGTGCAGGTGAACAACGCCAAGACCGAGGTGGCCAACGACCTCCTGTCCAGCATCGACGCCTTGGCGATCCAGACCAGGTCGGTGGCCTTGTTTGCCAACCTTGAGACGGATCTGGACGGCAAGCAGGCGGCCGCCGAGGTGAGCCTGGCCAAGGCGGCGGAAGAAAAGTACCTGGCCACCGAGAAGCGGCTCACGGCGCTGCTGGCCCTGCCGCAATCGAGCGACGCTGAACGGGCCTTGCTGGCCGACATCGTCGCCGCCGCCAAGGTGGCTCTGCCGGAGGTGCGTGAAGCGGTGCAGCAAGGTTCCGACCGCGACACGGTGTCCGCCGTGCTGACCCTGACCAATCGTGTTCGGCCCCAGGAAACCAAGATGCGCCAGAAGGTGCTGGAGCTGGTCCTGCTGCAGCGCAGGTTGACGGAGGAGGCGAATGCCGAAGTGGCGCGTCTGGAGCGACAGACGCAGATTGTTTCGGTGGTGCTGGTGGTGTTCGCCCTGGCCCTGGGCGGCGCCATCGGTTGGGGCATTACCAACAGCGTCACGCAGCCCATCGGACGTGCCGTGGTGGTGGCGGAACGCATTGCCGATGGCGACTTGTCCTCCGAGATCGAGGTGCGAATTCACGACGAGACCGGTCGCCTGCTCGAGGCCATTCGCGGCATGCAGGATCGCTTGCGCACGCTGGTGGGGGGCATCCGCCAGGCTGCGGACTCGATTGAGGTCGCCAGCAGCGAAGTCGCCATGGGCAACCATGATCTGAGCCAGCGCACCGAGCAGACTGCGTCCAATTTGCAGCAGACCGCGCAATCCATGGACCAGCTGACCGGTATCGTGATGCGCAGCGCGGAGTCCGCCAGGCAAGCCAATCAAATGGCCTCCACCGCCGCCAGCGTGGCCGCGCGGGGTGGCACGGTGGTGGCCGAAGTGGTGACCACCATGGACGAGATCAACGCCAGCTCCAAGAAGATAGCCGACATCATCGGCGTGATCGATGGCATCGCCTTTCAGACCAACATCCTGGCCCTGAATGCGGCGGTCGAGGCGGCGCGGGCCGGCGAACAGGGCCGCGGCTTCGCGGTGGTGGCCTCCGAGGTGCGCAGCCTGGCCGGACGTTCCGCCGAGGCGGCGCGCGAGATCAAGAGCCTGATCGGGGCCAGTGTCGACCGGGTCGAGCGCGGCGCCAAGCTGGTGGCCGACGCCGGCAGCACCATGACCGACATCGTGGGATCGGTCAAGCGCGTCAACGACACCCTGGGGGAGATCACGGCGGCCGCGTCGAGCCAGAGCGCCGGCATCAGCGAGATCAACTCGTCCATCACCGCGCTCGATCAGATGACGCAGCAGAACTCCGCCTTGGTGGAGGAAAGCGCTGCAGCCGCCGAGAGCCTGAAGGAGCAGGCGGCCCGGCTGACGCAGGTGGTGAGCACCTTCAAGCTCGATCGCCGTGATGCGTCCCCGGTTCACCGTCAACCGCCGCAGCAGGCTGACCCCCGGGTGCGGCGCCTGCCCGGCTGAGGAGCCCGCTATCCGGCACAAGGCGGGTTTGGGTGATGTGGGTATGACAGGATTGCATGAAGACAGGGCGTAAACCCCAATGCGAGACCGGTCGCCCTCCCGCTAAAGTTGCTCACTTCACGTCGCCTTGTGATGCAGGGCCGTGCGTAGGTTTTCTTTCCCTTATTTTTGTGGAGCAACTGGCATGATCATGAAACGTATCAAACTCGCCGCTGTCGTGGCTGGTGTTCTGGGTTCACTGGTGGCGCTGCCCGCGCATGCGGGCAAGACACTGGATGGCATCAAGGCCAGGGGCCAGGTGGTGTGCGGCGTGCATACCGGTCTGGCAGGCTTCTCCGCAGCCGATTCGTCGGGCAAGTGGGCAGGGCTCGATGTGGACGTGTGCCGCGCCGTTGCGGCGGCGGTGCTGGGCGATGGCGAGAAGGTGAAGTACGTTCCGCTGCCCGCGCAGGCGCGCTTCACCGCGCTGCAATCCGGCGAGATCGATGTGCTGTCGCGCAACACCACCTTCACGCTCACGCGTGACGCATCGCTGGGGCTGAACCAGACCGCCGTCACCTACTACGACGGCCAGGGCTTCATGGTCCCGGTCAAGAGCAAGATCAAGAGCGCCAAGCAACTCAAGGGCCAGACGGTCTGTGTGCAGTCCGGCACCACCACCGAGAAGAACCTGACCGACTACTCCAAGGCCAACGCCCTGAACGTCAAGCCAGTGGTGTTCGAGAAGCTCGAAGCGGTGGAGGGCGCGTATTTCTCCGGTCGTTGCATCGCCTACACCACGGATGCTTCCGGCCTGGCGTCGGTGCGCAACAAGTCGGCCAAGAACCCGGCTGACCACATCATCCTGCCGGAAATCATCTCCAAGGAGCCGCTCGGCCCCCTGGTGCGCCGCGGTGACGACGAGTGGTTTGCCATCGTCAAGTGGGTGATCTACGGTCTGATGGAAGCCGAGGAATACGGCATCGCCCAGGCCAACGTGGACGCCATGAAGAGCAGCACCGACCCCGTGGTCGGCCGCATCCTGGGCACCACCGAAGACACCGGCAAGCTGCTGGGCCTGGACAAGGAATGGCTGGCCCGTGCCATCAAGACCACTGGTAACTACGGCGAGATCTTCGAGCGCAACGTCGGCCCCAAGTCGGCGCTGCAACTGCCGCGCGGACTCAATAACCTGTGGACCAAGGGCGGCCTGATGTACGCGTACCCGGTACGTTGATCGAGCGATCGGGGTCGCGCCGGCACTCGGTTGGCCGATCCCGGCACAGGGGCAGTTGGGCTTGGCCCGGCTGCCCCTTGTCAATTCAGTGCCAGTGCGTACATTTCATGAGGACGTGGTGACATGACCGGTCGGACCCCACCCAAGAAGAAGCCGTTTTCCTGGCGCAGCCAGGCATTTCGCGGCCTGCTGTACCAGATCATTGCCATCGTCGCGATTGGCCTGGCGATCTGGTTTCTGGCCCACAACACCGCCACCAACATGCGCGTTCGCGGTATCCAGAGCGGCTTCGACTTCCTGAGCAGCGCGGCCGGCTTCGACATTGGCGAAAGCCTGTACCCGTTTGATTCCGGCGAGCCCTACTGGCGTGCCTTTCTCGTCGGCCTGACGAATACGCTGCGCGTGGCCGTGGTGGGCATCATCCTCACCACCATGCTGGGCACGCTGATCGGCGTGGGCCGGTTCTCGCGCAATGCCCTGGTGCGCGGCGTGTGCACCACCTACATCGAGCTGTTTCGCAACATCCCGATCCTGCTGCAGTTGCTGATGTGGTATCTGCTGTTCACCGAGTTGCTGCCGGAGTCGACCGCGCCCATCGTTGCCGGGCCATTCTTCCTGAGCAAGGGCGGGCTGAACTTTCCGATCCCGGTGTGGGCACTGGGCCACTGGTGGGCAGCCGCTGGCCTGCTCGGTGGCGTGCTTGCCGCCTGGATTTACCGTGGCCGCGCGGTGCGGCATTTCGAGCGCACCGGCCAGCCGCGCAGCCTGTTCTGGGTGCCCGTGGCCATCGTGTTGGCCTGCGGTTTCCTGGGCTGGTTGCTCGGCGGCGCGCCGACCGTGCTCGACAGCCCCCGGCAGGGCGAATTTGCCATCGAGCATGGCGGTGCGCTGACGCCCGAGTTCCTGTCGGTGCTGCTGGGCCTGACCATGTACACCGCCGCGTTCGTCGCCGAGGTGGTGCGGGGGGGCATCCAGTCGGTGGCGCGCGGCCAGGGCGAGGCCGCCAGTGCGCTCGGGCTGTCCCAGGGGCAGACCATGCGGCTGGTGATGCTGCCGCAGGCCCTGCGCGTGATCATTCCACCCATGACCAACCAGTACCTGAACCTGACCAAGAACTCCTCGCTGGCGGTGGCCATTGGCTACCCCGATGTGGTGTCCATTGCCAACACCGCCATCAATCAGACCGGCCGTGCCGTCGAGTGCATTTCGGTGATCATGCTGGTCTACCTGAGCACCTCGCTGGCGACCTCGATCCTGATGAACTGGTACAACGCCCGCGCGGCCATCAAGGAGCGCTGAGCATGGCCGCACAAACCTTTCAACCGATCCCGCCACGACCGGCTCCGGTCAACACCGAGGGTCCGCTTGCGTGGATTCGCGCCAACCTGTTCGGCAACTGGATGACCTCGGTCGGAACCGTCGTCCTCGGCGCGCTGCTGTTGTGGATCGTGCCGCAGTTGCTGAGCTGGGCGCTGTTTCGGGCCGCCTGGGCCCCCAATGCGGATGCCTGCCGCCTCGACGGCGTGGGCGCCTGCTGGGGCGTGGTGGCCGAGAAGTACCGGCTGATCACCTTTGGCCGCTACCCCTTTGAAGAACAGTGGCGCCCGCTGGTGGCCACCGTGCTGATGGTCGGTCTGCTGGTGGCCAGCTGCGCGCGTCCGTTCTGGAAACCCTGGCTGGCTCTGGTGTGGGTCGCGGTGCTGGGCACCTTTTTTACCATCATGTTTGGTGGCGTGCTCGGCCTGAGCCGGGTCGAGACCGACCGCTGGGGCGGCCTGCCGCTGACCATTCTGCTGGCCTCGCTGTCTATGGCCATGGCGTTTCCGATCGCGCTGGTGGTGGCCTTGGGGCGGCGCTCCAACCTGCCGGCGATTCGCAGCGCCTGCACCGTCTATGTCGAGCTGATACGCGGGGTGCCGCTGATCTCGGTGCTGTTCATGGCGTCCTTCATGTTTCCGCTGTTCATGCCGCAGGGATTTAGCATCGACGTGTTGATCCGGGTGCTGGTGGGCATCACGCTGTTTGCCGCGGCCTACATGGCCGAGGTGATTCGCGGCGGCCTGCAGGCCATTCCCAAGGGGCAAATCGAAGCGGCCGCCACGCTGGGTCTGTCGTATTGGCAGACGCAGCGCAAGATCGTGCTGCCGCAGGCGCTGGCGATCGTCGTGCCCGGCATCATGAACGGTTTCATCTCCACCTTCAAGGACACCTCGCTGGTCACCATCGTGAGCCTCTATGAGCTCACCGGCGCCATGGGGCTGGCCTTGAACTCGGATGCGGACTGGCGGCCATTCAAGATCGAGGGCTACCTGTTCATTGCCTCCATCTACTTCATCTTCTGTTTCTCCATGTCGCGCTACAGTCACTGGGTCGAGAAACAGGTCAACCGATCCAAACTCCGCTAACAGCATGAGCCAACCCATCATCACTTTCGACAAGGTCAACAAATGGTATGGCAACAACTTCCATGTGTTGCGCGACATTGACTTGGTTGTAGCCAAGGGCGAGCGCATTGTCATCTGCGGCCCCTCGGGCTCCGGCAAGTCGACGCTGATTCGCTGCATCAACCGCCTGGAGGAGCACCAACAGGGCCGACTGATCGTGGACGGCGTGGAACTCAGCGACGACGTCAAGGCCATTGACCAGGTACGCAAGGAAGTCGGCATGGTGTTCCAGCAGTTCAACCTGTTTCCCCACCTCACCGTGCTGGAGAACCTGACGCTCTCGCCCATGTGGGTGGGCAAGATGCCGAAGAAGGAGGCCGAAGAGAAGGCCATGGAGCAGTTGCAGCGCGTGCGCATCGCCGAGCAGGCCAGCAAGTACCCGCTGCAACTCTCGGGTGGCCAGCAGCAGCGCGTGGCGATCGCGCGCGCGCTGTGCCTCAAGCCCAAGATCATGTTGTTTGACGAGCCCACCTCCGCGCTGGACCCGGAGATGATCAAGGAAGTGCTGGACGTGATGATCGAGATGGCCAGCCAGGGCATCACCATGCTGTGCGTGACCCACGAGATGGGCTTTGCCAAGGCGGTGGCCGATCGCGTGATCTTCATGGACCAGGGCCAGATCGTCGAGCAGAACAATCCGCACGACTTCTTCAGCAACCCGCAGAGCGAGCGCAGCAAGGACTTCCTGTCCAAGATTCTCGGTCACTGACTGCACACTGTCCCAAAGGCCCCGCCATGCACTTCGTTCGAATCCTGTTTGGTCTTGCATGGCTGCTGGCAGCCTCTTGCGCACTGGCTGCGTACCCGGACAAACCGGTGCGCCTCATCATCGGATTTCCCGCCGGCGGCCCGCTGGACCAGCACGCGCGGCTGCTGTCGGACAAGCTGCAGACGGCCCTCGGGCAGCCGATCATCATCGATTACAAGCCCGGCGCCGGCGGCTCGGTCGGCGCCGAGGCCGTGGCCAAGAGCGCAGCCGATGGCTACACCATCCTGCTGGCCAACACCGGCGTGCTGGTGATCAATGGCGCGCTCTACACCAAGCTGCCCTACAACACCTTGCGCGACTTCACGCCGCTGGCGCGCACGGCCATGCAGCCGCTGGCGCTGCTGGTCAACAACGATGTGCCGGCCAGGACGCTGCGCGAGTTCATGGACTACACGCGCAAGAATCCCGGCAAGATCA
>Ga0208627_1000568_pt1 | contig 10578 bp, 12 predicted proteins | sample LakWasMet13_LOW5_2_FD_183861 | JGI IMG/M metagenome (GOLD analysis project Ga0208627, IMG submission 183861) | Freshwater sediment methanotrophic microbial communities from Lake Washington under simulated oxygen tension - Sediment Metagenome... | ecosystem: Environmental > Aquatic > Freshwater >... | reverse complement strand
AGCGGCGCTCAAGGCAATGCTCCTGGCTGGTTAATCGAAGTTGTTTTCCAGAAAGCCCGTGCGCTTGGTCACCTGATCGAGCGCCACCAGCGTCTCCAGCAGCGCCTTCATGTGCCGCAGGGGCACCGCGTTGGGGCCATCGCTCATGGCCTTGGACGGGTCCGGATGCGTTTCCATGAACAGGCCGGCCACCCCGACGGCCACCGCCGCGCGGGCCAGCACCGGCACCATTTGGCGCTGACCACCGCTGCTGGTACCTTGGCCACCGGGTAGCTGTACCGAGTGGGTGGCGTCAAACACCACGGGTGCTCCGGTCTCGCGCATGATGGCCAGGCTGCGCATGTCGGAGACCAGGTTGTTGTAGCCAAAGCTGACGCCGCGCTCGCAGGCCATGAAGTTGTCCTCGGGCAAGCCCTTCTCGCGCGCGGCGGCACGTGCCTTGTCGATCACGTTCTTCATGTCGCCGGGTGCCAGGAACTGCCCCTTCTTGATGTTGACCGGTTTGCCCGATTGCGCCACCGCACGGATGAAATCGGTCTGGCGGCACAGGAAGGCGGGTGTTTGCAGCACGTCGACCACTGAGGCGACCTGGGCAATCTGTTCTTCGGAATGCACATCGGTCAATACCGGCAAGTTCAGCTCGCGTCTGACTTTGGCCAGGATCTCCAGACCCTTGTCCAGGCCCGGACCGCGAAAGGTGCTGCCGCTGGATCGATTGGCCTTGTCGAAACTGCTCTTGAAGATGAATGGGATGCCCAGTGCCGAAGTGATTTCCTTGAGCGTGCCGGCGGTATCCATCTGCAATTGCTCGGACTCGATGACGCAGGGGCCCGCAATCAGGAAGATCGGCCGATCAAGACCAACCTCGAATCCACAAAGCTTCATAGTGCCCCCACGCTGGTCACTGCGTGTACTGCGCTGCCCCCCGAGGGGGTGCGGCCTTGCTTGGGGCGGCCCGGCGCGGCGGCGTGATGTACCCCCACGCTGGTCACTGCGTGTACTGCGCTGCCCCCCGAGGGGGTGTGGCCTTGCTTGGGGCTGCCCGGCGCGGCGGCCATCAAGCCACCACCTTCAAGGCCTTGCCCGCCGCCTGGTGGTCCAGCGCCGCCTTGATGAAGGCGTTGAACAAGGGGTGGCCTGCCCATGGCGTGGACTTGAACTCTGGGTGAAACTGCACACCCATGAACCAGGGGTGCACGCTTTGTGGCAACTCAACGATCTCCGTCAGGTGCTCGCGTTGTGTCAGGGCGGAAATCATCAGGCCGGCCTGACGCAGGCGGTCGAGATAGTTCACATTGGCTTCGTAGCGATGGCGATGGCGCTCGGTCACCACGGCGCCATAGATCTGGTGCGCCAGCGAGCCATCGGCAACGTCGGAACTCTGCGCGCCCAGGCGCATGGTGCCGCCCAGGTCGGAGTTCTTGTCGCGGGTCTTGATGCTGCCGTCGGCGTCCTTCCATTCCGTGATCAGTGCGATCACCGGGTGCGGACTGTCGGGCTCGAACTCGGTGCTGTTGGCACCTTCCAGGCCGGCGACGTGGCGCGCAAACTCGATGGTGGCGACCTGCATCCCCAGGCAAATGCCAAGGTAGGGCACCTTGTTTTCGCGCGCAAAACGCGCCGCGCAAATCTTGCCTTCAATGCCGCGCTTGCCAAAACCGCCCGGCACCAGGATCGCGTCGAACTTCGCCAGCTGCGACACGCTCTCGGGCGTCAGTGTCTCGGAATCGATGTAGTCGATCTTGACGCGGGCATGGTTCTTCATGCCAGCGTGGCGCAGCGCCTCGTTAAGGGACTTGTAGCTGTCTGACAGGTCGACGTACTTGCCGACCATGGCGATGTTGACTTCGGTTTGCGGGTGCTCGGTTTCGTACACCAACTCGTCCCAGCGCTTCAAGTTGGCCGGTGGGGTGTTCAGACGCAGCTTGTCGCAGATCAGGCCGTCCAGCCCCTGTTCGTGCAGCATGCGCGGCACCTTGTAGATGGTGTCGACGTCCCACATCGAGATCACGCCCCAGGCGGGCACGTTGGAGAACAGGGAAATCTTCTGCCGTTCTTCATCGGGAATCGGACGGTCGGCCCGGCACAGCAAGGCGTCGGCCTGGATGCCGATTTCGCGTAGCTGCTTGGCGGTGTGCTGGGTCGGCTTGGTCTTCAACTCGCCGGCCGCGGCGATCCAGGGCACGTAACTCAGGTGCACAAAGGCGCTGTTGTTGGGCCCGAGCTTGAGGCTCATCTGGCGCACGGCTTCCAGGAACGGAAGGGACTCGATGTCACCCACGGTGCCACCGATTTCCACGATCGCCACATCGACCGCCTCGGGCGTGCCAACGCCGGCGCCGCGGCGCACGAAATCCTGGATTTCGTTGGTGACATGGGGGATCACTTGGACTGTCTTGCCCAGGTAGTCGCCCCGGCGTTCCTTTTCCAGTACGCTCTTGTAGATCTGGCCGGTGGTGAAATTGTTGGCGCGGCGCATGCGGGTTTCGACAAAGCGCTCGTAGTGGCCCAGGTCGAGGTCGGTCTCGGCGCCGTCATCGGTGACGAACACCTCGCCATGCTGAAACGGGGACATGGTACCGGGGTCTACGTTCAGGTAGGGGTCGAGCTTGATCAGGGTGACTTTGAGGCCCCGCGATTCCAGAATCGCTGCAAGGGAGGCTGAGGCGATTCCCTTGCCAAGGGAGGACACCACACCGCCGGTGACGAAGACAAATTTGGTCATGTCAGAGGGAGCTGTGCACTCCATGGGTGGAAATTGGGATTATAGGTCTGGTACATTGCGCTGCATGAAAAACCTCGCCGGCAAACACATCGTTTTGGGGCTGACTGGCGGCATCGCCTGCTATAAGGCGGCCGAACTGTGCCGCGCCCTGATCAAGGAGGGCGCCACGGTGCAGGTGGTGATGACCGAGGCCGCGCAGCAGTTCATCACGCCGGTGACCATGCAGGCGCTCTCCAACCACCCAGTGGCGCTGTCGCAATGGGATGCGCGCGAGCCCAACAACATGGCGCACATCAACCTCAGCCGCGAAGCCGACGCGATTCTGATCGCGCCGTGCAGCGCCGACTTCGTGGCCAGGCTGGTGCAGGGCCGCGCCGATGAACTGCTCAGCTTGTTGTGTTTGGCGCGTCCCCTGGACAAGGTGCCTCTGCTGTTGGCGCCGGCGATGAATCGCGAGATGTGGGCGCACCCCGCGACCCGTCGCAACATGGCGCAGCTCCGCAGCGACGGTGCAACGGTGCTGGAGGTTGGCGTGGGCGACCAGGCTTGTGGCGAGACCGGTGATGGCCGCATGCTGGAGCCGCAGGAGATCCTGGACGACTTGATCGCCTTTTTCCAGCCGAAGCTGCTGACGGGCCACGAGGTGCTGGTGACGGCGGGACCGACCTATGAGGCGATCGACCCGGTGCGCGGCATCACCAATTTGTCGAGCGGCAAGATGGGTTTTGCTGTCGCGCGTGCAGCGCGCGAGGCCGGTGCCCGTGTCACGCTGGTGGCCGGTCCGGTACACCTGCCAACCCCACGTGGCGTGCGACGCATTGACGTGAAGTCGGCGGCTGAAATGCTGCTGGCAACGCTCGAAGGCGCTCGCACGGCCACGGTGTTTGTGGCCACCGCAGCGGTCGCTGATTGGCGGCCGGCTCACACTGCGGAGCAGAAGATCAAGAAGGACGGTTCGGGTCAGGCCCCAGCGCTTGAGTTTGTGGAGAATCCCGACATTCTGGCGACCATCGCCCAGTCGCCGCGGGCCCGTGCCGCGGAGTTGTTTTGCGTCGGCTTTGCTGCGGAGAGCGAGGACCTGCTGGTCAACGCCCAGGCCAAGCGTCTGCGCAAGGGCGTACCGCTGCTGGTGGGCAACATTGGTCCGGCGACCTTCGGCCAAGATGACAATGCCTTGCTGCTGGTGCGCTCCGATGGCGTGGAGTCCCTGGCGCGCGCCCCAAAACTCGAACTTGCTCGCAAATTGATAGCATCCTGTGCCCGTCAGATGAGCGATAAGACCTGACTTGACCCTGAATATTCAATGAACATCGATCTCAAGATCATGGATCCCCGCCTGGCGGGCAATCTGCCAGCCTACGCCACCCCAGGCAGTGCGGGCCTGGATCTGCGGGCGTGCCTGTCCGAGCCACTCACGCTGGCGCCCAACGCCTGGCAACTGGTGCCGACCGGCATTGCGATTCACCTGGCCGATCCGGGCTATGCCGCGCTGATCCTGCCACGCTCGGGACTGGGCCACAAGCACGGCATCGTGCTGGGCAACCTGGTGGGCCTCATTGACAGTGATTACCAGGGGCAGTTGATGGTCAGCGCCTGGAACCGCAGTGACGTGGCCTTCACCATAGAACCGATGGAGCGTATCGCGCAACTGGTGGTCGTGCCCGTGCTGCAGGCGCGCTTCAATGTCGTGACCGAGTTCCCCGCCAGTCAGCGTGGCGAAGGCGGCTACGGCTCCACCGGAAAAAATTAGTGCAAGCTGTCGCTGCCGGGCGGCAGGGTGTCGATGGGCTGAATGCGGAAGAAACCGGTGCCCGCTGAGCCGCGGCCAATCTCCTCTTCGGTGGCTTCGCGCACCGCCTCGACCTTGAGCGCCAGCCGCAGCGCGATGCCGGCCAGTGGATGGTTGCCATCGAGCACGATGTGCTCCGGATAGATCTCGGTGACCGTATACAGGATGTCCTTGGGTGCATCCGGGTTACAGTTGTCAGGCAGCGCTGCGCCCTCCATGGTCATTCCTTCTTCGAGCTCCGCAGGAAACAGTGTGCGTGACTCCAGGAAGACCAGTTGTTCCTTGTAGTCACCGAACGCGTTTTCGGGCTCCAGATGGAGTTTCAGGCTGGCGCCAGCTTCGTGGCCCTGCAGAGCTTCCTCGATCCTTGGAAACAGATCGGTGCCACCAACCAGGAACTCGACTGGATCGTCCAGCACGTCCAGCGTCTCACCCAAGGTATCCTGCAGCACCCAAGTGAGCGCGACCACGCATTGTTCAGTTATCGTCATGCCCGAATTGTCGCAGTTCGGCCAACGACTTTCCATTGGCGGGCGCGGTTTTTGGGCCGAAAATGGGGCCGACCAGAAATGAAGCCCGCTTTGGGCGCGGAGGATGCCATGTCGAATGAAGAATCCCTGTCCCCCTTGGCTGATCTGCCGGTTGGCCGTTTTGCTGGGCGTGAGGCATTTCAGCAAATTGTGCGCGACGCCTTTGCACATGCTGCCAGGCAAGGGTGGCGCGAGATTGTGATCAGCGACTCCACGTTTTCGGACTGGCCACTGCACGAACGCGCGGTGACCCAGTCCTTGCAGGATTGGTCGCACTCGGGGCGTCGCTTCACCATGGTGGCGATGCGCTACGACGATGTGTTGCGCAGTCAGGCCCGCTTCGTGACGTGGCGAAAGACCTGGGCGCACATCATTGACTGCCGCGTCAGCCGACAGTCGGATGCACTCGACTTCCCCAGTGGTATCTGGAGTCCCCAGTGGTGCATGCAGCGGCTGGACTTGCCGCGTTGTACCGGCATGTGTGGGGCAGAGCCGGAGCGACTGGTGCAATGGCGCGAGGTCCTGGGCGAGTTGCTGCGCCAGAGCACGCCCGGATTCCCCGCCACCGTGCTCGGCTTGTAGATCTGCGCGCCAACGTGGGCGCGGTGGATGCCCCGGGACCGCCTCAGCTGGCGCGCACTATGCGCTCCAGGCCAAGGCCGCTCAGGTCGATCTCGGCTTGTCGGCCCCCCATCAGGTCGGCCAAGGCCCTGGCGGAGCCGCAGGCCAGTGCCCATCCACTCGACCCGTGGCCCAGATTGAGCCATACGCCTGGTGTGCCGCTGGCGCCTAGCACCGGGGGACCGTCAGGCAGCATCGGGCGCGCGCCCTTCCACAGCTGTAGCCCGCTGGACGGGTGGGTGGCGCCCGGAAACCAGTCCCGCAGGACCTTGTGCAGGGTCTGTGCCGAGCCGGAACGCTGGCGCTCTGGCCAGCCGCCGATTTCGGCGCTGCCGGCGACACGAATGCGTTGACCCAGACGCGAAATCGACACCTTGTAGCGCTCGTCCATGATGGCGCCGCGAGGCCCGTTCAGTGGCTCCCGCAGGCTGGTGCTGAGCGCATACCCATACACCGGAATGAGCGGCAACTCCAGCCCGAGCGGCTGCAGCAGCGCCGGCGAGTGCACGCCCGCGCACACCACAACCTGATCGAAGCGCTGGAGCTCGGGCTCGCCATGCAGACCGAGTGCCAGACCGGCGGTGGTATCGATTCGATCGATCGTGGTGCTGAAGCAAAACCGCACGCCCCGCCTGGCAGTCTCGTTCTTCAGCAGCAGGACGAACTGGCGGCAATTGGCGACTTCGGCATTTGGCAGGTGAATGGCGCCGAACAGGGCGGTGTCAGGGTGCAGCGCCGGCTCGATGTGTCGCGCCGCGGCGGCATCGAGCTCGGTGAATGCAACGCCCAACTCGCGCAGCGCCTGCAGGCCCGGCTGAGCCAGGCGGTGATCCGCCTCGGAGCGCAGCAGCACCATGTAACCAGGTGCGCAGTCATACTCCAGCTTGAGGTCCCGCGTGATGTGTTGCAGGCGCTCCAGGCTGTAGTTGGCCAGGCGGTGCAGGCGCGCGCGGTTGGCGAGATAGGTCTCCAGCTTGCAGGCGCGGTACCAGTGCCACAGCCAGCCCAATTCCTTGGCGCCAAGCGGCCAGGATAGGCGCACCGGTGCGTACCGGCCCAGCAGGTGCCCCAACGCCTTGCCTGGCATGCCCGGCGCAGCCCACGGCGCCACATAGCCCGGCGCCACGATGCCGGCATTGGCGAAGCTGGTTTCTTCGGCGGCGGTGGCGCGGCGGTCGAACACCGTCACCTCGTGTCCATCGAGGCTCAACTCATAGGCGGTGGTGACGCCGATCACTCCGGCGCCGACAACGGCAATTTTCATGACAACTTGTTCTCTATCCAGACCGGCAATTCGCCTTTCGGCGAAGTCCCGGTTTGCTATTGTTTTAGTAGCGTCCGTTCGACCTCGCGGGCCACGTTGAGCACGGCATCATCGTGCATCGCGGCGTGCCAGACCATCAGGCCGACGGCGCTCTCGTTGCCATGCTGACAGGGCAGCGACAGCGCGCACCCGTCGAGCATATTGACCGCGGCGGTATTGCGCAGCAACAGGGCGTTGACTCGGAAGAACTCCGCGTCGCGGTCGGCGCCGGGGGCGACATCGGCGATGGGCGGCGCAACGATTGGCACGGTCGGTGAGAGCAAGGCGTCATAGCCCTGCAGCGCCTGCTCCATTCGTCCGATCCACGATAGCCGGCTCTGCACCAATTCGATGTAATCGCTGGCCAGCATGTCCGCACCCCGCGCAATGCGCGCCAGCACGCGTGGGTCGTAGGCGCCAGCGTGGTGTTCGATCAAGCGCCGGTGCCAGGCATAGCTCTCGGCGGCGGAAAAGCCGCCGGTCGCCTGCATCGGGCCGAGCTCATTCAGTCCGTCGAGATTGACTTCCTCAATGTGGGCGCCGGCACGCCGCAGGACGTCCAGGCTGCGCTGGAAGGCCTGTGCCACGAGGGGGTCCAGGCTGTCGAGCATCAGGGTCCTGACGACTGCCAGGCGATAGGCCGACAGCGGCGCCGGGCTGCGTGTGACCAGCCGATTCGCCAGGATCTGGTGGGCAAAAATGGCGTCGTCCACCGAGCGTGTGATCGCGCAGACTGTGTCCAGCGTGGATGACAGTGGCACCGCGCCTTCAGCGGGAACCAGCCGGGCGGTGCTTTTGAACCCCACCACGCCATTGAGCGCCGCAGGAATGCGAATGGAGCCGCCCGTGTCGCTGCCAAGACCGATCCAGGCCGCCCCCTTGGCCACCGATACCGCTGCGCCCGACGATGAGCCGCCCGGGATGCGTGGCACATCGGTTGTGGCTGCATTGGCGGGCGTGCCGTAGTGGGGGTTGATGCCGACGCCGGAAAAGGCGAACTCGGTCATGTTGGTTCGACCGATGATCGCCGCGCCGGCCCGGCGCAGGCGCGCCACGGCCGCGCTGTCGCATGGCGCCGCCGGGCGGTCGGCCAGCACGGTCGAGCCGGCCGCGGTGACTTCGCCGGCGACGTCGAACAGGTCCTTGATCGACACGGCCAGCCCCATCAAGGGCTTGCTCAGATTGGCGGGGTTGGCGGCCACGGCCCGCGCCGCGTCAAACGAGGTTCTCAGGAAGGCGTGCGCGCACGCGTCGCTGCGCGCTGCGTCGATGCTGCGACTGATTTCGTCTTGCGCGTGCGTGTCACCGGCGGCCAGGCGTCGCCGGGTGGTCAGGAGGTCGTCCATCATGAGGGGAGAGAGGGTGCCTGTGCTATACTCGTCGGGTTTTGCTGAGTGCCCATCGGGCCTTGGCAAAGCAAATCAGCAAACCAGTTTCATCAAGGTGTTGCGAGCGACGGGGCGGGCGATGCCGGCCTACGTCAACTGCAAATACGAACTGGATTTTAGACCTAACCTTTGGAGTTGAACATGTCAGTTACCATGCGCGAAATGCTGGAAGCCGGTGTCCATTTTGGCCACCAGACCCGCTTCTGGAACCCCAAGATGGCCCCGTTTATCTTTGGCCATCGCAACAAGATCCACATCATCAACCTGGAAAAGTCGCTGCCGATGTTCCAGGAGGCGGCCAAGTTCGTGCGCCAGATTTCCGCCAAGCGCGGCACCGTGCTGATGGTCGGCACCAAGCGCCAGGCGCGTGAGACGGTGGCTCAGGAAGCCCAGCGCGCCGGTGTGCCCTACGTCGACCAGCGTTGGCTGGGTGGCATGTTGACCAATTTCAAGACGGTCAAGACCTCCATCAAGCGCCTCAAGGACATGAAGGTCCAGCAGGAAGCTGGTCTGGACAGCATGAGCAAGAAAGAGCAGCTGATGTTTGCCCGCGAGCTGGAAAAGCTGGAGAAAGACATCGGCGGCATTCAGGACATGAACGTGTTGCCGGATGCGATCTTTGTGATCGACGTCGGCTACCACAAGATTGCCATCGCGGAGGCCAAGAAGCTGGGCATCCCGTTGATCGCCGTGGTGGATTCCAACCACTCGCCCGAAGGCATCGATTACGTCATTCCTGGCAATGACGACTCGTCCAAGGCCGTGGTCCTGTATGCGCGCGGCATTGCCGACGCGATCATCGAAGGCCGGGCCAACGCGGTGGAAGATGTTGTCAAGGCCGTGACGGCCGAGCGCGGCGACGAGTTCGTTGAAGTGGACGAAGCGTCTGCTTGAGCTCGCTTCGGCCCCAAGAAAGGGGGCTGCTATGCCCCTTTTTTTTAGCCTTTAATCCAATCCAATTGATCAATTGAACTGAGTACGGAGAATCGAGATGGCTGCAATTACCGCAAGCATGGTGGCTGAACTGCGTGGCAAGACCGATGCGCCCATGATGGAGTGCAAGAAGGCGCTGACGGAGGCCGATGGCGACATGGCCAAGGCTGAAGAGCTGTTGCGCGTCAAGCTGGGCAGCAAGGCCGGCAAGGCCGCTGGCCGAATTACCGCTGAAGGCGTGGTGACCTGCCACATGGAAGGCAATGTGGGCGCCATGATCGAAGTCAACTGCGAAACCGACTTCGTGACCAAGAACGACAGCTTCCTGGCCTTTGCCAATGCCGCTGCCGCGCTGATTGCCAAGCACAACCCCGCGGATGTTGCCGCGCTGGGTGCCTTGCCTTATAGCCAGGACGGCTTTGGCCCAACTCTGGAAGACGTGCGCAAGGGCCTGATCGGCAAGATCGGCGAGAACATGAGCTTTCGCCGCTTCAAGCGTTTCGCCTCCGGCGCCAAGCTCGCGTCCTACCTGCACGGCACGCGCATTGGCGTGGTGGTCGAGTTCACCGGTGATGACGTCGCCGCCAAGGATGTGGCGATGCACGTCGCGGCCATGAAGCCGGTGGCGCTGTCCAGTGCCGACGTGCCCGCCGAGCTGGTGGCGCGCGAGCGCTCGGTTGCAACGGCCAAGGCGGCAGAAGACGCAGCGGTGGCGACGGCAGCCGGCAAGCCGGTGCAGTCGGCCGAGATCGTTGCCAAGCGCGTCGAAGGCGGCGTGCAGAAGTACCTCAAGGAAGTGTCCCTGTACAACCAGTCCTTCGTCAAGAACGACAAGTTGACCGTGGAACAGATGCTGAAGGCCGCCAACACCACGGTCAGTGGATTCACGCTGTACGTGGTGGGCGAAGGCATTGAGAAGAAGGTTGACGACTTCGCTGCCGAGGTGGCCGCCCAAGTGGCCGCCGCGACCAAGCAGGCGGCCTGATTCTTGCCGCCCGCTGGGTGAACCCCCTTCAGGCAGCGCCTGGGCGGGGTCTGCCGGCGATAGCTTAGCCGCGATCCAGTCGTCCTCTGTATCCTTCACCCATCGTCCAAATCAGGAGATCGCCATGTCCGAACGCCAACCAGTCTACAAGCGCATTCTGCTCAAGCTGTCTGGCGAGGCGCTGATGGGGGATGACCAGTTCGGCATCAATCGCGACACCATCGTTCGCATCGTCGATGAGGTGGCCGACGTGACCCGCCTCGGCGTGGAAGTGGCGGTGGTGATTGGTGGGGGCAACATTTTT
>Ga0208627_1000566_pt1 | contig 10639 bp, 9 predicted proteins | sample LakWasMet13_LOW5_2_FD_183861 | JGI IMG/M metagenome (GOLD analysis project Ga0208627, IMG submission 183861) | Freshwater sediment methanotrophic microbial communities from Lake Washington under simulated oxygen tension - Sediment Metagenome... | ecosystem: Environmental > Aquatic > Freshwater >... | reverse complement strand
CAAAAACCACCACCGAGTTCAAGGAAAGCAAAGGCTGGAAACAGGCCCAGCCCCGCGACACCCTGCTGTCCGGCAAATGGTGGGAAATCTTCAACGATCCCCGGCTTAATGAACTGGAAGAACAGGTCGCAATCGCCAACCAGTCGATCATCCAGGCCGAGGCGCAATACCGCGAGGCCCAGCATCTGGTGCAGTCGGCGCAATCGGCATATTTCCCGATACTCAATCTGACCGGCATGGCTAACCGTTTCCGCGCCGCCAGCGGCCAAAGCGTGGCGGTGTCCGGGGTCAGGAATCTGTTCAGCGTCGCGGGATCGGTTGCCTGGGAGCCGGATTTATGGGGCAGTGTCCGGCGCCAGGTTGAAGCCAACACCGGCAGCGCCCAAGCCAGCGCCGCCACCTTGCAGGCATTGCGGCTGTCCAGTCAGGCGACCTTGGCCGACAATTATTTCCAGTTAAAAGCCTTGGATGCGCAAAAAGCGCTGCTGGATGAAACCGTGGACGCTTACAGCAGAACCCTGCAAATCATCAAAAACCGCTATGCGGTCGGCATGGTTGGCAAGAGCGATGTGATGCAGGCCGAAACCCAACTGGAGTCGGCGCGCGCCCAGGCGATCAATCTCGGCGTACAACGGGCGAAACTGGAGCATGCGATTGCGGTGCTGGCCGGCCTTACCCCGGCTGAACTGTCGCTGGCTCCTGCGCCGCTGAACATACAGCCGCCGCAGATTCCGGTCAGCCTGCCTTCGGAGCTGCTGGAACGGCGCCCGGACATTGCCGCCGCCGAACGCAGCATGGCCGCCGCCAATGCCCAGATCGGCGTAGCCAAAGCCGCTTATTACCCGAGTTTGAATCTGGCGGCGACCAGCGGTTATCAATCGTCTTCTCTGGACACCCTGTTTACCGCGGCCCGCCGCTATTGGGCATTGGGCCCTGCCGGCGCGGCATTGACGGTATTCGACGGCGGCGCCAAAAACGCCCAGTACAAGCAAGCCATTGACAGTTTTGATGCCAGTGTCGCCGCGTACCGGCAAACGGTGCTGACCGGTTTTCAGGAAGTGGAAGACAATCTGGCCGCGTTGCGGATACTGGAGGATGAAAAGCAGGTGCAGGACAAAGCCGTCACCGCCGCCAACCAGGCATTGGCGCTGATCATCAATCAATATAAGGCCGGAACCGTCAGTTATCTGGATGTGATAATCGCGCAAACCGTGGCCTTATCCAACCGGCAGACCGCCGTGCAGCTGCATAGCGACCGGATGTCCGCCTCGGTGCAGCTGGTCAAGGCCCTGGGCGGCGGCTGGAATGTGGCCATGCTGCCGAGCGAAGACCAGGCCGGCGGACGGATTATTTGATATTGCCGGTGGATTGACTTTCTCATTCCGCGCGCTATATATGAACGAGGAAAACTCGTAGGCCGGAATAAGGCCATCCAAGCGCGTAGCGCGAGGTGGCGTTTCCGGCGAGTTTGGGTGATGTTTGCCGGAAACGCCAGTTCTCGCAGTCGCTCGAACTGGCTTATTCCGGCCTACGGAGCTAGACCTGAAAAAAAACAATGATTTAGCAATGGACATTTTTAAAGTTATTCTTGCGCAATATGAAAGAGGGGAAGACTTGACAAAGGATACTGCGATTCCGCAACATCTTGGGTGTTCACGTATTATTTATGACATCCATTTGCAGAAGCTTATTGAGGAAGGCCTAGTTGGTCTTAGTTGTGGATATGTTTCCCTTAAAGATAAGGGGAAACAGTTTGCCGTTAATCAAGGCTTAGTTTCATAGTGAATTTTAAGCAAGACAAAACAAGGCACTCAAGCAAGGACTTGCTGACGCACGCCGCTTAGTTTGGCGTTAGGGGAAAAAAATGCAGAAATGCCCAAGCTAGGTAGGGTACGCACCGCGTACCATTTTTCAAGTTCAATAAAGGTACGCGATGCGTACCCTACGGTTTCTTCGTACTTTAACGCTCGTGTTTCGCGAAACTGGAGCTTGAGATCAAGCTGGAACATTGCCAGTTAGACCTTCCAGGTTTTTAAAACCTGGAAGGTCTGCCTATCGGCCAGTGTCTTGCCTAACGCCAGGCCGGGGACTGCCGGAATGACGACAGCCCGCAGATATGGGTGTATAACGATGAGCGCTCCGGTGTGGGAACGATAGAAATCAACTTTTATAACAATTCCGAAAACCGGATAAGCCCCTGCGTTTGCTGGCGTATTTGCTCGACAACCTGTTGATCCAAACGCGTTAACCAACGTTCCGGAATCTGCTCAACGCCATATTTAGCGCCTGCTAGCATGCCGGCCAGTGCGCCTGTGGTATCGGCATCGGCACCTTGATTCACGGTCGCAATCAGGCAGGATTCAAAACTGTCGGTATTAAAAAAATAATGCAAAACCGTTTGCACGGTATCGACAATATAGGCCGAGGCTTTGCCCGGATAAGGGCTATAGGCAAATTCGCCGTATTGACCGATCAATTGTTCGGCTTCCTGCTTGCAGGCATCGATAGTCTGCCCGTGAATCAATAAATTAACGATCCGTCCCAGCGTTAACGTAGCCGCATCGGACAACGGATGGTTATGGGTAATGTGGCTTTGCTGCAAGCTCCATTCATTAAAATGATCCGGCCGCTTTAAGGTCGACAGCACCACTGGCAGGTTCCGCATGCAGGCGCCGTTTCCGGCATCGTCATCGCGGGGTAATCCGAATAGTTCACCATTATCCCGATAACGCGTGATGCCGCGCCGGCAAGTATTGCCGATATCCGGCGGATCGCTTTCCAGCCAGGCGACAAAATTATCTGCAATAGCCTGAACATTCCAACCCTGATGATCGACAATGGCCTGGCCTACGGCGAGCGACATTTGCGTGTCGTCGGTAACTTGACCTGCTTCCAATGCCAGCCAGCCGCCGCCGATCATATCCCGATGCACGCCGTAGCGTTTTTGGATTTGTTTCGGCGACATAAACTCTACCGTCGCGCCGAGCGCATCGCCGCAGGCAAAGCCTAAATAGGCGCCCAAGGCCCTGTTTAATATTTGTTCTGTAGACATATTTTTCCCTAACGTAGCACTTTGACCCGGTACTCGCCGCCGATCACCAGATATTCGGCCTCGCCGCGCAAGGCGTGATGCGGCAACAGTTCATTAAAAAAAATCAGCTTCACCATCGGCACTTCAACTTCCAGGATATAAGCGCCGAACTCGCTGGCAATACTGCGGCGGTCGGTAAACGAAACGATATTATTGAAACGCACGATCTTATGCGGCTTATCCTGATCCTGGACTAGCCAATCATCCAGTGAATTGACGCCGCGATACAGGGTTTTATGGGTCGCAGCCGGAAACTGAAATCGTTCGATAACCCATTGGCAATATTCGTACAGCAAGTCCAGCTGCATGTAGATGCAGTTGTTGTGATAACGGCTGTTCATTTTTTCTTCGATATACATAACCCAGTCTTTGCTGACGAAACTGGAAATCCGCTGCTTGTGATAAGTAGGAAACAGTCCGAAGCGGCTTTCGACCCAGCCTTTAAAAACCGCGCCTTGGGCGTTGTTGGAATCCAGCCCCCAATCCTGGATTAATCGGAGATAACTGTTGCGGTAACGCCGTCTTCCCGAGCGATCGTCCCGCAGCCGTTGCTCTGTTTCAAAGCCGAACACGACGCACATATAGTCCTGAAATATCCGGCCGCAGTCCTCAAGTGTCGACTGTCCGGCCAATTGATCGAATAAGCCTGAAGCCGATTCGCGGGTGCCGGCAATATGCAGCGGTTGGGGATTCTCGTTGAAATCATGGCTAGCCATGCAAGCCGTCGCCAAGCCGATTAAGTTGGTGCTGTGGCCGTAGTGGGAAATGTCTGGCATGGGTTGAGCAGATAAATATTCAAGTAGTGACGGATGAGTCAATCTTCACATCAAATTGCCCGGTTAGCCAATATATTTCCTTTTCTGTGTGCGTATGTGATTCGCCATTTTTGATAAGGATTCATTTCGTGCCCCTGCGGGAGTGCAAGCTTCGCTTGCGTTTGTAGGCGGAGCCTGCACTCCCGCTATCAGCAACCTTTGATCTGGTTCCCAGGCTGGAGAAGCGTATGAAGATGAAAGCTGGAGCTTGGGAACTAGCTCGAGATAACCGTTATGACAACCCATACTATAGCCGACACCATTCAGGATTCTTCAGTCAGCACCTTCCTTAGATCGATAGACCACGACTTTATCGTCGCGTTTGAGGTGGTGCACGTGCTCGGCCTATTGCTGCTGCTTTCGCCCCTGGTAATTATTAATCTTAGACTGCTGGGTGCAGGGCTAAAACAGCAAACAGTAGCGCAAGTTTTTCAGGCTTTTTATCCTTTCATGTTAACTGGATTGGTGGTTGCCGTAGTTTCCGGAACATCCCTGTTTTTAACTTTCCCGGTGATGTATTACAACAATCCAATGTTTCTGCCGAAGATCGGCCTGCTGTTTTTGGCGGTGACGGTCCAACTGGTGTTGGTTCTTACAACAATTAAGCAGACCTGTCCGAATCCGTTATTTGCCAAAAGTGCGGCATTGGTGTCCCTTACTTTATGGTTCGGGATTGGGTTCGCCGGGCGGGCAATAGGATTTGTTTAGTTCATGGCTTAGCGATTTGTCTATATGCAACTGAGAGAGTCGGTCGCCCTTTTACTGTTTGGGGCTTGCGAGTTGCGCTCTTCAAATACAACGGTCAAGCAGCGGCTGACCATCAGCACATTATTTTAAGGATTGGAAATGCAACGAAAACCATTGATTCTACTTGCCATAGCGCTGTTGCCGGGTTTGGTCGCTTGTTTCAACGAGATCAAGAAACCGGCGCAGGAAGGCTACTTCAAGCCGACCGCTACCGTTCAGGACATTATGCTGTCGCTGATTGATCCCTCCGCGGATGGCATTTGGAATTCGGTCAGCACGACGATTACCAAGACCTGCACGGAAGATAAGCAGCCCCGTACCGATCAAGAGTGGCAGGAAGTCAGGCGCCATGCCATTACGCTGATAGAGGGGGCGAATCTTTTGCTCATCAACGGCCGGCAGGTAGCGGCCAAAGGCGTGAAATCGGAGAATCCGGGGATCGAGGAAGGCCTGGAGGAAGTTCAGCGATTGCTTGATGCCGATAGGGAAAGCTATGTGAAATTTGCGCATGCGCTGCACGATTCGGGCGTTCAAGCCCTTGCCGCGATCGACGCGAAAAATCCGGCGGACTTGGGTGCGGTGGGCGGACGGATAGATGAGGCCTGCGAGCAGTGTCATCAGCGTTACTGGTATCCGAACCAGAATAAATCCAAATAACAGATAAGGCTTTTCAACAAGCGAGGAATCCTGGAAATTGACCTTCAACTAACCCCATCTCGTGGCAAACGTAATAGAGCATTTAGAGCAATTCTCGATTATTTAAGCCCACTCCCATTGTTAAACTCTATCTATTGAGCAGTAGGCACTTGCAGCGGCACGGACGGGGCCGCCTTTCTTTTGGATACTTTTCTTTGGCGGAGCACAAATTCGCCTGGTGCGAATTTGAACAGCCATGAGGCTGGCCCGCAGGGCGAAAACCAGGGAGGGTTTTCGTAGCGAAAAGTAGCTCACCCTCGGGGGCGAGACCCATATGCATCAAGCTAAGAAATAAATCGCAAAATTCGCTGATTTCCAAACTTCAACTTAGGAGCAAACCTTAGCGTAGGCCGGAATAAGACCATCCAAGCGCGTAGCGCGAGGTGGCGTTGCCTACATGAATGTAGGCAAGGGGCGTGAGCAGGAGCGGAAGCTTTTCCGGCGAATTTGGATGCTGTTTGCCGGAAACACCAGTTCTCGCTGTCGCTCGAACCGGCTTATTCCGGCCTACATGGCTGCCGGAACCCGCTTCTATCTGGACCCGCAAGACGGAAGGCTGCTTGCTAGGTTGGACCAGAGCACGCGTGTTTTTCGCTGGCTATACTCCGCGCTCCATCACTGGGATTTCGGCTGGCTTTATTACCGGCCAATATGGGATATATGGATGCTGAACTGGATAGCGTTCGGGCTGGTGCTGGGCGGCAGTTCGTTGGTGATGGGCTGGCGGCTTCTAAAGAAAACTTTTCTGCCTAAAAAGCGAGCAATTCGGCGCACGTCGAGAAGAGTTGTAAAGTTGGAGCCCGAAATGACTGCGCATTAACGATTGGTTTTATGCCGGTGATTTCTATATCAATTTTACCGATATACCAATCGAATAATAACGTTTTATTATCTATAACAATTCTCCTAAGATACGACTAACGCTGACGGAATAACGATCCTGAATAGGTTGAGTTACCCACTTTTTGCAAAGCAAAGGAGTACATTATTATGGATACACTCTCAGACAGCATCTTCACCAGGAGCCAGGAAGAGCAAGCCTCGACATTATTGGCTTTTGATGAATTGCAGTCACGGTCGCTGTCGCTGTCTGTCCGGGCGACAGCCTTGGTTTTTGAAGACCCGGTTTCCCGGCGCTTGCTGGAGCAGATCGAACGCATCGCACCGAGCGACGCCACCGTGCTGATTATCGGAGAAACCGGAACCGGTAAAGAGCTGGTGGCCCGGCATATTCACGCCCTCAGCAAGCGCAGCAAAAATACTTTTGGGGCATTAAACTGCGCGGCGTTGAGCGAGAACCTGATCGAGAGTGAATTGTTCGGCCATGTAAAAGGTTCGTTTACCGGCGCTTTGACGAGCAAAGACGGCTGGTTCGAAACCGCCGACAAAGGCAGCCTGTTTCTTGATGAAGTCGGCGACTTGCCGTTTGCGATGCAGGCAAAATTGCTGCGGGTATTGCAAGAGCGCGAGGTGGTCAAAGTCGGTTCCAGGCAACCGGTGCCGGTCGATGTCCGGATTATTGCGGCAACCAACGTCAATCTGGAAGAAGCGGTAGCCGCTTCGCACTTTCGGGCCGATTTATATTACCGTTTCAACGTTGCAATGATCCAGCTAAGCCCGTTGCGCGAACGGCCGGGCGACATTCTGCCGCTAGCCAGACACTTTTTAAAGATTTACGGCGAGCGTTTGGGCTACGGTGAAATCAAGCTGTCGCCTGCGACCGAATTGACCTTATTGAATTACGATTGGCCGGGTAACATCCGCGAACTGGAAAATGCGGTGCATCGTGCGCTTCTGGTCTGCCCCGGTAACTGTTTACGCCCTGAGGATTTCAAGCTATCCGGCGTTAGAACCTTGGAGCAAGGACCTTCAGTTTCAACTACATCGTTGGAAAGTGCGTTGCAGCGCCTTTGCGAGCAAGCGCCGCCCAAGCTGTTTGACATCATAGAAGAGACGGTGATCCGGACCACTTTTGAATTCTGCGAGGAAAACCAGGTTCAGACCGCGCGATTGCTGGATATTAGCCGCAATGTTCTACGGCATAAGCTAGGGCTTTATGGCATGTTGCCTAATGCGCAGAAAAAATCGTCAGATGCCTATAAAGAGACGGAGCTTATCAGAGCAGGGAATATCAGAAAAACAGACCCGGAAAACCTGTATCGATTGACTTAGTTGGGTTGCGTTTGACGGTTGCTTTGATCGATCGTAATAGGGTGACGTGCTGTCGATATAGTAGGGTTATCAATTTAAATAAAACGATATTATTAGTTCGATATATCGGTTAAATAAATAGTTAACCTGAAATTAAAACATTCCGAGAACGCATCTGTGCGCCTTGACATAGCGTAATGACTTAAAGTACTTTATAAAAAACGAAATAAAGCTGACCGGACAACCGGAAGCCAGTGAGTCCCTTTTTTATTCTTAGGGGCCACTGGCTTTTTTTTGGCCAAAATTTTGCTAGCCGCTATTCGTACACCGCTTACCAGACAGTTTAGCGATTGAAATTACAGGAGATTTTTATGTCGCATTGGTACGAAGACAATTCCCACTCCATCGGTCAGACTCCGCTGGTGCGGCTTAACCGCATCATCGAAGGCGCGCCGGCTACCGTTCTGGCAAAAATTGAAGGCCGCAACCCCTCCTATTCAGTCAAATGCCGGATCGGTGCGGCGATGATCTGGGATGCCGAGCGTCAGGGCTTGCTGGGGCCCGGCAAGGAGCTCGTCGAGCCGACCAGCGGCAATACCGGCATTGCGCTGGCGTTTGTCGCGGCGGCACGGAACATTCCGTTGACCTTGACGATGCCGGAAACCATGAGTCTGGAGCGGCGCAAGTTATTGATTGCCTACGGTGCTCAGCTGGTGCTGACGGAAGGCGCTAAAGGCATGAGCGGGGCGATCGCAAAAGCCGAGGAAATTGCCGCGTCCGATCCCGGGCGGTATGTGTTGCTGCAACAGTTTAAAAATCCGGCCAACCCGGCTATTCACGAGCAAACTACCGGGCCCGAGATTTGGAACGATACGAACGGCGCTATCGATATTTTAGTGTCCGGCGTCGGCACCGGCGGCACGATTACCGGCGTTTCCCGTTACCTCAAGCAGACCCAAGGCAAGGTTATCGTTTCGATTGCCGTTGAACCTGAGGCGAGTCCGGTGCTCAGCCAGCATCGTGCCGGGGAACTGCTAAAACCCGGCCCCCATAAAATCCAGGGCATCGGTGCGGGATTTGTACCGGACGTGCTCGATCTGTCCTTAGTCGATCAAATAGAGCAGGTCAGCAATGAAGAAGCCATAGTCTATGCGCGCCGGCTTGCCAGCGAGGAAGGCATATTGTCGGGTATTTCCTCCGGCGCTGCGGTGGCTGTTGCGGTGCGTGTTGCCAAGCGTCCGGAAAATGCCGGTAAAACCCTTGTCGTCGTGCTGCCGGATTCGGGCGAGCGCTATTTGAGTTCGCCTCTATTTGAAGGTGTCTTCGATGCCGGCGGTTTTGCCGCATGAGCGATTTCAGCTATCAAAATGCAAAGCCGGACTGGGGCGTCGATGAGCTGGTTATACGGTTGCAGCATCTACGTGTGCTGTCGCTGGAAACCCGGCAGCGGCGTGACAGGCCGCCCAAGCTGCCGTCGCGCAAAGAACTGCAAAAAATTCTCGACGGCTTGGGCGCCGTGTTATTCCCGAACCGCCTGGGATTGCCCGACTTGGATGACGAAGGTATCGATTATTTTGTCGGCCATACGCTCGACACCCTGTTACGCGAGCTTTGCAAGCAAATCCGCCGCGAGCTGCAATTTAACGCCGTTGAGGATGCGGCCGAACAGGCAGTCTCGATTACTCGCGAGTTTGCCGGGCGTTTGCCCGAGGTAAGGATGCTGCTCGATAGCGATATTCAGGCCGCCTACGAAGGCGACCCGGCGGCAAGAAGCGCTGACGAAGTGCTGGTTTGTTATCCGGGCATTACCGCGATCATTCATCATCGGCTCGCGCATATCCTTTATCAATTGGGCGCACCGCTGGTGGCACGCATTATTGCCGAGATAGCCCATTCGGCCACCGGCATTGATATTCATCCCGGCGCCCAGATCGGCGAGAGCTTTTTTATCGATCACGGCACCGGTGTGGTCATCGGAGAGACAGCCGTTATCGGCCGGCATGTTCGCGTATATCAAGCCGTTACCTTGGGCGCCAAGCGTTTTCAGAAAGATGATGACGGCATCCTCGTTAAAGGCAATGCCCGTCACCCTATCGTTGAGGACGATGTCGTTATTTACGCGGGTGCGACGATTTTAGGGCGCATTACCATCGGCCGCGGCACCACTGTCGGCGGCAACGTCTGGCTGACGCATAGCGTATCGCCCGGCAGCAATATTACCCAGGCGCATGTCCGTAGCGAAATGTTTCAGGATGGCGGCGGGATATAGAGAATAGAAAAGATTCGGTAAGTCGCACTGTATCCGCCTTAAGACGGGAAGGAGTTTCGTTAAGTTAACAAAAGCGGTGATGGCATAGCATGGGAACAATATCCGCTCAGTTGGAGTGCAGGCTCCGCCTGCTTTGCAAGCATAGCTTGCACTCCTCCGAGCGGGACAGAGCCTATCCTGCGGGACATTACGGATTAGACCTTCCAGGTTTTAAAAACCTGGAAGGTCTGGTTCTGCTGATTTCCAAGCAGGAAGCTTGGAACCAGCGCACATCCATTATTTCGGCGGGTATGCCGACAACTAATTACACCAACCACAACAGGAAAAAACCATGTCCGATATTCACGAAGGCCAAACCCATACCGCACTAGGCGACGTTGCCGCGCGCACTCTGGCAAATGCCACCAAAACAGCTCCCATGCTGTCAACCATCACGCCACGCTGGTTGGTTCATTTGCTGCAATGGAAACCTCTGGAGGCCGGTATTTACCGGGTCAACAAAGTCAAGAACGAAACCGGCCTGCTGGTCGATTGCTCCAGCCTTGATGAAAAAGAGCTGCCGCAAACTTTCGTCGATTATGAAGCTTGGGGCCGCGAGTACCGCTTGAATGCGGTCAACACCGTGCTCGACGTGCATACCCGCGTATCCGATTTATACAGCAGCCCGCATAACCAAATCCACGAACAACTGCGCCTGACCATCGAGACTATCAAAGAACGCCAGGAAAGCGAGTTGATCAACAACGCTGAATACGGCTTGCTGAACAATGTCGCGCCGGGCTTTAAAGTGCAGCCCCGCACCGGCGCACCGACGCCTGACGATATGGATGAATTGATTTCCAGAGTTTGGAAAGAACCCGGATTCTTCCT
>Ga0208627_1000549_pt1 | contig 10889 bp, 8 predicted proteins | sample LakWasMet13_LOW5_2_FD_183861 | JGI IMG/M metagenome (GOLD analysis project Ga0208627, IMG submission 183861) | Freshwater sediment methanotrophic microbial communities from Lake Washington under simulated oxygen tension - Sediment Metagenome... | ecosystem: Environmental > Aquatic > Freshwater >... | reverse complement strand
TTAAATAATCACCATTACTGATTATTGATAACCGAACAGCAACTTATGGGTCTTACCCTAAGATGACTAACAAGGTTATCCACAGATAATGTGGGTTGTAAATTTCTTAATAAATAGGCCTACTGGGGTTTGTGGGCTTATGTTCTTTAGTGAATTCATATTTTCTGCTAGCCAGTGACATGGCTGTATATGGTTTTTTTTATGTGCTTTAGTACTTATTAAAACTGGAACGCGCGGTAGTTGCAGGCAAAAATAAACAATGGGGAACAGACCACGGTTGTTTATAAGGTTTTTGCATGTTGAATCTATAAAAACGTGGTCTGTTCCCTATTACCTTGATTTTCTGGTATCGGGTGAAAATATTTTTCATATTTTTAACCCTTTTTGGGGAGTCGATACGTTTAAGTAAGTATTACGGTTAAATTAATAAAATCAAGGCGGTTACAAAATGTCGGATTTGCAAATAAATGACCTTATAAAGGATTTAATATCAGGAAATGTCGTAAACTCAAGCAAAGGGACGTTTTTGGGCACAGCTGGTGGCAAAGGTTCGTACCACATAACACTCTTGGCAGATGGAACAAAAGCAGTCGAAATTACGTTACCGCTGCTATACAACACGCAGCAGGCAGCGCTTGAGGTTGAAGTTAAAAATCTTCTCTCTTCCAGACCCGAATCGATAAATATTACAGGGAGAGCTGGTTCCGCATATATTCTCCCAGTTGGTACTGACATCGGGAACTCAGCAAACGTTGTGCGTGATGCAGTGATAGATCTAGAAAAGAGTACCGGAGTAAATGTTTCCATGAAAGGAGACTTGGGCATGCTGTCACATTCAAAATCTGAATTGTCAGCTTTTGAAAAATACGTTAGTAATAGGTTTGAAGCATATAAAGCAGCTATGTCATGGGGTGCACCGACCCCACCAAATGCAAGTACATGGGAAAAGATTTTGTATAGCCAGCAGCCATCAGCACAGTTAATAAAGGGTGGATTAGGAATTCTTCCTGTCATAGCTGCAGTGGTGCCAGATGTGGTTCACGACATCCAAAATGGTCGTCCCGATACGGCAGCTACAAGAATAATCTCGGCTCGCGCGAGTGTGGTGGTTGGTGGGGCGTGTGGAACTGCTGCGGCAACTGCCGCAGCTCCAGTTTTAGCTGCTCCCCCTCCCGCTGGAGAGCTTGCGTACATGGCTGTAATCGCGGGTGCTGCATGGGCTTGTAGCAAAACTGTAGATAACGCGAATGAGCAAGTAACTCTTGGGTTGTCTAATAACCTTCCAGTCGAGGTTAAAGAAATGGTAAGGCAAACAGCAGTTAGCAACGGATACGACCCAGATATTGCAGCGGAAACCGCAAATCAGATACATTCCAGCCTAAACGGATCTGATTTGTCGCCATAGTAATCCTCCAATAAAAATAGTTACATTTACAAATCAAAGGGGGCAGACTCGATTTATTTTTATATAAAAATTTGGATTACCCCTAACTATTTGAGTGACCGGCTCGTTCCGCCGCTTTAAATAAGCTTTTTCGTGCTAGTGGTTGGCAGTTTTTAGTAATTCATGCTGCCGATTCCCATCCTTGATTAAATAATCACCATTACTGATTATTGATAACCGAACAGCAACTTATGGGTCTTACCCTAAGATGACTAACAAGGTTATCCACAGATAATGTGGGTTGTAAATTTCTTAATAAATAGGCCTACTGGGTTGTGGGCTTATGTTCTTTAGTGAATTCATGTTTTCTGTTAGTCGGTGACATGACTGCATACAGTTTTATCGCTTCCAGCCTTGATGTTCAATCCTGATTTTTGAAAACTACTGATTAATAACCGCTGGCATGCCGTTTTTACAGGCTTTGTCAGACTTATTCCACCGCATGTTTTTTCGCTTTATTCCCCTGATGTTCTTACGTGAGTTCGTAAACTTTTAGCTCGTGCACTTTACATAAAATGGATTTATTTCCCATTTAATATAAAGTCGTATATGATGCGGTATTGGCCAATATCCAATTGCATTCAAGCAATTGCGCATTATAGGCAATCAATAATCAATAAAAATTGAACAATATTCCTTTACGCACTTCAACGACTAGGATTGATAGCTTATATTGCATAGAACATGCATATTTAATGGAATGCGAACCCCAAAGCTTTGAACGAAGACAAGCCACATCTCACTGTAAAAAATACCCTGAGCAGGGTATTTGCCATCAGTCTAATCTTCCATTGACATGTGATTGCTATCCAAAAGCTAAGTTTTGCCAACCTTATAACAAAACAGACATATCACAAAAAAAATATGTAGGTGTGGATAACTATATGCCACTCGTATCTAAAGAAAATACAATGAATAACACTGATTCTGATCATGGTAGATTGTTAGAAGTGTTATTCCCCGTTTTTTTTAATGATCAGCCTATTGATCCTGAGAGCCAAAAATATCTGACAAAGGAATTAGAACAGCAGCGGTTTCAGAAAAACTTACAAAATGACAACAACCACGACATGAAAAGCCTGCTGCGCAATACCTCACCTAAGGCGGGACGTTAAAAATACATGTCAATCGAATAATAGGCGAATAATAGGGAGGCAATAATAGGGGACAGACCACGATTAATTATGGATATTCGATAAACAATAGGGGACAGACCACGATTTAATCATGATTTTCAACAAGATCATTAACCTTAAGCATATCTAATGCCAAGACGTCCAAGAATAAGCCTGCCGAATGTACCGTAGCACATTATCCAAAGAGGTAATAATCGAGCGGTATGTTTTTATGCTGAAGAAGACTGTGCAAAATACTTGGAATGGCTAGAAGAATATGCAGACAAAACCAACTGTCATATCCACGCTTATGTACTGATGACAAATCACGTACACCTTTTAGTATCAGCAGAACAATCAGAGGCTACAGGTGTAATGATGAAAGCGCTTGGCCAGCGTTATGTGCAATACATTAACCGCACCTATAAAAGAACAGGCACCTTATGGGAGGGACGCTATAAATCATGTTCCACGCAAGCTGAAAGCTATCTTCTAAGCTGCCAGCGTTATATAGAACTAAACCCGATAAGAGCCAATATGGTAGAGCACCCGGCTGAATATCAGTGGAGTAGTTATCGGAGTAATGCACAAGGCGAACCGAGCGACCTAATAAAGCCACATGTTATTTATGAACAGTTAGGATTGAATCAAGAAGCTAGACAGACGGCTTATCGTGAATTGTTTAGATATTAGCTAGACCCAAAACTGGTGGATGAACTAAGACAATCAACAAATGGAAACTATGTGCTTGGAGATACAAGATTTGCAGAACAAATTGCAGACGCTTTAGGAATGCGGGTGTCGCGGGGAAAGGCAGGGAGGCCGAGAAATGAAGAGCGTATTAAATGAAAATCGTGGTCTGTCCCCTATTATTCCTATTATTCTGTCCTATTATTTCATGGGGCCAGACTGCGCTACCCTGTGTTTTACGGACACCTTTAATGGTAGACAATATTACTTACTCAAGGAACTGCTTTGAAAAGAACATTTGGAATTTGTTTTTTAATATTTTTTTCTAGCCTGCTAATAGGGTGTGCATCCGATCGATTGGTGATTCCAGATAACTTACTTCAAGCGACTATCGAATTGAATGCCTATAGAATGGACAGGTATGATGAAACTAGACTTTCTTTAGCGGGCCCGATTGAATGTGATTCATTTTTGTGGGAAAAGCATGCAATTAGAAAAGCAACTCCAGTAGTTAGTGTTTCTTTAGGACAATCTAAAAAATCTGCGAAAATACCAGCAGGTAAAGATATTTTGTTTGTTATTGGACAAAACATTGGAGATAGAGCTGGCGCTATATTTTGGGAAATGTTTGTAAAACCTAATGCGAAGTATGAAATATTTGTAAGAAATGAGTTTAAGGATAAATTTCTTTTTGGTGTATATGCAAGTTCACTCTCAATTGTTGTTCTGGAGAATGGGACGCCTATAACTGTTAACCAAATTAGCCCACCTAGTGAAGTAGACTGCAATAATTAAAAAAATAATAGGGTACAGACCACGATCATTGATGGGGTTTTGGCATGTTGAGTCTATAAAATGTAGTCTGCCTCCTGCATGCCCTCTAATTAAGTCTTTTTGTGCTAATGGTTGGTAGCTATTTAGTAACTCATGCTGCCAATTCCCATCCTTGATTAAATAGTCACCATTACTGATTATTGATAACCGAACAGCGACTTATGCGTCTTACCCTAAGATGACTAACAAGGTTATCCACAGATAATGTGGGTTGAAACATTTTTTAAAATATCTTCTCAGTACGTAATTATTTTAGATGTGTATGTTGCATCATGATCTTAACTTTTACAGTTTCTAGTTTTAATTCCCCTGCATCTATTACTAGCATTTTAAATTTATTTCGTTAATGACTATGAATTTTAAATGGTATAATTTACCATTTTAATTCCAAATGGTATATGATGCAGTATTGGCCAATATCCGACAGTTTCGGCAGAGTCATCGTGTGAGTGAATGTAATCCTGCAATAGGGTCGCATTAATTTGAAAATAATTTTAATGACTTAAATAATGGAAAAATTAATTAAAATTTTACAATTACAGCCATTCTATAACGTTAAATCTGACGACACTTCAGACTTGGCTGAACAAATAGTCAATGCCTTTCCTAAAGATAAATATGAAGTAACATCAGGATACTTATATGGCAGTCCAGGTGTTACTGGACATAAAAGTAGTGCAGCAAATTCTCATTACTTCAACTTTAAGCGCAAGGATCTTAAGGGATTGAGAATTAGGCTGTTGTATGAAATATATAAACATTGCAGAAGCAACAAATATGATGTGGTGATTTGTAATAGATTTAAGACTGTAAGCCCTATGCTTCAGCTTAATAAGCTATTAAAAATACCATTATGTATAGGAATATCTCATGTGATGGATGAGTACGCGAGAAGCTATCGCAGACATCAAGTGCGACTTTTTGCAGATAGTAAATGGCGTTTAGTAGGTGTGTCAGATGCAGTGAAAGATGTATTAATTAATTACAAATGTGGTTTTAATCCGAACAATACATTTGCCATTACTAATGCGATTGACACTCAAAAGTTAATTGGACGCATGCTAACTAAAAATGAAGCTAGAAGTGAACTAGGTCTCCCGTTAGATACGAAAATCATAGGGGCAGTCGGTAGGTTAGTTAGCGTTAAAGGGCATGAATATTTAATACAAGCCTTTGCTTCTATTGAAAAAGAATATCCCAATACCATTCTGGTTATCATTGGTGAAGGTAACGAAAGATGCAGATTAACTCGGTTAATTAATGATCTGAATATTAATCACAAGGTATATTTATTAGGTTCGAAAGAAAACGCAGCGCATTATATTAAGGCTTTTGATATTTTTGCGATGCCATCTATTCAAGAGGGCTTGGGCTTGGCTTTACTAGAGGGCATGTGCGGCAGTCTCCCTGTCATCGCGTCTGACATTCCTGCAATGCGACCACTTATAACCGGTTCAGGTGGAATTGCAGTGTCACCTAAAGACATTAAGTCATTAGCTGTAGCAATCAGCCAGTATTTAGATTTAAACGAATCTGAATTAACGCTGAAGGGAAGTCATTGTCTTAGCTATGTATTACAGAATCATACAATTAGTCAATATCGCCAAGATTTTTTAAGATTGATTGAAAGTAATCTCAGTGAATGAATTTGGAAAAGGCGTTATTCATTTAATTAAAGACAAAAAATACTGGAATGGTATTTTTGTAATTTGGATTAGCAGTTTTTTTATATTACCCAATTCAGCATCGGTGGGCATTCTGTTTTATTCCCTGATTGCGCTTCCATCACTCTTTTTAATAAGCCAAGTAAAAATATCTAAATATCAACACATCAACGCAAAGAAACTATTATTACCTTTAATGATCGTGGTCTTGCTAGCCAGTTCGTTACATCATGATTTAATAAAACAAATTAAGCATATAGTGATAATTATCTTGTTTTATTTTTCGGTAAGTAGGCTGGATGTTTCTAATCTAAAAAACGTCTGGAGTGTCGCTTGGTTTTTTTTGGCAATGGCATTTGCTTACATTCTATTTAACATGATATTAAAAAGCCAAATAAATGAATATGGTTTAGGCCAGCGCCTTGCTCACCTGAGTGGAAAAATCAGCAATCCGATATTTGTAACTGACTTTATGGCAATAATGTTGGCCACGATAACGGCACTAAGTCTGAAACTTCAAAAATACAGAACATTAATACTTGCCCATTTTCTTGTACTCTTATTCAGCCTGTTAATTTTACAGTCGCGAAGCATTATTCCGATATGGATCGTAATTCTGGGACTTACGCTATTTAATATTAAAGTGGTTAATCATCAATATAAATACACCATGGTTGGCTTGCTTCTATTGTTAGCATTTATAACAGCTCTAATCCTGATTAACACAAATATTGGCGCTGCGATAATTCAAAGAGGCGATAGTTACAGACTGGAAATATGGAATGCATATATATTAGCTACGCATGATTGTGGAATCATTGTTGGCTGTGGCAATCTTCATACATTTCAATATATTGCTAAAAATGGGTTGCCGATATCACACGCCCACAATATTTTTATAGCCCATTTCTTTAAATATGGATTAATAGGGCTGACCTCATTATTGTCAGTCGTTATCTGGGCCATATACTTTGGTTTAAAAACGATACCCTGGGCTGCATGGATGCTTATTGCCGGGGTCGTAGGCCTGTCATTTGATGGAAACAACATATTAAAAAACCCTAATGAAACCTGGCTAATATTTCATCTGCCTTTAGCCATTATATTAGCTGCTTATATTAAAGCGTTTTGGCAAGCAGACCGTTCACCTTACGAATTAAAAGTTGGAAAAGAATAGGGTTAAAGTCACACCCTCGGTGGAATTTCCATATCTAAAAGAAGTAGTCTGTTTTCGCCGTTTGTCCATTTTATTGTGCGGCTAACAATATCTTTTGAATGTCGCCAGCATAGCTGCTAAGTAAGCCATTTATGTGGTTGATGAAACAATCTACATAAGCAGTCCAGTTTCCTTGACTTCTCGAATACGTGTATTAGATTTGCCGTAACCTTCTTTTTTAAATCGCATTAAAAAACACTATAATCTTCGTTGCGCTTAAATATAAAATGCGTTCCAATGACTATTTGGTGTGAATATTTCTCATTAAATAGCAAGTTAATCTGTAAAGGAAAAAATGTAATGAAATTGAATGCATATGCAGCATTATTGGCAGGCTTTATGTTTGCCAACCACGCAATTGCTGAGAATAGCACTCTTAAAACAGCGGTTGGCGGCGGCGTAGGTGCTGCGGCTGGTACTGCGGTTGGTCAGGCTGTTGGCGGTAATACCGGTGCGATTGTAGGTGCGGCAGTTGGTGGAGGCGTGGGTGGTGCTGTTACCACTAAAGGTGAAGCACGCACGGGTGCAATTATTGGCGGTGCTGCTGGCGGTGCTACCGGCGCTGTTGTTGGGCAGAAAGTTGGCGGTAACACAGGTGCTGTTGTGGGTGCAGGCCTTGGTGGTGCGGGCGGTGCGGCTATCGGTAAGGAAATCAGTGAGCCAGATAGCAGGCGTACTTCTTCAGCGCAAAGGTCTGGCGGTGCCAGAAGCACAGTGTATTATGATGATTCATTGTCCGGCAAAAGGAAGCATAAAGGTAATGGCCACGCTTACGGACATTACAAAGATAAACACAAACATTAGTTTTCAGCATTGGCAGGATTACGGCAGAGGCACCTTAAGGTGCCTCTTTTTATTGATAGGCTGTATTGCTTTTGTACTATTTGGCCTTAATGTGGCTCTCTGTCTAGTGCTGGCGTCGGGATGTGCTGATAAATATGCGATTTTTAGTGATATTACTTGCACGCATAAGGGCAAGTGAATTCACTATCCAGTGAACAGCAATAGATTTAGCAAAACGACATTAATCTTCTATTCTAAAGCCTACTTTAATCGTGACCTGAAAGTGGGCGACTTTTCCATCCACAATGTGGCCGCGTGTTTCAACTACTTCAAACCAGTTCAGGTGTTTTAATGTGAGAGATGCTTTGGTGATGGCTGTCTGAATTGCGTCGTCAGAACTGACTGGTGAAGATCCGACCAACTCGATTACTTTATAAGTATGTGTAGACATATACCCTCCCATGCGTTTATGAATGATTCACACTACTATAATAGCGCTAATTTAAATATAAAAAAACAGCTTATTCATTAATTAAATCCCCTTTATTATGAATGTGCAGATGTAAAAAAAGCCCGAAGATTTCGGGCTTTTTTTATTTAAATCAGCTTACTTATTTTGCGTTTCAACCATGACTAAAGGTTCAGCCGCAGCTGTTTCTTTAGCCTGGTTTTGCCATGAAGCGGCTTTGCGAGGAGTGCGAGGCTTTTCTTCCGCAACCGGCGCTGCAGCTTTAGCAGCATCTGCCTTGGTTTCCACTAACTGCAGGCCTGCTGCAGCCAGGTCTACCGGGGCAGATTCCGCTTTGGCTTTACGTGGGCGGGCAGGGCGCTTCTTATCTCCTTTTGCTGCTTTCTCAACAGCATCGGTAGTTATTTCAGCTGTTTCGGTTGCAGGTTCGGCTTTTGCTTCTGCATTTTCATCTGAGGCTGCATTATTTGCCGGCGCTTTTTTAGCAGCACCTTTTGCTGGCCTGGCTTTTTTGGACTCGGCTGCCGGTGTAGGAGCAGTTACAGGTGTAGCATCCTGAGTGGTCACTTCTTTGCTTACAGCCGCTGCTTTTGCCTCTACAGGTGATTCTGCTGCAACTACTTTTTCTGCCGGAGCTTGAGTAACGCTTTCAGCCTTGGCCGCTGCCTGGGTTGGAACCTCGGCAGTTACGTTAGCTTGATTTGCGTTAATTTCTTCATTTGGCACAAAAGGACGATTGCTGTCGCGTGCTGCATTTTCATCACGGTCACGACGGCCGCGGCGATTATTGCGGTTACGACGGCCGCTGCGTTCTGAGCGTTGTTCAGCGGTTTCGTTTGCTGCAGTTTCTGCACTTACGTTTGCCGGCTGATTGCGCTGAGGTTCCTGGCGCTGCTGCTCATTGCGTTGCTGCTGAGGTTTAGGCTGACGTTGTTCCTGTGCTTTATTCTCAGTCGGACGCTGCTCTTGCGCTTTGGCTTCCTGGTTGCGGTTAGGACGGTCTGGCGCTGCACTTTTTTCACCACGTTCACTACGGTTACGCTCGTTGCGGTTACGGCTGCGATTACGGTTACGGTTGTTATCACGACGTGATTCAGCCGTTTTCTCTTCAGATTTTTCTTCTTTAGCCTTGGTTACTGAGGCAAAGAAATTTTTAATGCGGGCAAACAGTGAAACCTTAGGCTCTACTTTTTCTGCCACAATCGGTGCCGGTGCTGCTGGAGTAATGCCTTTCACAGCCGCTACAGGTTTTGCCGCTTTGGCTTCTTCGGCTGCATGTGCCACATAGGTGGTTTCAGTCGGCAGCTCTACCATGTTGTAGCTGGCACGGTTGTTTTCCTGGGTTACATCATCATGTTTAATACGCATGATGTTGTAGTTCGGTGTTTCAAGGTGGATGTTAGGAATCAACACCACTTCTACACCCATGCGCTGTTCAATTTTATGAATATCAGCACGTTTTTCATTGAGCAGGAATGTTGCCACTTCAACCGGCAATTGCACCTGGATGATCGCGCTGTTTTCTTTCATTGCATCTTCTTGCGTAATGCGCAGGATGTGCAGTGCTGTTGATTCAATACCGCGGATATGGCCAGTGCCATGACAGCGTGGGCAAGGAATATGGTTGGTTTCACCCAGGCTAGGGCGCAGGCGCTGGCGTGATAGTTCCAGCAGGCCAAAACGTGAGATCTTGCCGGTTTGTACACGTGCACGGTCTAAATGCAGTGCATCACGCAAAGCGTTTTCAACTTCGCGCTGGTTACGCTGGCTTTCCATGTCGATAAAGTCGATGACAACCAGGCCGCCCAGGTCGCGCAGGCGCAGCTGGCGTGCTACTTCTTCAGCGGCTTCCAGGTTGGTGTTTAATGCGGTTTGTTCGATGTCGCTGCCGCGGGTTGCGCGGCCGGAGTTCACGTCAACAGAAACCAATGCTTCCGTATGGTCGATCACAATCGCGCCGCCTGATGGCAAACGCACTTCACGTGCGAAAGCAGATTCGATCTGGTGTTCGATCTGGAAACGGGTGAACAGCGGGATTTCATCCTGATACAGTTTTACGCGTGCCACATTGCCTGGCATCACGTGATTCATGAACTGCACAGCTTGTTCATGAATGTCTGGTGTGTCGATCAGAATTTCGCCGATGTCTGAGCTGAAGTAATCGCGAATCGCGCGAATGACCAGGCTGCCTTCCTGATAGATCAAATAAGCACCCGGCTGCATGGCTGAAGCGCCATCAATCGCGGTCCATAATTGTGTCAGGTAGTTAAGGTCCCATTGCAATTCTTCAACGCTGCGGCCAATGCCAGCCGTGCGTGCGATGATGCTCATGCCTTTAGGTACTTCAAGTTTTGCTAAAACGTCACGCAGTTCGTCACGGTCTTCGCCTTCGATACGGCGTGATACACCGCCTCCGCGTGGGTTGTTTGGCATCAGCACTAAATAACGGCCTGCCAGTGAGATAAAGGTGGTGAGCGCAGCGCCTTTGTTGCCGCGTTCGTCTTTATCCACCTGAACGATGATTTCCTGACCTTCTTTTAAGGCGTCTTGGATGCGGGCGCGGCTATCAGCACCTTCTTTGTAGTAGCTGCGCGCTACTTCCTTGAATGGTAAAAAGCCGTGGCGATCTTGTCCATAATCGACAAAAGCGGCTTCTAATGATGGTTCGATACGG
>Ga0208627_1000546_pt1 | contig 10912 bp, 13 predicted proteins | sample LakWasMet13_LOW5_2_FD_183861 | JGI IMG/M metagenome (GOLD analysis project Ga0208627, IMG submission 183861) | Freshwater sediment methanotrophic microbial communities from Lake Washington under simulated oxygen tension - Sediment Metagenome... | ecosystem: Environmental > Aquatic > Freshwater >... | reverse complement strand
CGTGTATGTGACCGTGCGCGCTCATCTCGGTGCGCACCGTCGCGGCCGCGAGCCCACCAGCTCGCGCCCCGGCCTCCCACACCTTCGACCAGCGCCGCAACACGTCCTCCGCGCGAGCGCGCATCGTCGCGGGCTCGTACTCCGCCGCGTCGGCCGGGTTCCAGAGGGGCGAGATGGTGACCAGCTTCCACCCCCAGCGGTGCAGCTCTCGCGCTCCCGCGAGCTGCCGCCGCGCGAGCTGCACACGCTGCCCGGCCTTCTCGGCGCGCTCGCGATGCCTCCGCGCCTTCGCCTCGTCTCGCTCGCGCTCGCGCTGCGAATGCCGCCGCTCCGCACGGTTCGCGGCCTCGACGGCGAACGCGGCCCAATGGGCGACGGCCCGTTGTGCCTGGTGCTCCTGCTCTTGGAGCCGCTCCACCGTCGCCGCGAGCTGCGCGGCCTGATAGTCGGGCACCCGCATTGCCGCCGCGGTCACCAGCTCGACGCGCTCCTGCGCGGCCCGGCGAGAGCACCACGGGCAGACCCGAGCATCGCAGGAGATGCGCACCTCCACCCGGCCGTAAGGGTCGCCGCACCCGCCGTCCGCCACGTCGCGGCACGGCGTCACCCGGGCCGTCTGTCCGCAGCTCGTGAGGTTCTGCGCCATCTCTTCGGCCCCGAAGGATCGCAGAGACGCCGCTACCCTCGCGATCCACCCTCGCCACCCATCGCGCACCGGGCGCCCGAGCCGGTGTCTGTGGGGGGGTCTCTGCCGCGGGGCCTTCACGGCCCCGCTTGCTGGCACCCCATCGCCGTTTGAGAGCAAATCCCCTTGGGTATCAAGGGAAGTGGGGGGCGCTGCCCCCCAACCCCCCCGCACCTCCCCATCGGCCCGGTCGATCGGGCTGATACGGGTCGTCACCTGTCCGGCATAGCTACTGGGGGGGAGGCCATCCGCGCCGGGCATCAGCGGCCCCCCTGTCGCCCGCGGAGGGCCGGGCCTCGGAGCGCGGCGAGGGTTTGGGCGGTGTGGGCATCCCGCGCCCTCTGGCACCCCTGCGCGGGGCAGTACGCGTAGGGTTCTGTCCGGGCCTCACCGGCCCATCGCTTCCCCCAGGTCCAGCCATGTGCGCCCGCCCACATGAGGGCCGCGACCGTCGAGAACTGCCACGCCCCGAGTTCGTTGCACTCCAGGCAGCACGCGGCCCACTGATCCACCCCCCGGACGCGGTGCCTCTTCACGGTGCGGATTCTCACCGGGCACCCGCCGAATATCGTTGACGCGTGCTCTGATCCGTGGTTGCCGCGCCGGGCTCGACGGCCGCAGCGTCGATTTCTCGCGCCGCGGCCGTCGATTCCAGTTGACGCAGCACACGCGTTCTGACCTGCGCGAACCCTTCCCAGGTCAGGGGGTCGCGGCCTTCGGGGCCTTGGGCTTCCGCACGCGCGGGGCCTTCGGCGGCGCCACCTGCGCGGCCTCGTCCACCATCGCGGCAGTCACCACCGAAGCCGCCCGCCTCATCCGTGTTCGTCTCGACATGATCGCTCTCCCTCTTCGATGCGCTCGCACCGTGCGAGCCCGCGGGGGCGAGGCCCCCGACACCTTCCCCGAACAGCGCGAGCTGCACGGGCTTCGCTCTCCGCTCCACCGGCCCGGCCGGGAGCACGAGCTGCCGCTCCGACGACGTAAGCCAGCGGTCCCACGCGTCGCCGCAGTCCTGGCACCACTGGTGGATGTAGGGACCGCGCTTCATCACCCGGCGGACCTTGCAGGCCCGGCACGCGGCGAGAGTCTTGACCGGGGATCCGCTCCGGTAGCTCTGCACAAGCAAGCGCTCGGGGCGCGGGGCCTTCGAGCGCTTCACCGGCCCACCTCGCACGCCCACCCGGGCATCGCGGGGCACCTCACCAGCGGGACGTGTACGTCATGCAGCACGCCAGCTCGGAGCACGGAGATCACCGGCCGCTCCCGCTCGCACGACACCAGCCCGGCCCGACGCGGAGCGCATCGGCGCGGCCCGGCCTCCACCAGCAGCGCGCACACCTCGGGGCGCATGGCCCACGCGCGCTTCATCGTCGCCCCCGGATGCGCTGGGTGCGCACGCGGCCGGTGGTGATGCGCGACCGGCGCTCCCGGGCCTTCGACGCGTCGCGAGCGAGGCACTCCGCGCACGCGGCCCGGCCCACCTCGCGATCATGCTGTACGCACCGCGGACACAGCCCAGCGGCCAGCAAGAGAACGCGCTCCTCGCGATGCTCCGCCCGGCACTGCGGACACCACCCATCGCCCTGCCCCTCGGGGATGCGACGCACACAGAACCGACGCGTGCAGTAGGTCATGACACCTCCGCGGCACTGTGCGTCCGTTCAGTGGCCGAGGGGAGACAGAGCTCTGTCACTCGACGGGGGCGAATGTACTGGACAGAGCGTCCGTAGACGGGGGCTGTGGGCGCGCTTGTGCCGGAGTTCCGGCGCGGGTATCTGTTGTCCATCCTGCGGCCCTCCAATGGCCGTGGGTCAGACTCCTGCGCGGTTGCCACCGCGCGCGGGGTCCGACGGCCCGGTCCCTGCGAAGGGAGCCGGGTCGTTGTCTTTGAGAGGAACGGTTGCCACCGCTCCGAGCCCGTTTGCCACCGGACCTACGACGCTTGTACTCCCGAGCCGGGAACAGCACAACCGGAGTGGATGTCCAGCGCGTCGCAGCACTACCGCGGCCGGTCCTGAGTCGAGGTCGCGCGGGGTCCGATGGTACGCGGCATCGAGGGCTCCACCGGGGGAGGTCCTCCCTCGGCGGGGCGCTCCGAGCTGGTGGCCGATGGCCTGGTGGTCGAGGTCTGCACCACCGGCCGGGACAGCACGATCGCGACGGCGCCGAGCGCATCCCCTCCCGAGCTCGCGGGGGCTGGCCCCACCAGCAACACCGACTCTCGGCCGGGCTCGGCCGGGCGCGCGGCGAGGTTCCCCGCACCGTCCACCAGCGACTCCACCACGGGCGCCGCAGCGCACGCCCACCGCACCGCCGCCCGGATCATGTTCGAGGTCGAGGCGTTGCCGCTCGTAGGCCCCGCGGCGCATCCCTGCGCCCCCAGGGCGAACGCCACCAGCGCGAGCGCCGAGAGGGCGTAGCGCGGCCCGGCCGCGAGCCCGCGCACCATCTCGACGAACCCACCGAAGCCGACGCCCGGGAGCGAGCTGCGGGGCGCGGGGGGGATGGACTCCGGCGCGGCCGGCCGGGGGAGCTGCACTTCCTCGGCGCGTCGTCGCGCGGTGGTGTCGGCGCTACCGCCGCCGCCCCCGGGGATGCGCGGGAGCGAGGGGAGCGACGGCGGCATCGCGTACATGGCCCGCGTGTAATCGCGCATGATGGCCTGGACCAGCGCGAGCGGAACCCACCCGCACGCCACGGCCATTGCGACCCCCCAGGCGCTCCACGGGATCTCATGGGCGAAGCACCCGCCCAGCGTCCCGGCGAGACAGAAGAGGGTCAGGGCGAGGTTGCCCCAGTAGTTGCGACCGCTGGTGTTCGTCGTCGTCGTCGTCGTCGTCATCGTCCGTTCCTTTCAACCAACGCGCACTTCGGCGCGGTGCTCGAGCGCGACCCAAACCGTCTCGTCGGCCGTGCCCCACCAGCCCACGGGCGAGCCCATGCGCTGCGCGAGGAGCAAGCCCCCGATCCACCGCGCATCCACCCGCAGCTGCAGGTGCGCGGCCTTCCACTTCCCGGCGATGGAGCGAGAGCCCCACTCCGAGCCGGGCGTTGCCACGATCGCCCGGGAGAGCTTCTCCCACCGCTCCGAGCGCGGCACCGTCGCGAGCTGCGCGGCGAGGGGAGCGAGCTGCGCGCGAGCGGCGCTGTTGCCCGCGATGTACGCCGCCGCCGCGAGCCGATAGGCCCACGCATCCCACTGCGCCGGGCGCGCTTCCACCAGCGGGAGCTGCGCAGTCTCCAGGTGCTCCGCGTAGCTCCGCAGGCCGCAGTAGATCTGCGCGTCCTGATCGCTCGCGTAGCCGGGCGCGTCGTCGGGGTCTACGTCCCTCCCCAGGTCTCGGCGGAGCGAGCCGTCGCTACGCCAGCGGCGCACGCTCGCCGCTTCGACGTTGGGGCACCCGATCACGTAGTCCGGGGGGCCTCCACGCTCGCCGGGTCCGCCGCTGGTGATGGAGAGCGACACCAGCGCCTCCACCGGCACACCGGGCATCCACCGCGCGCCCCATCGCTGCCACGACTGCGGCGAGCGGATGAGCCGCCGCGCGAGCGAGTCCAGCTTGGCAGCGGCGTAGGGCCGGGGGAGCTCAATCAGGTCTGCATCCCCCGAGGGGACACCTCCCCGAACCAGCTCGGCCTGGTTGAGCACCACCCACGACTGCGACACCTCCGTCCCGACCCGAGCGAGCGCACCGTCACGGGTCTGCATCGTCGTGGCGCGGCCCCCGTCGAGATAGACCGCCTCCATCAGCCCGACGCGGACCAGCTCGCGAGCGAAGGCCCGCATACCGCCCTGGTAGAGACAGAGCGCGATGCGCCCGTCGCGGAGTATCCCGATCGCCACCCGGCCCGTGCGGCTCGTGTCGTCGGCGAGGCCCGCGACCACGCCCCCGTGCACCATCGTCGGATACCCCTGCACCGCCGCCGTGGCGTCGGCCGGGATCGCTCCGCCCGCAGCCATCACCGCGCGCCCACCGACCACACAGACCGCCGCGCCTCGCGACGTGTCGCGGCTCGCGAGGTCGAGCCCGTGCGCGCGGTCGCGGAGCGCGTAGAGCGGCCCCCGGGCGTCGAACATCGGGCCGCAGCTCACCGCCGTTGCGTCGATGCGCGAGGCGATGGCCTGCGCGGCCGTGCCGCCCACCAGCGCCCCGAGGCCTTCCGCGCGAGCAACCAAGAGAATGATTCCACCAGCACCCATCGACGCACCGCCCTCCGAGCTGCTGCCCGAGCTGCCACCCATCACCACGGCCCCTGCGGCCAGGAGCGCGAGCGCGCCCCACCCGCGGCCCTTCACGACCCCGACCCCGACCCCGACCCCGACCCCGCGCCCTGCGCCGCGGAGACAACGCCGCTCGCGATCGTCCCCACGATCTGCTTGAGCGCATCGCCCACGATGCCCTCCATCTCGCCCTTGGTCTTCTCGCTCTGATCCATCGCGGTCGAGGCGATGAGCTGGTTATCGGCCACGAGCTGCGCGGCCTCGCGCACCCGCGTATCGGCCTCATGGGCTCGCGTATCGGCCTCGGTCGCGCGCTGGGTCGCCGCGCGAACGGCGTCCGTCGCGGCCTCCATCAGAGACGACGTGGAGGCCCCGTGGGCCTTCAACACGTTGGAGACAGCGGCCACCGTCTCGACGTTCTGTTTCATGAGGGCAAGGTTCGCGTTGGCTAGAACCTTCACCAGCTCGAAGAGGTTTGCCCCGTTGTCCATTGAAGAGGTAGCGGCTTCCTCTTCCTCGGGGCGAACGGGGATGTTGCCGCGCCAGACAACTTCCCCCTTCTCATTCATGCCGACAATCTGAGCGTCGATGCGCCGCCCCTGGACAGTCGCCCATCGCACCATCGCAGAGGACAGCGCCCCGAGCGGGTCATCGGGGGAGGCGATCTCCACCTCCCCCATGATCTCGTCACCAGCGCGGAACGCGAGCGCGACGACGCCGCGCCGCTTGGGCAGCACCGCTACCAGCGACTCCACGCGTTCGCGTGCGATCTCCGATTGCGAGCGGCCCGCGCTGCTCATCGTCCGCCCCTCTTGCGACGCGAGAGCGCCCACGCGGCGATCAGACCGGCGATCAGACCGGCCCCACCTCCCGAGCTGCTCTCTGCCTCCGCAGGGGGCTCCGCCTCCGGGTGCGGCGTGGTCGCATCGGGTGAGGGCGCGGGCGCCTGGAAGCGCTCCGCGAACTCATCCCACCACGCACGGTGCAACCTTGCCTGGAGCTGCTGCGGCTCATCTCCGTTCACCAGCCCCACGGCGCGAGAGGCGAACCAGTCGGCCGAGCGCTGGATTGCCGCGGGCGCGTTGCGCGTTCGCAGGAGAGCGAGGATCTGCGGCCATTCGCGCGTGGGAGGGGGCGCGAGGATCGCAGCCGACACGACACGATCGGCGCGAGGATCCCAGCCGGAGACACCAGCGAACAGGATCCCAAGCGGGATCGCGTGCGCCGCCTCGGCCGCGGGCTCGTACTGATCCGTCCAGAGGTTGAACGGACCGGACTCGGTTCGCGCGGTGGGAAGCGACGCCGCGCCCGGCGAGGGCACTGCGCCCCCGAGCGCCTGGAGTAGCGCCTCCCCTTCGCGCGCCAGCTCGCGGAACGCCTGCCGCGAATCCTCGTCACCCGCCAACCACGCCAGACGCCAAATTGCGCTCATGAGAACACCTCCCACTGAATCAGGAACATCATCGGAGCCGCGGAGGCGTTCTCAACGAACATCGACTCTCCGGGGAAAGGGAGGCGATACCCGTTGGCGGGAACGGCAATGCCATTCACCACCCCGGGACCGCCATACAGAGTCACGTAGGCCCCGCGCGCGTAGGGCGGGGCGGTGTGGTTCGTACCAGCGCCACCGGCCGGGATCGCGCCTGGATTCCACACGTATTCGAGCACGGGAGCGCCGGGCGAGAGCGACGCGAGACACACAGTCGGTTGCTCGGCCGAGAAGGTCACCGTGACGTTTCCAGCGGGCACCGGCAGAGCGATTCCCTGCAACGGCAGAGCGTGATTTCGAGTCGAAGTCACGCCTTCCGAAGTCGTCTGTACGATCACGCGAGCGGCGGGGCCTTCGGACTGAGCGCGAAGCACGCGCGCCACCATCGACGACCCCTGAAGAGCCACCTGCGTTGCGGGCGGACTGCTGAACGTGTCGAAGGTCCGACGCGCTCCCTGCTGCTCGCGCCCCATCACTGATCCGCGAAGCCTTCGGCGATCTCCAGGGCCTCCGCTACCTCGGAGTCCTCCATCGCGTCGTCGTAGGCCTCATCGAGCGTCTCTTGCGCGTCGGCCTGCGCGGCCGGGTCGTTGGAGGCGATGGCGGCGCGGGCGTCGAGCGCCCTGGTGGCCATCGCCACCACGCGCTGTGCGCTCTCCGTCACCGGCGACGGCAGAGCGGCCGCGAGCTGCGGCGCGGCTGAGGCCAGGAGCGCCGAACCGGCGAGCGTCGGGGCGATCACCATCGGGTCTGCGTTGCCCCGGGCGACGGCCACCAGCGCCCGCAGCGCGCCGGGCATCGGGACAGCACGCACGGGCGCACCGGGGCGGCGCGGCCGGGCGGGGCGAGCGGGGCGAGCGGAGCGGGGGCGCGGACGCGGCCGGGCGACACGGGCCGGGCGGGGCAGAGCGCGCCCACCGACCTCGGGATCCCAGCCGACACCGCCGCCGCCCATCATCGCCAGGAAGCGCTGGAACATCTGCATCATTTGCGGATTCATCCCGGGCGCCGCGGGGGCGGGCGCGAGCTCGGGAGCCGCGTTCACGATCGGCGCGCCGAGCGCGGCGCCGAGCTCGTCGACGCTGCGCACGATGCCCTGCGCCGGGAGGTTGCGGAGCATCGCGCGCACGTCCTCGAGGTCCCAGGCCCAGTCCTGCGAGAGCCCCCAGTTGAGCTTCGCCCGCACGTCGGCCATGTTCATGCCGGGCACCACGCCCACGCGTCCCAGGAGCCGAGCGCGGTTGATCGCGCTCCCCACCGGGGGGAGGTTCCCGGCCCGCGTGCGGGGCTGCTGAGGCCTGCCGCCGAACAGCGACACGAGCCCCCGCAGGCCCGCCCCGGCGAGGCCTCCGAGCGGCCCCATGGCCCCGAGCGCGGACGCGGCCCCGTTGGCGAGCTGCCCCAGGAGCGGGACGCCCACCTCCTCGGCGTGGCCCACCAGCTCGCCCACCAGCTCGCCTTCGACGGAGCCGTTGCGGAGCGCGGAGAGCACCTCCAGCGTGCGGCCGGCAAAGCGCCGCAGCGCGGGCGCGGGCACCTCGCCGGAGAGCTGAATCAGCCCCCCGCGCGTCGGGAGGTCGATGCCACCGCGGAACACGTCGCCGTCACGACCGCCGCGAACCACGATGCAAAGCTGATTTGAACTCATGAGACTAGGCCCTCTGCGCACGCTGCTGCGGCGCCTGCTGCGGAACGTTGGTGGGAATGACGGGGAGGTCCCCCGGCCGGGCGATGAGGTAGGCCATGCGGTCGCGCGTCTGCGGACCGATGCGGCCATCGGCGAGCACACCGCCCATGCGCCGCTGGTAGACCTTCACCTGGTCACGCGTGAGGGGGCGGTGCGCCTGCTCCGCCTGCACCTGCGCAACGGTGAACTCCTGCGCGGCGCGGATCTGCGCCGGGGTCGCGCTGTGGTTGTCGGCGCGGAGCACGGTCGGCGCGGTGCGCACCGGAACGCGGCGCACCACCGGAGCGGCCGGGGTCGCGATCTGCCGCCCGGCGGCGGCGGCGGCGGCGGGCGTAGCGTTCGCGCTGCCCCCCGCGGGCACCACGGACACCACGGGCACCGCGGCCTCCCGGCGACGCTGCTCCGCTTCGAGAACGGCCCGCGCCATCTCCGCCACCTGCTCCGCAGTCGGAGCGGTGGAGGGCGCGGAGGGATCCGCCGCGGGCCGGGCGGGACGCGCCGCCGCCGCCGCCGCCGCCTCCCGCGCCTGCTCCAGCGCATCGCGAGGCGCGGGGCGCGGAGCGGGCGGAGCGGGAGCGGGAGCGGGGGGCGCGTCGTCGTTGCTCTTGCCCAGGAGATACGCCAGCGCGCCGACTGCAAACATGATGAAAGGGGACATCAGGAGCGACTCCGCGCGCTCATCCCGAGCGCCCTGGAAGGGTCTTCAAACGAGCCATCGCCTCTGAGAACGACGATGTGCCAGACGCCCGGAATGATCGGTTTCGGGTAGGGCCTTGCGGCCACGTCTTCACCCGACACCACCAGCTCTGCGGCGCGAAAACACGAGAGGTCTTCGCAGTCACCGTGCCCGCCTTGCAGCACCGCGGGCACCGTGCGCCAGCGCTCTTCCTGGTGGTGCAGCTCCTCCGCAACGTCTCGCTCTCGACGGTAGCGGACGCCCGACTCGTAGAGAGCGGGCGTCCGCGGATGCGTCCGGAGATAGATAACGTCGAGGGTGAAGAGGCAGGACAGCAGTGCAGAGAGAGACTCGCGAGAGCGTGCGCCCGCTACGATGGCGATGCGCACGGCCGGGTCACTCCAGCGAGCTGCCGAAGAGGGTGGGCTGCACGGTCACCGCGCCCGCGGTGCCGTTGGAGATGGTGATGGTGATGTTCTGGTTGGGCGGGCAGGTGTTGCACTTGAGCTCGAGCCCCACCGCATCGGCGCGGAACGCCTGGATGCTCACGCCGCCGCCGCCGATCATCTGATCGTTGTTGCCGATCTTGAAGCCGATGACGGTGATGAGCGCGTCCGCCGCCGCGTCGGTCGCGACGATGAGTCGCTCCCCGCGGAACGGGACGGTCGGCGAGAGCACGAAGCTCTGCGTCGCGCCCGCGCCGATGGCCACGCCCGCGGCGCCCAGGAACTTCTGGAAGCGGATCCCGCCCCCGGACTTGCGCATGATCTGCTGGCCCGTGCCCAGGCCCGCCACCGGGGAGCGCTGCGGCGCGGCGGGGGGCGGGCGGCGCCCCATCTGGCGACCGCGGCGGGGGGCGCCCACCTCCTCGTCGCCCACCAGCTCGCCCTCGAAGCCGGTCTCCTCGTCGCCCACCAGCTCGTCATCACCCACGTCGTACAGTCCGTTTCCCATGATCGTCTCCCGTTCAGTGCGCAGCCTTCGCCGCGTCTTCGGACACTCTTCGGACACTCAACCGACAACGAAGTCGGTTATCGAGTGTTCAAGCCCTTCTGGTACGCGTAGCCCGCCAGGATGCCCTTGGCCCCCGACTGCAACGCCTCGCCCGCGCGGCCCCCGGCGAACCGGCCCGCGACGTAGAGAGCGCCGCCCCACACCACGTCAGGGTCGAGGCCCCCGATGGTCATGAGGGTTCGGTTCGCCCGCTGCTCTCGGCCCTTGTAGGAACCGAACGCGTAGGCCGTCCCGAGCTCGACGGCGGTGTTTTGGATCTCCGCCGCCTCCAGCTCCGCACGCGCCCGGCCGCGGGACATCCGCTCCCGCAGCTTTTCCGTCTCCGCCTTCGCCTTGTCCAACGCCGTGGTGCTCATGACGTCCGACGCTCGCGCACCGAATCCCGCCCCGTCCGAGCGTCGCAGTAACAGAAACCTACATAGCACCACACCGCCCCACACAGACGGGGTGTGAAACGCCTAGATTACCCGTACAATCTGCACACGCTTCGGGAGCGGAACGCCCCAGGGCGACACCTTCGGGGGGGCCTTCCACGCGGGTCCAAGCGCCCTCGCAACCCTCGCCGTGGGGTGCATGGTGCTGGCCTCGGTGTGCAGCTCGCCGCCGCAGCTCGCGCACCGCGAGTCCGCGGGCCGCTCCTCGGGGGGCTCCTGCATCTCCACCTCCGCCGCGATCGCGTCGGCCATGACGCCGTAATGACGGATGAGCTGCATATGCCGCGTCGCGAGCATCCACCGCGCGGCCAGCTCGGGGTGCGCCACGTCGCGACGGTCGCCGCTCATCCACTCGGCCGAGGTCGGCGTCGGGGTCTTGAGCGCGTACTTCACCGCCTCGGTCACCGCTCCGCGCAACACCCGCTCCGCGTAGGCCGCAGCCGACTCTTCCGCGCGCTTCGCTTCGCGCTCGACTCCGCGCGCATCCTTCGCCCGGATCGCGCGGACATCGACGATGCAGCCCGCTTCGCTCTGCCACCATTCCTGCGGCACCCACGGGCCTCGGTAGAGAACGTGAACGTGTATGTGACCGTGCGCGCTCATCTCGGTGCGCACCGTCGCGGCCGCGAGCCCACCAGCTCGCGCCCCGGCCTCCCACACCTTCGACCAGCGCCGCAACACGTCCTCCGCGCGAGCGCGCATCGT
>Ga0208627_1000545_pt1 | contig 10921 bp, 9 predicted proteins | sample LakWasMet13_LOW5_2_FD_183861 | JGI IMG/M metagenome (GOLD analysis project Ga0208627, IMG submission 183861) | Freshwater sediment methanotrophic microbial communities from Lake Washington under simulated oxygen tension - Sediment Metagenome... | ecosystem: Environmental > Aquatic > Freshwater >... | reverse complement strand
CCCTGCAACGAGGTCAATCAGGGCAATCTCACCGCCCCAGGATTTCACTTCGCGACCACCCACAACCTGGTCTGCCGCGTAATCACTACCTTTGGCAATCACCTCCGGCTTCAGCGCATTGATCAGGTTTAACGGCGTGTCTTCATCAAACAGGATAACGGCATCTACCGATTCAAGTGCGGCCAGTACGCGTGCGCGGTCATTTTCGCTGACGACAGGGCGTGTCGGGCCTTTCAGCGCGCTGACTGAACGATCCGTATTTAAACCCAGAATGAGCCTGTCACCGCGTTTTTTTGCCGCTTCCAGGTAGGTAACATGTCCTGCGTGCAAGAGGTCAAAACAGCCGTTGGTGAATACGATTTTTTGTTTATTTTTTCTCCAGACGGCAACTTTCTGCTGGAGCTGCGCGAGGTCACATACCTTATGCGCCTGTTCGGAACTTTGCTCGCTGGTTAGCGCGTCAATTAAGTCATCCCGTGTAATCGGCACTGTGCCGACCTTGCCAACCACTACACCGGCGGCTACATTTGCGAGCTGCAGGCTTTCCAGCGGGCTCAAGCCATGCATCAGGCCGGCGGCCAGTGTCGCAATCACGGTGTCGCCAGCACCCGAAACATCAAACACCTGCTTGGCGGTAGCCGGCAGCAGATGTGCATGCTGGTCTATCAGCGAGATGCCTTCATCACCGCGCGTTACGACCAGAAATTGCAAATCAAGTTTGTCTTTAAGTGCAACTGCCTTATCAATCAGCTCTGAATCATGCGTGGTTGTGGCACAGGCCTCTGCGGCCTCTTTTTTATTGGGTGTCAGTGCGGTGGCATGGCTGTATTTGCTGTAATCGTGGCCTTTAGGGTCAACCAGTACCGGAATTTTCAGGTCATTGCATTGTGCAATGACCTGCTGGCAGATGTTGTTGCCGAGCAAGCCTTTTGCATAGTCTGACAGGATAACAATCGCCGGTTTCAATGCCAGCTGCTGCTGAATAGCCATGAGCAATTGCGCATTTTCAGCAGCAGTAAATGCTGTGCTGCTTTCCTGATCCAGCCGCATCATTTGCTGATGGCCGCTTAAAATGCGGGTTTTTGCAATCGTCGGCCGCTGGCTTGAATGCATCATGCCTTGGTGGTTAATCCCTGTTTTAGCGATCAGGTCAATCAGAATGGTTGCCTCGCCATCGTGGCCCACACAGCCTATGATATGTGTCCTGATGCCTAAAAGTGCGAGGTTGGCGGCTACGTTCGCAGCGCCGCCGGCACGGTCATGCTGTGTTTTTAATAATACAACCGGTACTGGTGCTTCAGGTGAGATGCGGCTGACATCACCGATCAGGTAGCGGTCCAGCATCACATCGCCGATGACCAGTATGTGCTGTTCAAGATTGCCGAAACGTTGGGCAGTGTCGAGTAGTTTTTGTTGCATAGATGATCAGGATTCTAAAATTTCACAAAGCGAATGCCCGATAAAGATATGCGCTTCCTGAATGCGCGCGGTAACGCTGGAAGGGACTACGATGTTGTAGCTGCACAGGGCATTGAGTTTGCCGCCGGTGCCGCCGGTGAGGCCCACTGTAGTCGCGCCGATTTCTTTGGCGGCTTCCATCGCACGTACTACGTTTGCGCTATTGCCGCTGGTGGTAATGCCAATCACCATGTCTTCCGGGCGGCATAAGGCTTCAATCTGGCGTGCAAAAATATAGTCATAACCATAGTCATTGCCCACTGAGGTCAGGATCGACGTATCTGTCGTAAGCGCAATCGCCGGCATGCCTTTGCGTTCTTTTTTAAAGCGACCGACAATTTCGGCCGCGATATGCTGGCTGTCAGCGGCGCTGCCGCCGTTGCCCATGAGCAGGATCTTGCCGCCGTTTTTAATCGTATCCTGCATGGCGATGCCTACATCGCTAATTAACGGGAACAAAGGTTCCAGCGCATTAAACATTGTCATGTGTGCGCTGTGTTCGCCTTTTAAATATTCAACATATTTCATCAGCAGTATTTATCCTCTTTGATCAGGTAGTTTTGCACATAGTCACGCACACCGTCTTCCAGGCTATGGAATGGCTGTTGGTAGCCTATGGCTGCGAGCTTGCTCATGGTGGCTTCTGTAAAGTACTGGTATTTGCCTTGCAGGTCTTGCGGCATGTCAATAAAAGTAATATGCGGTTCACGCGCCATGCCGGTCATGACTGCGGTTGCCAGATCCTTGAAACTTCGCGCTTTACCGGTGCCGATGTTGTAGACGCCATTCGGTCCCGGTTTACTGCCGGTTGCTGCTTCAAGAAAAAAACTGACTACGGATGCGGCATCTTTTACATAAACGAAATCACGCATCTGCATGCCGTCTTCGACCCCGTCTTTGGTGCCTTTAAACAGTTTCATGGTGCCGGTTGCGCTGAACTGGTTGAAAGTGTGAAACGCCACGCTCGCCATGCGCTCTTTATGGTATTCATTCGGGCCGTATACATTAAAAAACTTGAAGCCAGCCCAGCTTGGCGGCACGGGCAGGTTGTTGCGTACCTGACGCAGCGCCCACTGGTCAAAAAAGTGCTTGGAATAGCCGTAACCATTGAGCGGGCGCAGGTTCTCGATACTGCTATCATCATAACCGAGGCTGCCATCGCCGTAGGTAGCGGCTGAGCTGGCATAGAAAAACGGCACTTTGTTGTCCGCGCACCAGGCCCACAGGTTTTGTGAGTACTGAATATTGGTTTCCACCAGCTTGTTGAAGTCGCGTTCAGTGGTGGCGCTGATTGCACCCATGTGGATGATGGCTTCAATGTCGTCACGGCCTTGCAGCCAGTCCATGAGCTGGTCTTTATCCAGGTAGTGCGCATAGTGACGGTGAGCAAGGTTCTGCCATTGCTCTTCGTGCGTAATGCGGTCAACGATGACGATGTCATCACGGTTGAGCTTGGTATTGAGATGCCAGGCGATAATCGAACCTATCATGCCTGCGCCGCCAGTAATCACTATCATTTAATGCAGCCTAAAAACATTGTTTAATGCCGATAGGTCAGGAAGACTTATCAGGATTGAAACTTGTAGTAAAAGTAAGTATGAAAGTATAACCCTTATTGACTTGCACCTAAACTCTGAGCCCGTAATTTTGTCATTTCTGCCTCTTTTTTGGCCTGTACGTTATCCCATTCTGCATTTACCCAGCCTTGCAGGTTTTCGAGTGCGATCGCTGTCATGGCATGAATCCATGCATCATTCTCGTTCAGTGCTGGAATGTAGTGATACTCGCCGCCACCATTGCTCTGGAATATGTGCTTGCCTTCCATGGCAATCTCCTCCAGCGTTTCCAGGCAGTCGCTTGAAAAGCCGGGACAGATCACATCAATGCGTCTGGTTTTTACTTTTCCCAAATCTTCCAGCGTGCCAGCCAAATAGGGTTTAAGCCATTCCTGTTTGCCGAAGCGTGACTGGAATGCGACCATATATTCATCTTTATTGAGTTCCAGCGCTTCTGCCAGCAGGCGCGCTGTTTTATGGCATTCGCAATGGTAAGGGTCGCCATTCAGCAGATGCGCTTTGGGTACGCCATGAAAACTCATGATCAGTTTGTTGGGTTTGCCGCCGTTAATGCGCCAGTGTTCACGTACGCTCTGTTCCAGCGCTGCAATGTAGGCCGGATGGTCGTGATAATGCCTGATGGTGCGAATTGCAGGCATGTTGCGCGTTTTAAGCAGTACCCGCCAGACGGCATCCAAAGCGCTCGCCGTGCTGGATGCCGCATATTGCGGATAAAGCGGAAATACCAGAATGCGGTCGCAATGCTGTGCTTTCAGTTTTTCAATCGCGGATGCCATGGACGGATTACCGTAACTCATGCCGAGTTCTACCGTAAACGGTGATTTTATTTTTTGCCCGAGAAAACCGCGCAGCAATGTTGCCTGTTTCTGCGCATGCACCAGTAGCGGAGAGCCTTCTTTTGTCCACACGCTTGCATATTTTTCGGCAGATTTCTTAGGTCGAATCACTAGAATGATGCAGTTCAGGATCAGCCACCAGACCATGCGCGGGATTTCCACAATGCGGCGGTCGCTCAGAAACTGGCGCAGATATGGGCGCAACGCCTTGGCGTCTGGAGCATCTGGTGTGCCGAGGTTGGCAAGCAGGATGCCGACTTTAAGTTGATTGCCATGCTCGTACTTTGGTTCTGGGTTGTAATAAGCCATAACTGCGTGTTTGTTTTCCGGTAAATTTAGTTAGTCGACAATGCGTTTGACAGCAGCTTTGCGGTGATATCAACAATCGGGATCACACGTTCGTATGCCATGCGTGTTGGCCCGATCACCCCCAGTGTACCGACAACCTGACCATCCGCTTCATAAGGGGAGGTGACCATGCTACATTCATCCAGTGGCAGATAGTGGCTTTCGCCGCCGATGAATATCTGTATGCCGGTTGCTTTTTGGCTGCTGTCCAGTAGCTGCATCAATTGTGTACGACGCTCGAAAAGCTCAAAAAGTTTGCGTAAGCTCGCAACATTTGAAGATAGATCATCCGCCTGCAGCAGATTGCGCTCGCCGGCAATCACTACATTTTCTTTTCCGGTGTCGTTTGCCTTGTCACTCATTTCGAGTGCAGCAGCCATCAGGCGGTTAATATCTGACTGCATTTTAAGCAGCTCTTCATGCAGTTTCCGGTGCGCCTCGTCGAAAGTGCATCCCACAAAATGATGATTGAAATAATTGGTGGCCTGAATGAGATCAGAGGCATTGTAGGGTTTATCCGCCATGATGACGCGGTTCTGTACGTTGCCATCAGTCGTCACGATAATCACCAGGATGCGCTTTTCACTCAGGGGCAGGAATTCCAGATGCTTGAAAGTAGTGGTTTTACGTTTCGGAATCATGACTACCCCGGCAAATTGGGAAAGCTGGGATAGCATATCTGCTGCGCTGTTGATGAGTTCCTGCGGGTCGGGGGAGGAAAGCTCATGTTTGATAAGCTGGATTTCTTTGGATTGCAGCGGTTTTATCGTGAGCAGGGAATCTACAAAAAAACGGTAACCTTTTTGCGTCGGGATCCGTCCGGCCGATGTATGCGGGCTGGCAATGAAGCCAATACGCTCAAGGTCGCTCATGACGTTGCGTATCGTCGCAGGGCTGACATCCAGCCCTGAGTGCTGCAATAGCGTACGGGAGCCTATGGGCTGACCATCACTGATGTAATGTTCAACCAGGGTTTTAAGTAAAATCTGCGCGCGTTTATCCATAGTTAGCCTTCACGCGCAAATTATCGGTTAGTTCTGACGAATAGGCAATGTTATATCGATTTTACAGCAGGTCGGCTTCAACTCGCTTTGCCAAGATTTGCGGACTATGCTTTAATTCACCCGTGCATACTAAATTCAAAAAAATAGCGCTTATTGGCAAATACATGAACAAATCCGCTTTGCAGTTAATGCAAAATGATTTGTCAGATTTGGCGCAATATCTGGCGGCTAAAAATATAGAAGTGTGGGTTGAGGAAAATACAGCTCAACATACACAGCTTTCCCAATATAAAACACTCTCGATCGATGAGATTGGCAAAACGGCTGATCTCGCGATTGTCATGGGCGGTGACGGCACCATGCTCACGGTCGCCCGCAGCCTGATAGAAGATGATGTTCCGCTGGTAGGGGTCAATCGCGGCCGTTTTGGTTTTTTAACCGATTTGCGCGCTGAGGACATGCTGGCTGAGATTGATCGCATCATTGCCGGCAACTATATCAGGGAGCCTCGCATGCTGCTCTCTACGCAGGTGGTACGCAACAATCAGGTCATACACAGCAGCTATGCGTTGAATGATGTCGTGATTAAAAGCGGCTTGCGCCTGATTGAGCTGGAGGTCGAGATTGATGGGAAATTTGTTTACAAACAACGCAGTGATGGATTGATACTCAGTACCCCGACAGGCACCACGGCTTACGCTTTGTCAGCCGGCGGTCCGATTCTGCACCCTAATCTGGAAGCGATTTGTTTGGTGCCGATTTGCCCGCATACGTTGAGCAATCGGCCAATTGCCGTGAATAGCAGCAGCAGGATCGAAGTGACGCTGGTGCAGTTTAATGAGGCGCAGCTGAGTATGGATGGTCAGTCTCAGGAGACTTTGGAGGTTGGTGACAAACTGATCGTACAGCGCTCTGAGCGAAACATCTATTTGCTTCACCCCAGTGATTACTGTTATTTCGAAATGCTGCGCAACAAGCTGAATTGGGGTTAGGTTAATGCTGCAAAGTCTGTCTATTCGTGATTTTGTGATTGTCAGCAAGCTTGACCTGGAGTTTCAACCCGGTTTTACAGTGCTTACCGGCGAGACCGGGGCTGGCAAGTCTATTCTGATTGATGCTTTATCCCTCGCTCTGGGAGCCAGGGGCGAAGGCGGCGTTACGCGCGTTGGCTGCGATAAGGCGGAAATCAGCGTGATGTTTGATATTGTGAATGATCATGAAGCGCGGGCATGGCTGCATCAGTCCGAGCTGGAAGGTGATGCCGGCGAACTTGTGCTGCGCCGCGTGATGTATGCGGATGGACGTTCACGCGCCTTTATTAACGGCACACCGGTCACCGTGCAGCAGCTTAAGGATATAGGTGAGCTGCTGGTTGATATTTATAGCCAGAATGCCCATCACTCCTTGCTCAAGCTGGCAACGCAGCGCCAGATTCTGGATGAGTTCGACGGGCTGGCTGCTACAGCAGCTGAAGTCGCGGTCAAATACAAACATTGGCACCATTTGCACGAGTTGCGCCTGTCGCTGGAGAAAAATGCGGCTGCCTATGCCGACGAGCTGGCAGGTTTGCGTGACGATACCCGTGAGCTGTCACAGCTTGCTTTCGCTGCGGATGAGTGGGATGAATTGCAGCAGGAACATACGCGTTTATCCAACGGAGCCGAGCTCATTAAAAGCGGCGAGGCTTGCCTTGAGCTTTTAAGCGAAGGCGACTTGTCGGCCTTGAGCCAGTTGGCGCAGATACAGCATAAGCTGCAAACGATGCATGAATATGATGCCAGTCTGGCCGAGGCATTGGAAACCCTGGACTCCGGCGTGATTCAGTTGCAGGAGGCTAGCCGATCTATCAGTCGTTATGTTCAGCATGTCGATCTGGATCCGTCACGCTTGAGTGAGGTGGAAGCGCGCATTCAGGCCATCCATGCAGCAGCACGCAAATATCGCGTTGCAGTGGAAGACTTGCCTGATTTACTGGTCACTTTTCAGTCGCGTATGGCTGAACTGGCTGAAGTTGAGGATAGCAAGGCACTGGCAGAACAGGAATCTCAGGCACTAACTGAATATAAACAGCTTGCTGAAAAATTAAGTGCAGGAAGAAAAGCCGCCGCCGCAAAGCTACATGAAAAGATCACTGCTGAAATGCAGCGTCTTTCATTAAGCGGCGGTAAGTTTGTGGTGGAACTAACGCCGCAGCCGCCAGGCGCTAATGGCCTTGAGCAGGTTGAGTTCATGGTGGCGGGGCATGCCGGCGTATTGCCGCGACCACTCAGTAAAGTGGCGTCAGGCGGCGAGCTGTCGCGCATCAGCCTTGCGATCCGCGTGGTGACTGCGCAGCAGGGTGGCGTGCCCACGATGATCTTTGATGAAGTCGATGTGGGCATTGGCGGCGGCGTGGCCGAAGTGGTCGGCAACCTGCTGAAGCAGTTGGGTGTCGAGCGTCAGGTGCTGGTAATTACGCATTTGCCGCAAGTCGCTGCGCTTGGTCAGCATCACTTGCGTGTAAGTAAAGCGCTCGTGAATGAGCAGACGCTGAGTAATATCTCGCAGCTGGATGATGGCCAGCGCATCGAAGAAGTCGCCCGCATGCTCGGCGGCCTGGAAATTACAGATACCACACGCAAGCATGCTACAGAGATGCTTGGGTTCGCCTGACAGGAGAGTTGCGGCCTGGTATTTAACCCGGCCGCGCGATGAACAAGGTGCGGACGTTCGGCCTAACTAACTTTTTCTATCGCAAGGGGTTTTTGAGCAGTCGGCATAAATGTAGAGTGAGTGCTCGCGTATATTAAAGCCTCTTTCTTTAGCAATTGCCTGCTGGCGTTTCTCAATTTCGTCATCACAGAACTCTTCTACATGGCCGCATTGCAGGCAGACAATGTGATCGTGATGGCCGCTCTCATTGAGTTCAAATACGGCTTTACCACTCTCAAAGTGGTGGCGTACCAGCAGTCCCGCCTGTTCAAACTGCGTCAGAACACGGTACACGGTTGCTAATCCGACATCTTCATCGGAAGTAATCAGGATTTTATAAACGTCTTCAGCAGACAGGTGGCGTTCTTTACTGTTTTCAAACAGCTCTAAAATTTTAAGCCTGGGTAGCGTGGCTTTGAGTCCTGCGTTTTTTAAGTCTTTTTGATCATGCATACTTTGGTTGCTCACAGATTTACAATCTTACTGATTTGTAATCTCAATGTTTTGGGTTGACGGTCTACGTGTTATATTAACGCTAATTCAAACTAAAGTCATAATATGCGTTATTTATTCATCTTGCTTGCGTTCTTGTGTGTGTCTTGCGGCACAGCGTTGCCTTCCATAAAACCATACAAGCTGGATGTGCAGCAAGGTAACGTTGTGACATCTAAAATGCTGCTGCAGTTGCGTCCTGGCATGACTAAATCTCAGGTACGTTTTATTATGGGCACCCCGCTCATTCAAGACAGTTTTCATGGCAATCGCTGGGATTACGTTTACCAGATGCGTGAAGGCGGCAAGCTCAAAGAGCAGCGCCAGGTGGTTCTGAATTTCGAGAATGAACTATTAAAATCAGTGCGCGGCGATGTGATTCCGGCTGGCAGTGACCAGTCAAAAGCAAGCGAGACGGAAGCGCCGACAGGTACCCGTGTCATTACGCCGATTAAAAAGCCGGAAGAAAAAGGGCTTTTAAATAAACTCAAGTTCTGGGAAAAAGACGAAGCTGAGCTGGCAAAAGAGGCGGCAGAAAAAGAAGCTGCGGCCAAAGCCAAGCTGGAGGCAGAAGAGGCCGCGAAAGCTGCTGCTGCCAAACAATCTCAGCAAGCCCCCGCTGCAGAAGAGCCAAAATCCTTGCTGGCCGTGCCGATAGAAGCTCCAGCGACAGCTGATAGCCCGGCCGCTGCTGTTCCCGCGACCGAGATGCCGGCAAGCCCGCAGCCGGTCGAAGCGGACAAGCCTGCGCCGGTTGAGGCGATACCTGCTGCAATTGCGCCTGCGGTAGAAGCTCCGCCAGCAGCAGCTCCGGTGGAAGCCAACGTTGCTGAACCTGCTACAGTTGCCCCGGCTGCTATTGCACCGGAAGAGCCAGCCGCTAAGTCTCCGGCTTATGATTCGTCATCAGGAATGCGGTTCGATAGAAAACTGCAAGTGGAAACTGAAGAGGCCGCGCCTGCGGCAGCACCTGCTCCTGCCCAGTCGCGCGCCGGCAATAAGGTGCCGCCAGCACCTAAAGAGCTGCCGGAAGAAGGCAGTGCCACTTTCTTTGATCGCATGCTGGAACAGATCGGTTTTTAATTCTGAGCCTGCATGCAAGGTGTGAAGCACACGGTGTGTGCCGGATGCTGGCTTAATAGGCGCTGGTTAAAATTGAATCGGTTCAGGTTTATTTGAGTTTACAAGTATAGAAAGTTACAGGTTTCAGAAATATGGTAAGTCCATTAAAAGTTGTTATTGCCGGCTGTTCTGGCCGTATGGGTCATGCTTTGCTGGAGTCGGTGTTTGCCGATGCCGAGCTGGTTCTGCACGGCGCATTGGATCGTGCTGAAAACCCTTCCCTGGGCCATGATGCAGGTGAGCAGTTCGGTAAGCTGTCAGGTGTTAAAGTGACTTCTGATATCGAGGCAGCGTTAAGCGGAGCGGATGTATTGGTTGATTTTACGCGTCCGGAGGCGAGCATGCAGTATATGGATGCATGCCAGAAAGCAAATGTAGGCATGATTATCGGCACTACAGGTTTTTCTGCGGAGCAGAAAGCAGCTATCGAAGCCGCCTCTAAAAATATCCCCATCGTTTTTGCCCCCAATATGAGTGTTGGCGTGACGTTGCTGATCAATTTGGTCGAGCAGGCTGCCAGGGTGTTGAAGGATGGTTACGATATAGAAGTTGTGGAGATGCATCATCGCCACAAAGTAGATGCTCCGTCAGGCACTGCATTGCGTTTGGGTGAGGCTGCGGCACATGGTATCGGCCAGGATCTGAAGGATTGTGCAATCTATGCGCGTGAAGGTGTTACCGGCGAGCGTGAAGCCGGAAAAATAGGTTTTGCTACATTGCGCGGCGGTGATGTAGTGGGCGATCATACCGTCATGTTTGCAGGTATAGGCGAGCGTGTGGAGATCACACACAAAGCCAGCAGTCGTGCCACATTTGCGATAGGCGCGCTACGCGCTGCCAAATTCCTGGCCGGAAAGCGCGTTGGCCTCTATGATATGCAGGACGTGTTAAGTTTAAGGTAGTCATGTATCCGCAGTGCGTTTTTTAGCAGGCCTCATTGTATGTCTTGATTGGATACTGAGGCCTGTACTCTTTGGGGCTAAGGAGTGAAAAATTTCAGAACGCTTCCAGCAGTTTGCGCAATTAGATGCAGATGGGGTTCTCCGTGAGCTGAATGCCTCATCCGCAGGCCTGCTGGAATCCGAAGCCAGGGACAGGCTGCGGAAATACGGTCCCAATGTGATTGCGGCCGTAAAAAGCAAGCCTCCTTTTTTACGATTCCTAAGCCTGTTTCTTACCCCGCTTCCTTTGCTGCTGCTGGGCCTTTCGGCCGTGGCGCTCTTTACCGGCGAAATTCATGGCGCAGAAGTCATCGTGCTGATGGTTTTTCTTTCGACTACGCTGGGTTTTGTTCAGGAGTATCGCTCCAGCAAAGCTGTTGAAAGTTTACGCACACTAGTGCGTACGACAGCATCCGTGCAGCGCAGGCATTCTGCTTCAGCGATCAACGAAC
>Ga0208627_1000535_pt1 | contig 11026 bp, 7 predicted proteins | sample LakWasMet13_LOW5_2_FD_183861 | JGI IMG/M metagenome (GOLD analysis project Ga0208627, IMG submission 183861) | Freshwater sediment methanotrophic microbial communities from Lake Washington under simulated oxygen tension - Sediment Metagenome... | ecosystem: Environmental > Aquatic > Freshwater >... | reverse complement strand
GGCCTTTGCTCTATGTTCATTAGGACTCATCGCACTGCACATTACACCAATTGCCTTACCTCGAAAAAAGAGCTGGTGCATCGCGCTATGTATGTACAAGTTGATACCTGCCCTTTCCTGATGCATGGACATTTCCATCCAATACCCTTTTCGCATTTCGAGCAAAAACACTCCAGAGTTTATATAAGTTGCCCCATCTGGCACCGTGTCCTTAATCTCTCCTGAGGAAACTAGGGTTTCTATTTCATTATTGGCGGGTGTGTATCCTTCTGAGTCTCGAATGTCGAGATGGATTATTTCCATTCCTGTACCATTTTGACTTACCCATTTTTTTACTATATGAGGTCTCTCTCCTTCTTCCTCTTTCCAAGACCTCGGAAGTTGTAACACAAGCTTCAACTCTTGCGCTTTTCGATGACCGTCACTATTAAATCGCTGACGATAACCATCAAGGAACTCGCCCACAGGATTAGCTAGATATTGTACAGCAAGTAAATACTCAACAACCGGTGATTCTATATTTCCTCCTGCTCGCTCTTTGACCTCTTGCAAGAATCCTTGAGCAACATCATTAGTAATGACCAGTTCTCGCAGTGTTTTGCGTAATTGCTTTTCTACATCCTGGCTCGTTTTATCGAATAATTTCTTACCCATTGCTGTGACAAGCTGCTCTTTCAATTTAGACTTGATACTTGGAAAAGATGAGTCAAATTCGGCGTTAACAAGCGTAACGGATGTAGAAAGTTCCGGTAATTCGTCTCTAATTCTTTTGAGCGTAAAATCCTGGCCGAGGATAAATCCGTAGGCTTGCCACAACCCTTTAATTGAAGTTTTGTTGAAATTAAGTTCCGTTGCTGTGATTGTGGTGACTGGCATGGTCAGCAGCAAGAAGGCAAGAAACAAGATTATATATTTTCTAAAATACATGATTGCCCTCGCCGCGATTATTGAAATAGTCATTTATATTTTATAAGTATCTATAATTGTTACGAATAGACCCAATACTAAATACACATCCTCTGATGTCGTAATCATTCTTCTTATCACTAATGGCATGGAACAATTCCGTTGCCATTAAGTCTACTTTTGGGGTCTATATATCTGGGTTGATTACCATCGATACGGCTGCTGCTATTATTATCATCTTGGTAATCTTCATTGTTTGGTTGTGGCTTGAATACACCTATTTGTCTAATTTGATTCCCTTGTTGCGTGGTGAATGTCAGACAGACCATTTGCAATTATTGGTGCAGCATGTCATGAATTCTATTTTCCGCAATGATAGCGTCTTTTATGAAATACTCGTCCGCAAATAAGTATGCATCCTGCCAATTTGGAAATACCTTGGCAAAAGCAACAATCATATCTGCAAGAGTTTCGCGACACTCTTTTGCCTCTATATTTCTCTCTACGATTCCATCTATGACCATGGACAATAACGTATCTCTAAGAACACTCTCGAACTTCTTATATGCGTCCAGTCCTTTATCTTTCCCAAACAAAGTTTTTTTGCCACGACTATTTTGATAATCAGCCATAGCCATAACGAGCTTTTGTAACGCATTAAACGTATGCGGAAAACTTATCTGAAAAATACCCGCAAAATTCCAATTTGTTGTAGCCATTTAGTAATAATCTCCAATATTGTTTTTTCTTGTTCCGGTTTTCATGATTACTGACTATAGACTCTTAGTTGATAAATTAATATCAGTCAAAGCTTACATCGAAAACATATGCCATTTAATATGATGTTTGGATTACCAGGTAGGGATTATGTGAGCCATAAATTAAACTATGTTTAATTGATTTGCTTTTTTGCAGCAACCAAAAAAGCCAGAACCATGCGCGAACAGCGTCATTACGAAGTTGTTTTAGGTGCAACCATCTGTGTAACAATGGACTATGTAACTACTAACCACCATTTCCTGCGCGGAAACATACGTGCTATTTATGCAAAAAAATACGATTCAAACACTTATACTACCAGTGTTTAGGTGCGCGCTTTATTACTCCGGACATAAGGTTTAGCGCACAAATCGGTCATCCGCTTATTAAGTGATTCAGCTCTTTCAAGTGTCAATGTATCTAAATTACCAAATGCCTTTGCCGCTTCATTAATCAGCCTGAGAAAAGGCCTCATGCCGCCACGATATGCATTTCTTGATACGATTGCCTTACCCTCTGCCGTTTTTGCGCCGGTGCTATGTTGCCAGGGCTGCCATGTGTGAATTGCTTTTGATTGCGCCGCTCGCTGTTCCGCTGTCCATTTTCTTGCTGCCATATTTTCATCTGAGCTAATAGTTTGTTTGGCTGATTTGCCGTTTGCTGCCCTTTGACTGTTGTTTTTGCGTTCACCATGACCGCTTAAGGCGCGCCATTGCTAGCTTTATGCGTTCACCATGCCGTTCACAATGAACACGCGGAATTGTGACATTCGGCTGTGACACTTCGACTCTGATGCTGCGAATATTCATGCTTTGCTTGTGACAAAATCTCTGGCATCATCGTCTTTTTTGTTTAGTTAAGGTGTTGATTTTGGCCTTGCAGCCCGCATGACATCTATCTTTCGGTGTTGAGATTGCACTGCATTTAATTCGCAACTTTTGTACATGTCGTCCATAGGCTTCGGTATTTCATTTTCCCGGTAAAAATCGCGGAAATCGCACTTATTCACACTTTGCGATAAACAAAGCCATCATTCGCAATATTAACTTTTGTCAGCCTGCATGAGTTCGCTTTTTCTTCGGGCAATTTCCATTCATGGCTGAGTGTTTTTTCCCTTCTGCGGTGTTTGGCCCAGTGCTGCGCCCACCATGCCATTTACATCGGCCATTGGCATAAATCGCCTTTTGTTTACACGGTGTCCCGGACCTGGTCTTTGCACTACATTGCAGGTCTCGCAAATCTTCCGGCATTGATGGGGCCGAGATAGCCGGTCGATAACCTCGCTCAGCATTGGCCGCATAAACTTTCTTGCATTCCTGATAGTACGCTTTTAATCTCTTCCGTTGTTCTAATGTACTCATCTAATTTAACCTCATTTAATTGCAGTAACCTCGCCTTAACCTCACCGTTCTATGACTTCGCTTATTTTGTCGTCTATCTCTACAAACATCGTCCCCATAAAATTAATCTGTTTTTCCATTTCAGTGCTCAAGTGCTCATTTAGGGCGTTTTTCTAAAGTTTCCCTATAATTTTTTTCCGTGGGACTTTTCTAAAATAGGCTTAAATGAGCACTTGAGCACTGGCTCATCTGCCGCTTGCTGTTCTGTAATCACCTGAATAACTGGAATTACCCACAGATAGCCCAGTCCAAAGTCTCGCCCCGTTTGACTTGCGGCTATAAAATCCACGCTCCGACAACCTACGGCTAAGGCCTACATTAGAAGCAGGACGCAAGCCGTTATCCATGCACCAATTTTTATAGTTCGCGTAAATTTCGGTTGATGAGGCTTCACTTCTTGGTGATAGGTTGCAGCATTCAGCCATCCAGGTTCCTATCAGGTCTTGCTCTTCCTGATAGCTGTCTGTCGCTTGCTGAATTGTAGCTGGTGTATCTTTTAAGCCTCGTTGCTGCCAATCCATACACCCTTCAACCATCCATGCCAGAATATGTGGAGCTTCGGCTTTCAGTTTCTCCGATAGCGCCGCGTCCCGTTCTTCCGGTTTGAATGTGCGCCTAAACGGTATCAATCGAACCCGCCGCCAGATGCCGTGGTCATTGCCTTTGATAATCGGCTTATGATTGCCCAGCATCATCAGCTTGAATTGCGGCGTGAACTGCACAGGAGCTGTGTAGAGCTTCCGAACGGTCATAGTATCGCCTGATACCAAGCTTTTGATTAATGATTCCGCCAGTGCGGCCCCGTCCTCAGTTTCCGCCGACATTGCCATCCGTGCGCCTACCAGCTCCGCAAGGTCGGGCGTTGCACTTCCGGCCGCCCTCTTGGATTCCGTCAGCGTTTCCGATGCAATAGCTCGCGCATAGTCGCACAGGAGGTAACGCAAAATATCACCAAATACGCTTTTACCATTAGCGCCCAACCCGAAACAGAATACAAAGATTTGTTCAGCCGTCGAGCCGGTCAGCATATAGCCGCACCAGCGTTTAACCCAATCAATCAATTCAACATCATCACCGTAGATTTGCGTTAAAAAAGCTTGCCAACGTACCGCCTTGGATGATTCGCCTAACCGGTCAACACTTAATGACTTGGTGATTAAGTCGCCTTGCCGTGCCGCTCTTGCTTTGCCTGTACATAGGTCAAGAACCTGTTTGGCGTTATCAAGCCCAACCTTGAGCGGGTCGGCATCTACCAGTGATAAAGGCAAACGCACCCGCTCGAAGTCTTGCAGCAATGACACGGTAGCCAAGACGGTTCTTTCTTTCTGGCTTGTCCTCGACCACTTAGCAAAGTATTCTGCATCAGCTAAATGCAAGCCGCCCTCGTTATAAATCTGTTGTGGTAACAGTGTAGCCAAACCGCGCACCGCTGCCCCATCAACATCCCAAATCCACGCACCACCGCGCCAATGGAGCCACGCCTTAGCATCATGTACATAATGAATATTGCCGCCGTGAGCATCTAACAGCCGCTCAGCGTTGCCTAGCTCAGATAGTGGACGTGTACTCTCTGTTCCGTCCCTTGAGTCTGTACCAGATAGCGCCGGGGCATTGAATACGGTTTGTAAGGATGTGCCGCCGTCTTCCAAGTCTCCTACAAAGTGTAACTTTACCGCGTCCAGTCCGTCAGAGTGCTCCAGGTCGTTAAAGTCGCCACCTTCAGGCGGAAAAACTGCCGTACCCGCTACCGCTTGCGCCGCCTCTGTCGCCTTGGTGCGTCCGGGGTTGCCTTCGGTCTTGGTATCATCATCACCGGCAATAATCAGTGTCGCCTTGGTGTAACGTTTCCGTAACGATTCAGCAACGTTTCTTAAGTAACCCGCCGAAAAACAGATGCAAACGGCGTTCCCGGTAGCCCTGTGCAGCGTATCGGCCGTGGCGAACCCTTCGCATAGTAACAATGCAGCGCCGTTCTCAGGTTCGCCAAGCCAAACATGACCGCCGCGCATCTTCCCGCCTTTAACAAATCGCTTTTGACCATCAGGGGCAATACGTTGTAAAGATTGAATCTCACCATTCGGACCGTAGACTGGAATTAATAAATTTCCATGCACATCAATTCGCGCCATGTTCGGCCCGATGCCTTTACGCACTAAATAAGGATGTGATTCAGGAGCTGGCGGCGATGCTTCCCACTCTGTCAGCGCGTTGACTGCTGCTTGCTGGTAGTCGGCCTCTTTCTCTTTAGCGCGAGCTTTATTAGCCGCTATACAATCCTGCTTGAATTTCGCCTGTTCTGTCTCGTTGAACGGTTTGTCCCGTGCTTCTTGCCAGACGTGCTGCTCTCCTGTGCGATTGCATCCAAACGTTGCGCCTTTTCCATCAGGAAATAAATAAACCCATCCGGCCTTATCGCTAGATTTTCCGTTGGTGGAAAATCTCAGCGTTTGACCGGCTGGGATGATGTCAGGAGGTGCAAATCCTACCGCCATCATTGCAGCCGATAGATTCATTATTTATCCGCCTTCGATTCTAAGTCATCGACAGATTTACAAAATGCAGCTATTCGCGCCCTGAGTTCCGCTGTAAATTCTGCAAATAGTTCATATCTCGTAAAGGTTGCATTGCGAGGAACGATGTCTTTTGTGGGTTCTGTCTCATCGTGGTTGACAATAGTCCAGCCCTTCTCTCTTAGCTTATCTACAAATGCAGCTAGACGGTAACTTCGTGTTGCGGAATCAAAAGCCCGATGCGTCAGCATCACCCCTTTTAAGCATCTGCATAATGACCTAGCTTGCAGACTGCTCACTCTCGGGAACTTTACATTTTCAGAACCCAGTACCGGTTTAATGTCATCATAATCAGCTCTAGTAATATGCCGTCCATTATCCCTAATCACTTTTGAGGTAATCATTATTTACCCCCAGTGCTGTTCTGAGCATCGACAATTGCGAAAAACTCCGACTCATCAACCAAAACTCGCCTGCCTACACGCTTGAACGCTTTAGCAAACCCATTCGTTTGGGCATTAAAAATTAAATGGCGCAAGCCACCTTGAGGCGGCCATGAATGATGTTGATTCCATTCTGGAACCGGAATCAGTCTGGTTAAAGGTTGTTTTTGTTGAATCTCGTTTAATGTGTCTCTCGACATGGTGTTACTCCATAATTTCAGGTTTAGTGAAAAACCGCTAACTGTTGTCGTTTGCGGCATGGAGATAGAATGAAAGAGCGTTAAACGCTTACAAGCGTTTGTGAAAGTTTGCTATAGGCCTCGACGCTACTGGCTTGAAAGATAGTTTTCAAAAAACTTTCGATGAAAGTTTGAAAGTTTTATCCAAGATTAATATTTATAAGGGCTTTTTTTATTGTGCTAGGGTCAAAGGACTTTTTCCCGCCCCGTTTTTTAATACCTACATCATCAAGCGACTTTACGATTTTGGCAGCCAATAAGTCGCGCTTCCTTAGCAAGTTTGGGTCATCTTCAACAAGTTTCCGGGCAAAATATCGAGCAGACACATACCATTGTTGTACTGGCTCTGGGTCGCTTGGGTCTGCCATTTGCCAAGGCTTGGGGGTGAGCCTACCTATTAGCCAGCTATCGACATTTTGCTGGTTTTTACTCGCTTGGCTACTAGCACCATCAATATCCAAGTCTTCGGCCTTCTCTGTGCTAATGGCTTTTAACTCAACCGGTATTTGGAACCCCTTTGACGTTGCCCATAAAATAAAGTCGCTAGGCAACACTTCGTTCCACAAGCCAGCCACACCACTGCCTACTTTCTTTAGTCCTCCAGCTTTTAGACTTCCCTCCGCTATATCCCATATGTCCATAAACTTACGATAGATTACTTGTTCATCATGCGTGTTAGAAGAGCCGCAATCATAAATATCACTTTGCCTTGGTAAATTTTCTGCATTAATTAACAACAAAATTGCCCGTTCAATCGTCCACAAGTCAGCTTTAAGCCATTTTCCATAATCAGCTGAGGGCGTGTGAAGGTAACTGCTGCCAATCAGTGGTGTAGTTGGTTTGGGACCATTAGAAATAATATGGTTCCCTACGGCTTCGGTTACACATTTTTGCGTTTCTATCGTGATATTTTCAATAGGTGGGCTGTTGCTTAAGAGTAGGTGGATTTCATCTTCTTTACAGCTTATGAGGTAAAGAGCCTCTTCGTACTGCTGGCGGTCACTAAACGTTATCCCGATTTCCTTTTTATTCTCAGCCTCGCACAGCTTATTCCATATGCTGTTTTGAATTGCTCTAGCATCTCTAAGCGGATTTAGCCACGTATGTAAAAGAAAATGCCTTTCCTTGTCGTCTTTTGGCTTTTGTCTTACCAGCAAATCAGCAATCGGATTGTTTAATAATTCTCTGGCGCTCATCGGTTTATTTATTCCACCAATTGTCTTTCTAGCAAGTGTCCGGCTTGCCCTGATTTCCTCAACTGCCCTTTGTCGGTCGTTTGATACCGCATCAGTGTTATTGTCATTACTTTCAATGCAATCTTCAGCAACATCTAGTGCACTATTGTTAATTGAAATATCAGACATTGCGCCAAACTTTTTATCAACAGTAACCCAAGCCCAATCTTCTGAACTTTGAGGCCAAAGCACTAGTGCCCAAGGGAAACGTTTTTCACCATATTCAGAATAAACCTTCTCAACATCAGCCCGTTTAACAAGCAAATCCCCAAGAGAAACTTCAAAGCCATCTTGAGTTTTTAAAATTTCATCCTTGTAGAGCTTATGCTCAGGTTCGTCCGTATCAGAAAATTTTTTTTCCAGTCGTTTTAGGGCGCATTTAACCTCACCTTTAAATACCATTTGCTCATCGAATACATAACCAGATTCCGTGTAACTCAGCCGAAGCCCTTTATCCAAAAGCTTCGGTAGAAGATAAAACCCACCAAATCCGCTACCATCGATAGAGCTGTTTAAAACGAATAGAAAGTGTTCCAGACGGATATACTCCAATTCTTCCTGTCGAATTTTGCTTATTATTCCCATTACACACTCCCGAAAATCTTTTCATTCATCGAAGCCACCACATTGCTTACATGGCCGTCCGAAAGGTGGGCGTATCGCTTAACCATCTGCAAGGTTTTGTGTCCAAGGACTGCGGCTATATCGGCCATGCTTGCGCCATTCATCGCCAGATAAGATGCGGTGCAATGGCGCAAATCATGCCAAGTAAAATCCGTTATCCCGGCGTTCTTCCTTGCGGTTTCCCATGGTTGCTGTAAATCAATCGGATTCAGCGGGTTTTTAATGCCCGGAAATAATAGCGGTGTATCTAATCGTCGAATCTTTGCGTGTTCTCGTAACAGCTCCAGGCAATGCCCCGCCAAAGGTACGCGCCTCCGGTCGCCGTTTTTAGTTTCGTGCAGAATTAAAAAGCCGTCTTTTAAATCCACATCCGACCATTTAAGGTTGAATAACTCAGCCTGCCTCATGCCGGTGGACATTGCCAGAATCACACACGTATAAAGCAATTTGTTTCTGGATTCTTTACATGCGATTAGCAGGCGTTCCCGTTCGGCATCATCCAAGAACCGGACACGCCCGCGCGCCGCCTTGGGTTTTTTGATGTTCTTCATGGGGGAATCTTCCAGCCATGCCCAATCCCGAACCGCTGTAGTAAAAACCGTACTCAATGAGGCCATGTATCGCAATACGGTGGTCGGGCTGCGCGGCTTGCCTCTAAAATCCTCGGTCAAGAGTTTTTCTTTAACCAGCGTTAAAGTGTCGGCTGTCACATCGGCCAGCAACATATAACCGATTTCTTCTTTCCAGCGCCGTAGGTGCAGGCCGGTATGGTCGTCTTGAACTTTGGTAAGGTTTGCGCCGGATAGGTAGCGGTCAATCATTTCATCGACCGTGTGCTTTTTGGCTTCGGCGGTTTTGAAGTGGCGACCTTCCCGAATTGCGCTTTCGGTGTCTTGCGCCCACTTCTTCGCATCTGTAAGCCGGTTAAAGGTCGCGGTTTGTGCCGGATAGCCTTTTAGTCGAACTTGTGCGGTGTAGTAAGGCTTATTTTCTGCGGTTAGACGTTTAGTAATTGTCGCCATGATTGCTGCTCCTATCGGATAGCAACCGGCTTTGGTATGATGCTTTAGCCATTTGCTTAACCCTATCTGTTAAGTGAATCGGTAAGGCCTTGTTTGGTGCTGATACACCTGCAAGGCCGCTTTGTTTCTAGGGTTTTATTATACTCTCACGTTGCACTCACGTTGCAATTGAATATAAAAAAGAGCAATAAATGGCAATAATGTACAACAAGACAAATCAATTAAGTCATTGAATTAATTATCGTTTGTTGTTGTTGAGTGTTGTGGTTTTTTGAGTTTTTGGGATTCATAACCCCGGGGTCAGTGGTTCAAATCCACCTATCGCCACCATACAAATCAAGCACTTAGGTGAAAACCAAGTGCTTTTTTTATGCCTGCGCTTTGGCCGCAAAGAAAGTCGACGTATCCCGGCAACATTGCTAAAACTGCAAATCCCGATCGGTAAAAGCCACTGCCGGCGTCTTGCCCAGAATACGGACCAGCACCGAGTTCATGGTATTGGGATCGTTGTCAAAGCCCCCGTGCGTATCGCTCTTTGAAATTGCTCCCGCTGCACCCTCCTCTCCTGAAATAACGATCCCCGGCAAGCTGCTGATTGGATTGCTCAGCAAATCCAGCACTTCCATGTCCTTTTCGAGAAACTTTTGCATGCCGAGCAAAGCCACTTCCCGAGCGCCCTCGAAAGCATTGCTGACCAAATAAAGCAGGGATTTGCCGTAAGGCCCGACATCATCATCGAGCTCGCCGACCTTGCTCAGGATATATAGGCTGGGTTGAGGGCAGGTGCCATCCGCTATCTTTGGGACAACAATGTCCTTGAACAAGTCCATCCTGATTGCAGGCGCCATGAACTGTAGCGTCTTCCACGACACTCCCAAGCTGGCGAGTGGCTCGATGGCGTGGGCAGTGAATATGGATCCTGCACTGTGCGCGACCACATGAAGTTCCCAGCTTACCCCGGTCTTTTTGCTGAAACTCGCTTTCGCCTCTTTGGCGAACTTCGCGATGAGCTGCATGGCTCCGGTACTTCGCTCAGAGGCGAGCCTTGCATTCTCCTTCATTTCGCTCCATAAACTGCCGCCGGGAAGAGCCAGGGTCAACTCGAGCACGCGATCTCTAGCCTCCCGAACGTGATCAAGAAACAGACCACGCGCTCGCTCATCAGCCGCAGTGAATTGGTCCTCGAGAATATTCATCGTCGAACTGAACCAATCGCTTTCCCACATGATGTGCAGCGGGTAAATCTCGTTGGCGAGGCAAACGTCGCGAAAAGCAATGATGCGTTTGGCGACATCCTTTTCACTGTTCAATCCGCCATGGATGAACAGCATCACCCGGCGCTTTTGCCAGCCTTTGGTTCGATCGGGAATAGTTTCCATAAACAATCTTCTCAGGTCTTCTTCCGTGGTCCAATAATCGCCCCGGTCGGATAAATCGCCGTTGTTGCCGATATTGATCACGTAAGGCCGTATTTCATTCAGCGGAATCACTTGCCCGGCGCGAAAAGCGCCGCTCATCACATCAGCCGCGCCTTGAGCCCAAAGATCCGCCTTGACCGGGACGCCCAGCTGCGCAACCCAGACATCAGTGGCATGGAGCATGAAATCTTCATACGGCAATAAGGCGAAGCCATCCTTGCCCCAATCCGGTCCCCAGGAATTTTGTATAACGAATCCCTGGGCGCTGTAACCGACAATCGCGATGGCATGCCCCGCATCGGCTTCACCTTTTCGCTCGATCACGGGAAGTTTAACTTTAGATGCTTTGCTGCCTGAACCCGACTTGAATGTGGCCGTGCCCGGACCGGGCTTTTCCCAGCCGGAATGCACCATCAATGTCGCATAGACGATGCCGACTTCATGAATGGCGGCATGCACATGGCGAACCT
>Ga0208627_1000534_pt1 | contig 11027 bp, 8 predicted proteins | sample LakWasMet13_LOW5_2_FD_183861 | JGI IMG/M metagenome (GOLD analysis project Ga0208627, IMG submission 183861) | Freshwater sediment methanotrophic microbial communities from Lake Washington under simulated oxygen tension - Sediment Metagenome... | ecosystem: Environmental > Aquatic > Freshwater >... | reverse complement strand
GCTTGCGTGCCGGAATAATCAAACTCACAGGCTTGACCAATAACAATGGGGCCCGCCCCCAGTAATAAAATCGATTTTATGTCGGTTCTTTTTGGCATGTTGTATGCGTTACCATTTATATTGCTGTGTTATGTAGGCTGGGTAGCGTAACCCACGGTTGTCGGGCTACGCTACGCTCGGTAATTGCTCCTGCATTACTCTACCTCCTGCATCCATGCAGTCGTAACCCGACTTACTTATTTGTTTACTTGTTCCATCATCTCGATGAAATCATCGAATAAAGCCTCCACATCATGAGGACCGGGACTTGCTTCAGGGTGCCCCTGAAAACTCATGGCCGGACAATCCGTGCGCTTGATACCCTGCAAGCTGCCGTCGAATAATGAACGATAAGTCGCTACGACATTGTCAGGCAGACTGGCTTCAGTAGCCGCAAACCCGTGATTCTGACTGCTGATCATAACCCGGCCCGTAGCTATTTCCTGAACCGGATGATTGGCGCCATGATGGCCGAATTTCATTTTTTCGGTTTTCGCGCCGCTGGCTAAAGCCAATAACTGATGGCCCAAGCAAATACCGAATACCGGGATTTTCTTTTCCAGAATGGTTTTGATGGCCTCAATGGCATAAGTACACGGTTCAGGATCGCCGGGGCCATTGGACAGGAAAACGCCGTCAGGATTCATTGCCAATACTGTTTCAGCCGGTGTTGTTGCAGGAACAACAGTGACACGACAACCGCGATTAGCCAGTAACCTAAGAATATTACGCTTAATGCCAAAATCATAAGCCACAACGTGCTTGGTCAAATTTTCAGCTTGCGTATGTCCATTTTGCAAATGCCAGATATTTTCAGTCCATTCATAAGGCCGATCGACCGTGACTTCCTTAGCCAGATCCATGCCCTTTAACCCTGGAAAGCCTTCAATCGCTTTCTTTGCCGCGTCCAAGTCAACCGACTCACCCGCCATAATACAGCCGCGTTGCGCACCTTTATCGCGCAAAAGCCGGGTTAATTGTCGGGTATCAATATCGGCAATAGCGACGACGTTATTATCAACCAAATATTGCTGCAAGGTTTTTTCGCTGCGCCAGTTGCTGGCCAACAACGGCAAATCCCTGATTACCAGACCGCTGGCGAAAACACCGGTAGACTCGTCATCTTCGTCCGTCGTACCGACATTACCAATGTGAGGATAGGTTAATGTCACAATTTGTCGGGCATAAGAAGGATCGCTGAGAATTTCCTGATACCCGGTCATAGCCGTATTAAAAACAACTTCACCCACGGAACACCCATCTGCACCTATGGCTACACCGTTAAAAACCGTCCCATCTTCCAAAACCAATAAAGCAGACCTAGTCAAACACGTCACCTCAAATGTGCAAAACGGGATGAACCCTTACGGACTCATCCCGTTGTAAAAAAACAAAACTGGGGTAATTTTACGAGATTATACTGTTTCGGTCATTAACAATTTTTTAAACCCGCTGACATCCTGCATATTATAAAGCCCATTTTGCGCTGGATTAGATTGATGCGGATCAACCCAACCACAGCTAAACCAGAGAAGACAAAGAAGAGATTTTTTGCTCAACGCCGATAATAGCCCGATTCAAAATACCCAGATTTTTTTCTTCGATGATTTGCATACCCATCACATAAAAAATGGGCATCCATAGCGGATTAATCAGGATTCCGCCCAACGCACTTTTCCATGTTCGTTTCAGGTTTTTTAAAGGATTAAACGACTCCGCCAAAGAATGCATGGGATAGTCGGCAAAAACAGCAGCAATCGGATACAGGATGATCTTTTCATGCCCCTCAAGCTGAGCCATGGATTCCAGGAGCTTTCGCTCCATGTTGTGATAATTGATCCGGGCAAAACCCGCCGAAATAGCGAAAGTCAGCGCCACCAGAGGCAGCAGAATGCTCGGCGGCGCGACAGGTGCGAAAGTGGAAGACAACATAACGATACCAAGCCCCAACATCAGGGCATCTTCGCCCCGCTCCACATCGCGATCGATGCCTTTGATAATGGAGGAAACAGCGTTGTCAAACTGGCCTTTTAAATAATCTTTTTTTTGTGCCATGGTATTCTCCTTATGGATAGTGCTTAAAGCACACCTTATGAAAAATATTAAATACGCGAACCCGGTACACTGGATTGAGATATAAAACCCAGCAAAAGCCGCGTGTTCTTGGTGCCGGGTTACCGGCCCACGCCCATTTGTTTAATTATTATTCTCCGTTTCGGCCAGTTTAATTGAGCTTTTAGTCAACGGCAAATTTGAATTTCCAAGCTGAATAGATCGTAACAAACTAATAGCAATGGCGATGTTTTAAGCTCGTACCTCGCATTAATAAAGCTCACGGATGTAAATAAACTTACTGTTGCCTTTGTAGATGCCAAAGGTAGCGCGGGCGGTGGGGTTGTCATCGAACAAGTTGCCGTCATCGCCCTGATCCACACCATCCCAGTTGAACCGCATCCAGACAGGTACCGTCGCCGTAATGTCCAGTGCGCCGGTATTACCAATGCCGGGAGCTCTAAAATTTAAATTAAAATTCCCGGCTAACGGTGGCTGAGCGAATCTATTGGCAATCGTACCAGCCGTTGCACAGCCCAAACCACTACTGCCAGCTGCCCCAGTATCCCAAGCACATAATTCTGCCGGCACTAACCCATCAGCTGCAATGGGATCGGTCGGCACTGGCAATGTAATGCCCGTTGAGCATTGGTCGGCGGCATTCGCTACCCAACTACTGCCATCCCAATATTCAGCCGTTAACGGCATAGCCAAATCCAGTAACTCAGAACCATAGGCATTTTGCAGAGTGATACGACCCAAGCTCTGCCTAGTAGTGCCGATCACCTTGGCATCGCAGTCGGTAGCAACACCGGCAGCCGTGGTACAGGCTCCTTGCGTGGTAGCGCGCATGTCGAGCCCCTGTATCTTGGTTCCATCCGCGTCGCTGGTCTGCACACCGATCTGGAGCTGATCGAACGAGCCTGAGGCATCCGCTGTGCCTCCTGTAATCAGTCCCAGCGTGCTAGGCCGGGAAAAAATGGCCGTCGAGGTATTGACTGAGTAGACATCCGCATTCCAAGCGCCCGGTGCTCCGAAGATGCGTGAACCAAGGTTATAGCCGGTATTGCCGATACCCTGATCCTCGGCCACCAAGCTGACGATGGGTGTCATTGCGTAGTTACTGGCCGAACCGTTGTTCTTGTTCTTCGCAGTCACGGTGAAGGCGATACCGAGATTGGGCTGCCCCATATAGGTATAGCCATTGCAGGCAGCGATAACAGCTCCACCGCTAACTTCGAAATGATCGAGATAAAAGCGGCCGATTACATCGGAATAGCCGGGCACCGCTGCCCCCGAGGTATTCAGGTAATCGGAAACAGCTTCGGTCAATAAAAAGCTGCCGACGTTATCGATCGACAGACTGTTAACCGGCAAGACAGCATGACCATTAGTGTAGGCGCTGGCCGCCAAACTGATGCTGGAGCCACTGAGTATTCCGCTGCCACCGGACGGACTCACCACACTAGCAATACTCAACGTGGTCGGCCAAGAAAATGCCGGCGGACGACTCACCAATGCAGCACTCCAATCAGCTGCATCGGTTTGCGGAGTCACTGTCGGCGTGCCGGTATAGCCAGGGTCAAGCGCGGAAGTCCATAACACCGCGCTCACGGTGCCTTCGAAGGTGTCCCCGGCCGGGATGAATCTGGTGCCGGACGAGGTCGTTGTCATGGGATTGATCATGAGTCCTTTAGTGGCATTATTAAAATACAAAGCCAGTGGCCGGGCTGTCAAGGTCGAACCCGATCCTGTAATCGGCAAGGAGGTATTCGAATCATCGCGTACGCTGATCGTATATTTGCCGACGTCGCTGGTAACCAGACAAAAATCGGCAGTACCCGCGTTAACACCGCTAGCAACAAAGGTAATACTCAGATTGTTACTGCTTGAAGATACTGCTGGCGGCGCAATCGATTGCACCTGACACGAACCACCTGCGGGCTGGCAGGTACCGCTGGCGTTAGTGGCGCAAATTTGCGGCGCGATAGCGCCGGCGGGATGGTCAAAGGTGGTCGGCGTATACCAGCTATCCAGTGTCTTGGGTCCTGAATAAGTCGTGTCAGTACCGCACCCATTGGTTCGTGTAATCCGCATCAGGTGGGGACGCCCGGCAACGACACCTGTATTCAGACTGTCAAGCGCCGACACACTAAAAGCACCTCCCGAAAATTGAACCGGAGTAATCAGTGACGACGCCAGCGTGGAACCCGAAACAAACTCGCTGACAACGATGTAGATATTCTCAGTGGCGCTGTCCGTAAGCTGGAACCGAGCTACTCCGTGATCATTGGTATCAAAAGTATAACGTTTGTTAACCCCATCCCAAGTGCCATGATTGCCAGACAGCGATGTCCAGGTTGCGGTGCCCGACACACTACCGCTGGATGAGCCGATTCTGGCGGCCAGCGTGACCGGGCTGGTGTAGCCAGTCAATGTGTTTCCGGAGTTATCGAGCGCGGTCACCGTAACAATAGTCTTCCCGTTCACGGCAGTTGTGCAAACGCTTGGCGACAGATTATCCACCTGGATGCGATAGCCTGCAGGCGGCGTAATAGTCTGGGCGCAAATCTTGAGTCCGGAAATTTCATGGATATTGTTAGATCCGCCGGTAGACCCGGTAAAGGACAGCTTCCAGTTGGTCGGAACTTCGGCTTGGGAAGGATTAACGGAAAAGGCGTTGAAGGCCGACACCACCGAGGAATAACTGGTGCCAGCTCCCGTAGTGTCGCGATCGACGGCGACAGTCGTCGTCTTGGTTCCGATACTGCCGTTCCAAGTATAGTTGCGGGCATCTACCGTGACGCGGTACATATGCCCATAAGCTGCCGTTGCCGAGCTGGTGTTATCGATACCCGGCGACAGGGCTGCGCTGCCGCCAAGATAGGAATAGCCAGCCTGCCCCGAGCCCGACCCGCGCACCGCCACCGAATCCGCCCTCTGACCGGGTGCGCTGCCGCCAGTACGTCCCTCGGTATTAGCCGAAAAATTACCGAACTCGTCAATAGCTATGCCCACCCAGCCGCCGTTAAAACCGGGGCAACCGCCGGATGTAGTACAATCGGAGCCCGGGTTGGATTTCGGCGCATAGCCCAGCGAACCGCCGAAAGCTCCCGGCGTCGGCGTTTTCGTGGCATCGGAAAGCGTCAGAGCAATACCGTCACCCCCCAAGCCGTTGTAGGCATAGTGTTTGAACTCGACCACAATCAGGTTGCCGGCGGCCGGAAAGATACCGGGCACATTCGCCACCGTCGACACTTCGTTGCTGTCGTCAGTCAGTCGCAGCTTGCCGGAATTGACTATGCTCGGATTGCCAAAAGTACTGGATTGGTTCTTGTTGTCGACCAGCCAGTCGGCGTCGTAAATAGTCGAGGGATTCAGATTGCTGCGACCAAAATTATCGCACACACAGGTCATGTTCGACGGCAGTCCGGACGGCACCGTGCAAGGCACAGGAATCTGGCCGACGGCAAAATCAGTCGGGGCCGTAATCGGTCCACTAATATTCGAAGCTGAAGAAGAACTGGCTCCAGATGTGGAGGTCGGCATAGTCCACACCCCGCTCGCATATTTTCCGACAATGAAACTGGCTGGAACGGCGTTGATATCCAAATCGCCGGTCTGGAAATTGACAGTGACGCCATAACTGGTGGCCGTGAGAGTGTCGCCCGTAGCGCCAAGCGTCCAATAACGGTTGGCATCCAGTGTCGGATCAATAGTCGAAAAGGCAATCGCCGGGTGTTCATGGCCAGTAGTGCTGCCGGTCAGGGTACCACCGGCAGAGACCATAGTCAGGCTAATCGGCGTATAGCTGGCACCGTCACCGACCGGGTAAGTACAACTGACACCCGGCGACGAGGCCGAGGGAAAAGTCAGGCGTACATTGCCGGAGACAAAACCATTACCACGCGACCAGCCAGGCACATTGCAATTAGCCGACAGAATAAGGATGTTGCTGCCGGTTGAGATATGGCCATTGGTCAGTGTCAGCAAAGCACTCACACTCACGTTGTTATTCAGACTCACCCCAGTAGCGTTATTGACCGTCAGCTTATTGAAGCTGGTAACGCCAGTGAAAGACTGCGCCGAGCTGCCCGAAAACACCCAAGTGCCGGTACTGGCAGTAAACGTACCGCTGTTACTGAAATTTCCCGTCAGCGTAGTCGTGGCGCTGCCCGCGGAATAGCTGCCGGTATTGGTAAAGCTGCTCCCGAAAGTAACAGCGCCGCTGCCGCCGAAATAGGTACCGGCATTGCTCATCGCGCCACTAAGGGTAATAGTATTATTGCCGGTATTGGTCAATGTACCGCCGGAACCGATGATAAGGGTAGTCAGGGTAGGCGTATTGACATTCAACGTCACGTTATGGGTGTTTGCGATGGTGACAGTGTCGCTGGCAAGAGGAATACCGCTTCGACATTGCGTCCAGGTTGATGACGCATTCCAGTTGCCGGTAGCTTGACTGATACAATTTACAGGCGGCGGAACAACCTCCCTGATCCGCAACATCACAGATGCACCCGTTGGGCTTGTCGAGTTCGCGGATCCACTACCTCCAGTCATAGTAAAGACGGGGGCAGCCGAGGCAGTCCCGGCGGTTACAGGATGCTCCGAGACAATGAGTCCCATATCATCTCCGGTAGAACTGGTTGAATCATTTCTCTCGGCAGTGGTTCCGAAAGTAGCGCCCGTGGCGGAAACAGATTCAGTCCAACTTGTGACTCTATTTCCATTCAACGAGGTACCTACAATCAGCACGTCACCGGAAGTAATCCCCGGATTGGCTGCACCGGTCACAGACCACGTGGTTCCAGCAGAATTATCACTCCCGTTTGTGGCAGCATAATCCCAAGTCGTGCCGGCGGCTTTCGTATACAGAAACATCCGCGCCATGGAAGTATTGGCGGAACTAACCGTTACCGCGAGATTGCCGGATTCGGTACCGAGAGCTTCTTTGACAAAAATGGTACTATAGACTGATCCACTGTCACCCCCCGCTGAGCCAAGTCCGCCCGATCCTCGTCCATTGGCAACGAATGTCCAGCCAGACGGTGTTGCCGGACCATTAGTAGGATACTTATTACCGACGATCAATACGAGCAAATTACCGGCTGCGATGCTGCCTGGATACGGAACTGAAAGCGATGTTGTACCAGAAGCCCCGTTACCAGCAGAACTATACGCGACCGCTGCGTTTGCTGCATTTTGAGAGGGTAAAAAAACTGCCATCGCAAAAAGAATGACCAAGCATCTTCTTGCAACGGATATTACGTTGTAGATTGGATTGACGCTTTTCTCAAGCCGATCTTTTTGATCACAATAAATTGGCTTTAAAAAAGCCGTAATCCAGGCTATGCATCTTTGCAGAAAACAGAACAAACTGAAGCAGACTCTATTTTTCCAAACCATCATGCTATGCATTTTTTATTCTCTTAGTTGTTCTGGCTTCGTCAATTGTGCTTTGTTATTTTGAGTTCGCGATTGATGCAATTCGTGCTTCGGCATATCCAGCCCTATCATTTATCGCTACGACTACGTAAATTTTATCTACAGACAGTCAACCATTGCCCAATTTCTCTTGATAATAATCCCAACGGACAAATACGGATTAAGCTTTTCCAGCGCCTGGTAGCTTCTGAGGGTGCAATTCTCATGAATTATCATTATGTGACGACTTATCGCCTTGCGGTTGCCGACGATTTTAATTCATCATCGGTCATTGTTCTAATTTGTTAAACCGCTGCCCTACCCGGCGACTCCACGACACAATTGATTCAAATCATTGCGTTACAGTTGCGGTTAATTGGCGTTCAACAAAAAATCTCCCGACACTGGCATTTATCGCGGTGGCGGTAATTTGGTACATATTGATTACAGTTGAGCCTTCAGTTGCTGGCGTCCGGGTGCATGTCACTGTCACGGTGTAGTTGACAGTGCTCACAGGAGTCGTGGGCACTATTAATGGCAGGGTAAATGAGGTCGAAGCAACACAGCTAGAAACCACAATTGCTTGATAAACACCCCACTCAATCCCTGATCGCGCCGCCTGATAAGCCATTGCACCCTCTTCATCCAGTGCGCTGCTTTGGTGCTGCATGGTAGACACCCGGCCGATAAACACGGCGATACCACCCAATACCACGATCAGGAAAATAGCCATGATGAGGCTGAATCCGCGCTGTTTCATGTTACGGCACATTCTGGACATGAACCTGATACAGCAACGTTACGCTGTCGCTATTGTTGGACAAGGTGAGGCGCATCACCACAAGATCGGCGCGTTGGGTGACCCCGGCATTATAGACAAAACTGCTGGTGGCGCAGTTAACGCCGGTTGCTAACCGGGCAATGCTGGTTGCGGCATTGAGCGGAACAACAGTGATATCGGTTGGCTGTGCGGCCTGTTTGGCATAACCGGAATAGCGCCACAAGGTATTTCCGATACAAGCGAATGTTACCGGTCCTGAAATGATCTGGAAACGATTGCCGGGCGACTCAAATGGAAACTGCATACCGCCACTAAAACATATTCTGGTTGCAGACAGAGCACAGGTAGCGATATCGGAAGTCAACGCCACCACATTAGTCCCGGCATAAACAGCGCCCGGGGTAGTATTGTAGACCACCAGCCCTTCTCCCACTGCAGGAACGGCTGGCAGCGCGCCAATTACATCGAAGCTGGTATCAGTAGCCACAAAATCAAGGATATCGCCTGTGCAGGCCGCACTGCAATCCTGTTCCTTGCGATAGCGCCCGCCGGTAGTAGTCGGCAAAAACTCGATAAAACTGCCGCTAACCCGTACGCTGTTAGGCAAAGCAGTACGAAGTTCACGCGCCATACGGCGCAAAGCGGTATCCGCCGCATCGGAAAGTTCGGCGCGGTCGAGTGCATCGAAATAGCCTTTCAAGGGAGCGGCGAAGCTGGACGCCAAGACGGCAAGTATTCCGGTGATGACTATCACCATGACGGCTTCAATCAGAGTAAATCCGGATTGGCTGCGGTTGCAGGATAGCATCATCAGGGCTCCCGTGGCGTATAGCGGGTGCGGTAACCTTCGAGCACCACGGTTGTGTTGAGCGGGCCGGTGACGGCGACGGTGATCGACAACGAGTCGGCAGCAGTCATTCCGTTTATTGCTTTCTCATCAATGGTCACGGCGGCGGTGTAGCCGTTTAAAACCAGATTGGTATTGGTAATATCCATGATAGCCCCTGACGCCATACTAAATCCATCATAGTCGCTGACATTGTCAAAAAAAGGGGCTACATAACGCGTCTCGACCTGCCCGTCAATCGTTTCCGGGCCAAACGCCTCGACATACCCCCCCCCTGTACAACCCTCGCCACTGGTTGCTGTCGTGACATTGGGGTCGTCGGGATCACAAATGGTAAACGGCATCAGCTCGATTTCTTCCAGCAACGCTTCAGCAATCGCCAGCGCCTGTTTTTTGACCACCGGATCGGCGGAATGCCGCACGTTGAAATTGATCGAAGAAATAACCCCCGTCATCGCTACTCCAACGATGACCATGAATACAATCAACTCTATCAGCGTTATGCCGTTTTGACGGATAGCCATCAGAAAATTAGCAGGCTGTTTCTTCATGGACATATCCGGTCTCGGGTTCGAGGCATATTACCTTGATTACATCCCCGCCGGACACGGTAATGGTTGTCACGGCAGCCACGTTAGGCCGGCCAAGACCATTGAATGTCACAGTGCCAAGGCCGCTTACAGAGACGCCATTCGGCAAAGGATCGCATTGTTCACCGGTTACTTGCACGCCATTTACCGTGCAGCCACCGAAGGGAGCCAACGAGAAAGTTACTGATACCGATGCGGCCCGTTTGGCAATAGCCAGCTTCTGCGCCAGTCTAATTGAAGATTTGATTATTTCGGCATAGCCGCTGGCATCGTGGCCGGCAAAATTGAGCCGGGATGAGGCGTAGGCTGTCAGTATACCCATAATAACTATTATCACGATCAATTCTATCAGCGAAAATCCGTTGCACCGCCTACTCATGCGACACCGATTCAAGCAATCGTTGTGCCGATTTGGATTGCGGCCATCTATGCACCAGCAGCTTGGCTTGCTCAATGGCTTTGGCGTGCTCGCCTACAAAGTCCAGACTACGCACGTATTCCATTTGAACACCATCCGAATGCGGTTGCAGACTTTTGGCGTGGTTAATCCAGGTCATGATGTCCTGATGTGAAGCCGGTTGTTTCAGCAGGGTTCTATACTTTCGGTGTAAGGCGGTTTTCTCCAGCAAATTATTGACTTCAAAAGGGTTAACTTCAAGTCCTTTACTAAAAATAACATTGCTTTTTTCCACCAGATCGGGCCTATTCTGGGCAACGCCCTGATCCCGCCAAATGACGCCCTCTTTCCAGTAGTAGCCGGCAGTTCGCGGCTGCAAAGTCCGTGCAACGCCACTCCAAAGCAAGGCTTGCTGTACGTCTCCGGTCAATAATCGGTACGAACTGTAATTGGCTGCAACCAAGGCAAAAGCCGGCAAGCCCAACCATGCCAGCAAACCAATCACCAGCGCGTTGCCGATAAAACCGGAACGCAGCCCTAAAAAATATTGCGTCGACATTTTCTGCAACTGCCAATGAGTTGCGCCCATGTCGATGAGTTGTTGATTGATAATACCCAAATAAGCGCCAAAAACAGCCATCAACACCGGAATATAAAAAGGGTAGTCCACCAATGCATGAGCCAACATGGAAGTAATGGCTCCCGCAGACAGGATAAGCGGCAAGCGCTGCCCGGCCATTGCCTGCTGACGAAATTTGAACAATTGTCCGTACACCGCAACAATCAGTAACAAAAACAAACCCAAGCCTAATAGGCCGGTTTCCAGTGCAAACTCCAGATAGTCATTGTGAACGAAAATTATGCGTCTATCGAGAAAGGGCGGTACTTTATGAG
>Ga0208627_1000533_pt1 | contig 11035 bp, 10 predicted proteins | sample LakWasMet13_LOW5_2_FD_183861 | JGI IMG/M metagenome (GOLD analysis project Ga0208627, IMG submission 183861) | Freshwater sediment methanotrophic microbial communities from Lake Washington under simulated oxygen tension - Sediment Metagenome... | ecosystem: Environmental > Aquatic > Freshwater >... | reverse complement strand
GACACCCAGCAGGCCGACGAAAATGGCAATCCAGCGTGCAGCGCCCACTTTTTCTTTCAACATGGGAACCGACAATGCCGTAATCAACAACGGAGCAATGAAAAAAAGCGAATACGCCTCTGAAAGCGGCAACGATCTCAAACCATAGGTAAATAGCGCGAGCATGCTTATGCCGAGCACACCGCGCAGCAAATGCAGCGACCAGCGAATTTTCAAAAGACTGGCTGCGCTTCCGCGCAGGAAAATATACACGACGACAAATGGCAAAGAAGCCATCGCGCGCATCGCGGTAACTTGCAAAGCAGGATAATGCGGCGATAGCAGCTTGAGGCCGGCATCCATCAGCGAAAACAGGCAAACGGCCATCAACATCGCGGTAATGCCGCGTATGGAAGAATTTTTATTCGGCATAAAACAGGACCCTGACCATGCATTTATTGTTGCATGGAATTGTCTTTTCAACCCGGAATGAAAACGGCAGCCTTTCGGCTGCCGTTTGGTTCCTTCCATGGAGAGAGTAAGTATCAGTCGCCGACAAATCGTGTGCCGATGATGACGCTGGCGTCAGTGACGTGCCTTGTGCTGCCGATCAGACCAATGGTGATGATGGTGTCTTTCTTGAAGAACTTGGTAGCTTGCGCATCGCTTAAACCATAGCTTTCGATCAATGCGCGCTTCGAGATCAAGCCGCCATTGCAAACACGGGTGTCATTGTCGCTATAGACCTGAAAATCGCCGGGTTGCAGACCGCGCGTATCGGATACCGATGCCAGTGCGGTTTCAATCACGCCACCATAGGGAAGACCGGTGTTAGGGTCTAGTAATGTAGGGTCCGCCAAAACTTCATTTTCAATTCGGTAAGTAGCCGAAAAAGTCGAGCGCGCATTGCCTTGGTAGACACCCGTGGTGTTACCGTAAACCAGGCTGGCGAAAGGTGTTTGCCAATGGCAAAGCAAGGTTTTGACCGTTTTACCTGGAACCAGCACATGTCCCATGTCCGGGAAATTCACCGAGACAAAACCGTTGACATCGGGGACGACGCAATGGTCGTTTGGTCCTAACGGGAATGATGGATCAGGCGTGCAATCCGGTGCGATTTGCAAAACGCCCGATTGAACGGTTCCTGCAAAAATCACATTACGGCCGAATGAATTGGCATCGCCCACATCATCATCGGTGTAGGCAGCTTTGGTGTTGGCGGCTTGCTGTTTGGCAGGCAGGAATTTTTCCATCATGCCGTCACCGCGCAAATAATTGCGGGTTTCCTGCTTGAGGGTTAGCTGAAGTTGTTTATAGGCAGGGCTCGGCTGTTTGATTGGCGCGCGGTTGGCGGCAATGGCAGCGGTAACACTGAATGCAAGAAGTGACAGAACGACGATACTTTTTTTCACAACAAAGCTCCTAATGGTATACCGGGGAGACACCCTGACTTTCAAGACACATGCCTAAAGTAATGGGTGGGCATGTATCAGTACGCGATAGCCCGAAAAAACCGGACAAGCTTCACATTTATTTCCAGTCTTTCAGGCAAATTGCCATCAATTACCGCAAGTTCATATCTTCGTTGATTATTTTTGACGTACGATCTTGATTGAACATTTGCAATTGTTATCTTCACTTAACAAAACAGCCCCCCATGACTTCAAAATCCCTGGAACAATGGAAAGCATCCGGTCATTACCTTCAATGGCAGCAGCATTCTGTTTTTTACCGCGACCAGGGCAAGGGTGACGTGCTGCTCTGCATACACGGCTTCCCGACGGCATCGTTTGACTGGCAAAGAATGTGGCCCTCACTGGCAAAACATTTTCGCGTAATCAGTCTTGATTTACTGGGTTTCGGTTTTTCCGACAAACCCCGCCGCCATGTTTATTCTGTCTTGGAACAGGCAGATATCATCACGGTTTTGCTGAAATCACTCGACATCGAAGAAGCGCATCTATTGGCGCACGATCTCGGCGACAGCATCGCGCAGGAGTGTCTTGCCCGGCAGGAAACTTCACCGCCCGCAGATTCGTTCAATGTTCGGTCCATTTGTTTTTTGAATGGCGGTCTGTTTCCAGAAGCGCATCGTCCACGACGGATTCAAACTTTGCTAAGCGGACCGCTGGGTCCATTACTCGTGTATGGCTTGAACGAGAAAAAATTCAAGCAGAGTTTTTCCGCAGTCTTCGGAACCGATACCCAGCCAAGCCCCGAAGATTTAGCAGACTTCTGGTATTTGATCGTGCTTCACAAGGGTGAAAAAATTGCACATCGATTGTTGCAATACATTCCGGAACGCCGAAAACATCGGGATCGCTGGCTGAAAGCCATGCAGGAAACCCGCATACCGATGCGATTGATCAACGGGCTGGAAGATCCCGTTTCCGGTCGGCATTTACTTGAGCGATACCGCGAATTGATTCCAAACCCCGATGTTGTCGAGCTGGAAGGCATCGGGCACTACCCGCAAGTCGAAGCACCCGGTGCGGTATTAAGCGCGTTTCTGGATTTCCACAAGAAAATCCCGTGAAAAAAGCAAAGCTGCCGGAAAAAATTTGCATTGTGTGCCAGCGGCCATTCTGCTGGCGCAAGAAATGGCAGAATGTCTGGGAGCAAGTAAAGTATTGTTCCGACGCCTGTCGCAAAGGCACTCCTCGCATGGGTAATGCAAAGTAAACCGGATGTCGCAACGAAAAATTGTCCACATCGACATGGATGCGTTTTATGCCTCCGTTGAACAACGCGATGACGCCAGTCTTCGCGGAAAGCCCGTCGTGGTGGCCTGGCGTGGCGCACGCTCGGTCGTGTGCGCGGCTTCGTACGAAGCGAGAAAGTTCGGCATACGTTCCGCCATGCCGGCCATTCGTGCCGAGCGCTTATGCCCGGATGCCGTTTTCGTGCCTCCGGATTTCGTCCGCTACAAAGCGGTTTCAAAACATGTTCGCGAAATATTTTCGCGCCATACCGATTTGATCGAACCCTTGTCGCTGGATGAAGCCTATCTCGATGTGACCGAAAACAAGCTGGATTTGGCGTCGGCCACCGAAGTCGCATTGCAAATCCGCCAAGCCATTTTCGAGGAAACCCGGCTAACTGCGTCCGCCGGTATCGCACCGAATAAATTTCTGGCGAAAATCGCGTCCGACTGGAATAAGCCAAACGGGCAATACGTGATCAAACCTGTCGCCGTGTTTGATTTTCTGACACCCTTACCGGTAGGCAGATTGCCTGGCGTGGGCAAAGTCATGGAAGCCAAACTGGCCGGTCTCGACATCAAGACCGTTGGCGATATTCGCCTGCACTCGGTGCAAAGTCTTGAACACCAGTTCGGCCGTTGGGGCTTTCGCCTGCATGAGCTTTCGATGGGAATCGATAATCATGCGGTCGTCTCCGAGCGACCTACGCAACAAATTTCCAGCGAAGATACATTTCAGGAAGATTTATTGCTGGCCGATATTGGACCGCATCTTTTGCGGCTTGCCGAAAAAACCTGGTCCGCCTATTTGCGCGAAGAGCAAAGATCGGCCCGCACGGTCGTGCTGAAGTTGAAGACTGCCGACTTTCAAACCCTGACCCGCAGCTACACGCCGGACACGCCAACCGACAACCTGGAGGACTTCCAGACCATCGCCATGCAACTGCGCGAGCGGGTCAATCTTCCTGCCGACACGCGCTTTCGACTGGTCGGCATTGGCCTGGCAAATTTCATCGACAGCAGCCAGATTCGAGCACAGCAGGGTCTGTTTAGCTGACGCCGCGGGATTCATCGCTTAAAATACGCAAAATTCCAGGAGTTACCCATGCCCTCTTTCGACATTGTTTCCGAAATCGACAAACACGAATTTACCAATGCGATGGATACCGCGAATCGGGAGCTTGGCACCCGTTTTGACTTCAAGGGCAGCGATGCCAAATTCGACGTCGACGGTTTCGTGATCACACAGCGTGCGCCCAGTGATTTCCAGCTGAAACAAATGCTGGACATTTTACGGGCACGATTAATCGCGCGCGGCATCGATATCCGCTGCATGGAAGTCGGCGACCCGGAAATCAATCTGGCCGAAGCGCGGCAGAAAGTGACGATCAAGCAGGGAATCGAACAAAAGCTAGCGAAGAAAATCGTCGGCATCATCAAGGATGCGAAGCTGAAGGTCGAAGCGCAAATCAATGGCGAAAAACTTCGGGTATCCGCAAAGAAGCGCGATGATTTGCAGGACGTGATGGCATTGCTTAAAAAATCCGATATCGAATTGCCACTGCAATTCGAAAATTTCAGGGATTGATAGGGTGCGCCTGCGGCGCACCGATGAACCTACGCAATGAATGGTGCGCCGCAGGCGCACCCTATTGCTATTTGTTTTCCTGCATCGCTTTTACGACACGGGAATCCTGCTGATTCTCCTTCAGCCACGTCATCGAACGATGCACGCGGGCATAACCGCTCGGATGGTCATAAAACACGATTTCTTCGAGATCGCCGGGGTGGATTTTCCGGTAAGTCGACAAGCGCATGGCGGCAGTCGCAAAACCGTGCGGCTCGCCGGCAACCGCCAGGCCAAAGGCATCCGCCTCTGCCTCGGCTTGGCGCACGATGCTGTTGTTGACCGGCGTCATCACGGTCATGAATATCGTGAGCAATGCCATTGCCAATGGAAGGCCGGCGACATCGCCGCGATCGCTGACGCCCCAACGACTGCCGAAACGGCTGACCAGTCCATCAAAAGACAGATGCACGAACAGGAAACCGAAGGTCAGCACCAGAGTGATGTAAACCACCAGACGCAAGGAGTGGTTTAAAACATAGTGGCCCATTTCATGGCCCATGACCGCTCGGATTTCTTCGGGCGAAGTGCGGTTGAGCAGATTATCGTTCAGGGAGATGCGAGTAGTTCCCATCATGCCCGAGACGTTGGCGCTGATTCGTGTCGTTTGTCTGGAGGCATCGAATACGTAGATATCGTCTGCCGGAATCTGGCTGGCTCGAGCCATCGACAGCAGGCTTTCACGCAACTCCCCTGCCGGCAAGGATTTGTATTCGTTGAACATCGGTGAAATGAAAACCGGCGATATCATCGAGACGAAGATAATAAGGACAAAGGAAATCCCGCCGGTCCAGGCCCACCAGCTTTTACCGACACGCCTGACGGCAGCATAGATAATGGCGAGCACCGGCGCCGCGAACAGCAGGCTCAAGCCCAGCCCCATCAAGGTCTCGGCAAACCAGTCGATGAAGTTCTGCGTTGCAAGACCATAGGCGTGCTCGCGGAAAAAGCCCATGTAGATATTCCACGGCAAGGTCAGCACGAACATCACGAGCAAATACATCAGGACGTAAATGGCGGTATTGAGCCATGGCCTGTGGCTTATGCGTTTTGCGACGCCATGCATGCGCCGCGAAATGCCACTGAAAAGCAGAAACGCCGCAATGGCAACCAGGATTAATGTGTCCACCACATCCAGGTAATAGCCATTTTCAAAATAGGCATCGGACTTTGCCCTCTGTGCATCATTCAACACATTCAGATAGGCATCAGTCGCTGTGTCGACATTGAATTGCAGACCCGGTCTTGCGGCATCGGGAATGATAAGGCCCGGGGGCAATTCGCGATCCGCACTTGCAGCCGGTATAGAGTCGGCTGCCACTGCCGAGGCGTTCAAGCAAAACAGCAATAAAAATCCAGCCAGACCCGAACGAAAAATATTGCCCATAAAAACGCCCCCGATTAATCATCCGATGACAACAGCTTCAGGCCCGGGATGCCATGGGCCAAAAGACAGGGGTCAATCAATATTCGACTTGAGTCGCTCGATCGTCTGCTGCTTTTCCTGCCATACCTTGTTTAGCCAGCCATGGAAATGGATGCGGAACGCATTGTCATTGGCATAGTCCCCGACCAGGTCCGGCGTAATCTCGCGTTCGACGATATCGACACGCACCTCGCGAATCCTGCCGGCGAACAGATCCAGCAAAGTCGGTCGGTCGCCGGAATAGACGATCGTGACATCGACAATCGATTTCATGCTGTCGCCCATTGCATCGAGCACGAAGGCAATGCCGCCTGCTTTTACTTTCAAAAGGTCCTTGAATGGCGAGCTCTGCCGCTCATGCTTGCTCCGGGTGAAGCGTGTGCCTTCGACAAAATTCATCACCGACACCGGCTGGAATTTGAAGCGTTCGCAGGCTTTGCGGGTGGCTTCGATATCCTTGCCCTTGAGATGCGGATTTTTTTTCAGTTTTGTTTTCGAGTAGCGCTGCATGAAGGGAAAATCCAGCGCCCACCAGGCCAGCCCCAAAAACGGCACCCAGATCAACTCCCCCTTCAGGAAAAATTTCAGGAACGGAATGCGCCGGTTGAATATTTTTTGCAGAACTGGAATGTCGACCCAGCTTTGGTGATTGCTGATCACCAAATACCAGCCTTCGTATTTCAGGGATTCCATGCCGGTGACGACGAATTTGGTCGGCGTAACGATATCGATCAGCCAGCTATTGAAAGCGACCCAGTTTTCGGCAATTTTTATCAATAGCCAGGACAACCATTTCCGTGTTGCCTTGAATGGCAGCAACCATTTGAGCAAAGCCATCAGGAACAGGAACGAGGTGTGCAGCAAGGTACTCAGCACGACCAGCGCGATGGCAATCAATCCAAACAGCAGTGAGAAAAATTTCATCGCTATTCCTTTACAAACAACTTTGCCTGATCTGCCTGATCCAGCAACTGGTATTGCCCCGCGGGCAGCGAACCCAGATCCAATCCTCCGATTTCACTGCGATGCAGATTCACCACGTGGTTACCGACCGCGGCGAACATGCGACGGATTTGATGATAACGGCCTTCGATAATCGTCAGCCGCACGCGCAGTTCGGAAACAGGCTGCAAGACGGCAGGTGCGAGTGGCGAGTTTTCGGACTCAAGCATCATCTCGCCGCTGGCAAACAATTCCACTTCGTCACCACGCAGCGGACTTGCCAAGTCCGCTTCATAGACTTTCGGCAATTTGTTTTTCGGTGAAATAATCCTATGCAGCAAATCACCGTCATCGGTCATCAGCAACAAACCTGTTGTTTCCTTGTCGAGGCGGCCAATCGGGGCCAATACCGGTTTACGGATTCGAAAGCGGTCCGGCAACAAATCGTAGACCAGGCGGCCCTTGTCCTTGGTTGAACAGGTATAGCCGGCCGGCTTGTGCAGCATCAAAATCATGCCCGATACCGGATCGAGTGGCTCTTCATCCACGCGTATATTTTCATGTGTCGTGACATCGTCGGCATATAACACTTCGCCGGCGGCATCCGTTATGCGGCCTTCGCGGAACATCAGCGACACTTCCTTGCGGCTGCCGTAACCCAGATTGGAAATGTGTTTAACTAATTTCATTGGTTTCCATGCATTTACTTGATTGACGCGAACACTTTAAAACCATTTTTCATCGCAAGCACATTGGTTTTCGAAAAATTATTCTTAAGCGTTGCTTCATAGGGAAGATGCCGGTTGGCGACCATGTAGAAACGTCCGCCCGGTTTCAAGGCTCTCGCCGCCGATTCGATAAAAGACTGCCCGAGCGTTTTCAGCTCGTCATGCCCTTGGTGAAAAGGCGGATTGCTGATCACGAAATCATAAGGGCCCTGAACTCCTTCCGCGACATCATGCCAGTGGTAGTCAATCCGGACAGCTTTTTCGAACCCGGCCAGATTCAATCTTGCACATTCCAGTGCACGCGCTTCGGCTTCAAAAACATCCATCGACTTGATGTTTTCGCACTGCGTTAAAATCGCATGCGTCAGAAAGCCGAATCCTGCACCCAAATCGGCGCCACTGCCCGACAGGTCTTTTGGCAGATACTCGGTCAACAAGCTGGAGGCATCGTCAATCCGGTTCCAGGCGAATATGCCAGGTCGTGAAATAAAACCGGTCGTTTCAATCATGCGCGGCACATCGAGTAGCCCCCAGGACTGCATCAGATTTTCGTCGACATCTTTTTTACTTGCCCAAAAAACCCGGCATTTATTTTTACTGATGGAATGAATATTCGGTGCCAGTGCCCGCAGATCCTTTTCGCCGGATTTTGCGCCCTCGCTGTTTTCCATGCTGACAACAACCAGCCCGTCTTCGCGAACCTGTTGCATTGCCCGTACGAATAATGCCCGTGCTTCATCGCGTTGGGGTGGCGGCAACACAAGAACGATGGCATAGGTTTTTTCGAGATTGCCAGGCGTTGACCACCCTGTCCGTTTCAATTCGTCGGCATAGGGTTTAAAACTTTGCTGGCACTCCAATTGCTCCGGTCTTATCTCGACAGGAATCGGCCCGGAACGGGCTCGTAAAAACAGATAGGATTCGCTCCATCCAATCGCACCGGTCAAAAACGGGTGCCATAAAGCGGTGAATGCGGCATTGCCATTGGTCATATGGGCAATTTTACCGTGATTGGCGGGCTATCGATGACGCGTTGGCCAATTTATTCCGGTTTCACGTTTAATAATGCAGCCCGACATGCTTAAAATCGGCCCTGTGCCCCCAATGGAGATACCCATGCGTCTCAGCCCCATCCTTATCTGTAGTGCACTTTCCATACTCTTGCTATCAGCCTGCAAGAAAGAGGAACCCGCTCCATCCAGCGCACCTGCGGCAGAATCTGCAGTGCCGGCGACTCAGGCGGAACCAGTAACAAAGACTGAAACTGCGGCAACTGCGGCAGTCGAAACCCCGCCCGCAAATGCCGATTTCAACGTGGAAAGCGTACCGGTCTCTACCGTATCGCTACCGCCCTTTCCCTTTTTCAAGGCACCGGACGGCTTGGTCAATAACTACGACGATAAAGACAGCATGATTGGCTTTGATCGCCATTTTTTCCTCGCCGGCAACAAGCTGGTTCCGGTGGAGGGCAAGCTCTATAACAATTTCATGAACCTTAGCAACCCGGATAGCGGACGTAAATATTCCGAACTCGAATTCCATCGCAACTATGAAAATGCCATTACGGCGCTCGGTGGAAAAAAAATAAGTACCAGTCAATTTACGCGCAAAATTCTGGATGAAGCCGGCGGTTTGGCTGCAGTGGAAAAATATTGGCGCAGCGTGGCGCCAACTTCCGGTTATGAGCACTACAGCTATCTGATTCGCACCGCGGACAAGGAATACTGGATTCATATTGCGACTGGTGCCATCCCAACCCATGGCTATGTGACCGTACTCGAGAAAGAGGGAATGAAACAATCGGTCGGCTTTCTCGATGCGAGTGCCATGAAAAAAGCACTGGATGCAGACGGCCATGTTGCCTTGTATATCAATTTCGACATCGACAAAGCCTCTTTGAGACCGGATAGTCTGCCCGTGGTTGATGAAATCAACAAACTGTTGACAGCCGATGCAACACTAAAGCTTTCCATCGAAGGCCACACCGACAGTACCGGGAGTGCAGATCATAATCGCCAGCTATCAACCGCAAGGGCACGCACTGTTTTAGGAGCACTGGTCGGGCTGGGCATTGACCCGGCACGACTGAGCTCGAAAGGTTTTGGGCCCGACAAACCGGTTGCCGATAATGCGAATGAAGCAGGCCGAGCAAAGAACCGCCGGGTCGAACTGGTAAAAATGTAAGGAAAGCACCGTTCTTGATATAAAAAACGCCGCGTCATGCGGCGTTTTTTTGTCGCTGAATATCCATACAGATAGCCGGCTGAAAGCTGAACGTAGAATTCCCGTAGGTAAACTTTTATTGATGCATTTCGTTCTTTCCAGTGTGTCACTAATAAAGGAAAACACAATGCAAAAATTAATGATTGCAACCATGACTCTTTGTCTTGGCTTCGCCGTATCTGCCGATGCCGCCCGCTACGACAGGTCGGTCCATCTGGGCAGCACGCGGCTGAGCCATTCCGAAAACGATCGTGACGTTCTGCGTTTCCGCAGTTGCCAAAATACCGTGCACGCAATACAGCTGCGAACCAGTCGCGGCAATGTAGAAATTGAAAAATTATGGATCCGCTATGGCAACGGTAACCGCGAGTACTTGAATGTTCGTGACCGCATTTCGAAAGGCGGTTCAACACGCTGGATCGACCTGCGGGGCGGGAATAGGTGCATTACGGAGATCGGCATTATCGGCGATACTGAACGCAGCCGCGACCAGGCCCGCGTGGACATTTGGGGCCGTTAATCTTTAAAGCTGTTTTGCGCACCGCAATTTGAAGCCCTCCCGTCCTGGGAGGGCTTTGCTTTGGCGCCTATTTAGGCCATAGATCGCTTTCGGCCTCACCAAGCTTTATGCTTGGATTCTTGCTGCTCTCGGAGAATACGGATGCGCCGCCCGTTATGCCTTTCGGTTTTCATCACGAGCTTATTCTTTTGCGTTAATGCAAACTCTGAAGCGCCGCCGCGCTTTCCGGCACAAGCAGTCTGGCACCAGAATATTAGCCAAGCGCCGTTGCATCCGCAGTCGGCTTCCATGATAACCAGCCTCGCCAATTTGGGCGGCTTTGGTTTTGGTCGTATGCAAATTGATTTCGCGATGCGAATTGTGCGTGCGGCACCGGGTTCGCCAACACGCAGTATCGTTGCATTTCCAGCAGCCGATGAGTATTACAGCCCAGACTGCGAGCCCGTTGGCAGCGTAATGCCAATTCCTGCAAATTCCGCTATCGAAGGCTCTAGCAACTTGACGTGCGACAACAATAACGAGGATTGCCATCTGTTGGTCGTACAAGACAATATTTTGTATGAAGCTTATCGTGCAAATGCCTCCGGTGGCAGCGGCCTACAGGCACAATGTCTTGTTATCTGGAAACTCGACCGCGTTTATTCAGCAAGCAATCGCGGCGAACATTGCACCAGTGCAGATGCTGCTGGATTTCCGATCGCGCCACTTTTATTTAATGCCGATGAAGTCTATGCCGCCACGCAAATTAGCAATGGCGATCTGGGTCATGCCATTCGTTTTATTTTGCCGAATGCGCGTATGGCATCAAATGACCCACTACCGAATACCAGCAAACGCATTCCTCTTTACGTAAGGCCAGGCAGTCACGCTGGCGGCCCCAGCGGCCCAG
>Ga0208627_1000525_pt1 | contig 11117 bp, 5 predicted proteins | sample LakWasMet13_LOW5_2_FD_183861 | JGI IMG/M metagenome (GOLD analysis project Ga0208627, IMG submission 183861) | Freshwater sediment methanotrophic microbial communities from Lake Washington under simulated oxygen tension - Sediment Metagenome... | ecosystem: Environmental > Aquatic > Freshwater >... | reverse complement strand
GAACCACGCCGGCACCGGCGCCACGAGGAACAGGGTCTCGACGAGCGAGAGGTATCGCCGGAGGGTGGAGTGCGGGAGGCCGAGCGTGCGCCCGAGGTCGGCCTCGTTGAGCAGGCCCGTCACCCGGGACGCGAGGAGCGCGAGCAGCCGCGGCAGGTGGATCAGGCCCTCGACGTCGGCGACGTCGCGGACGTCCCGCGAGAGCACCGTCGCGACGTAGGAGGCGAACCACGCGCTCCGTCGCGCGGCGGTCCGCGTCCTCGCCTCGGGGTAGCCCGACGCGAGGGCCCGAGGCTCCCACGACCCGCCCCGCGCCTCCCTCGGCGCGAGCGCGCCCGCGGCGAAGAGGCGCTCCACCGCGTCCCCCGGGCTCCCCTCGATCTCGGCCTGCGAGAGCGGCCAGAGGGTGTGGACATCGATGCGCCCCGTCAGCGCGTCGGCCACGCGCGGCAGCGTGAGCACGTTGGCCGAGCCGGTCAGCAGGAAGCGCCCCGGGCGGCGATCGCGATCGACGCTCGCCTTGATGGCCAGCAGCAGCTCCGGCGCCCGCTGCACCTCGTCGAGGGCGACGTCTCCGTCGAGCCCCGCGACGAAGCCGACCGGATCGGCCCGCGCCGCGGCGAGCACCGGCGCATCGTCGAGCGTCAGCACCCGCCGGGTGGTCGCGCTCGCGAGGGTCGCCACGAGCGTGCTCTTGCCCGCCTGCCGCGGCCCCACGACGAGCACCACGGGCGTGTCGGTCAGCGCCTCCCGCACCTTCGGCTCGATGTGCCGTCTGAACATGGTGGATAATCTGCCATGACGTGGTGGATCTTCCACCAGCTGACGACGGAGATTCTCTCCCGTCCGCAACAGACCCATTGCCTCCCCCATCGACCACCCCGCGCCCCCATCGGACATTCCCCGTCCCTCCCTCCACCTCATCCCCATCTCTTCGCTGTTCGCCCACTTTCCCATCGGCGATGCTCCCGCCCATGACCGCACCGCCGTCGGGAAGCGCCGCCGTCCGCACCCACCTCGTGGACGCCCTCCACGCCGACCTCGTGGGCCCCTTCGACGGCGACCCCAACTCCGCCGAGGTGCTCTCCCGTCCGCCCTCGCGCTTCTACCTCACGGGCTTCCTCGCCCCCTCCGGCGACCGCGACCCGGGCAACCCCACCGACGACGACGAGTTCGGCGCCGGCAACGACGCCGACGACGAGGAGCAGTCCGAGTCCGCCCCCGAGCCCAAGCTGCGCAAGCTCTTCCCTGCCTCCATCGGCCTCTCGGTGCTCCTTCCCCCCGGCGACGCCACCGACTCCGTCGAGCTCTTCCTCCACTACGCGGACTACGAGAACACCCCCGCCGAGGAGCCCGTCGAGGGCCGCAAGCGCCCGCCCGAGCAGTGGCGCCGCGTGGCCATCCTCCCCCCGCGCCTGGTCGTCGCGCTCGACCCCGTGGCCCTCGCCCGCCCCACCGAGATCGCCGGAACCGACGGCCTCTGGATGGAGGGCCGCCTCACCGTCGCCGACGCCCCCGGCCTCGCGCCCGGCACGCGCGCCCTCTCCTTCTTCGTGGTCAACCACCGCACGCCCGTCGCCCCGCCCGCCTCTCCCGACACCGCCTTCGTCTTCCAGGTGGCCCTCGAGCTGCGCTTCGCCCGAGGCCTCGTCGCCCGCCCCAACCGCCGCGACGAGCCCTCCGACGACCTCGACGACCGCACCGCCGACCTGCAGTACCGCGACGCCGTCGAGTGGGCCGTCGGCCACGGCATCTCCGCCGAGCCCGTGCGCGACGCCGCCGGCCGCGTCGTTGGCGCTCGCACCTGCTGGCTCCCTCGCGCCGAGGTGCGCCCCATCGAGAGCCACGAGATCGACGGCGTCCCCACCGCCATGGCCGACCTCGCCGCGATGCCCGACGGCGCCTCCCTGCGCGCCGCCCTCGCCCCGCTCGGCGACGCCTACGCCGCCTGGATCGCCGCCGAGCGCGCCGCCCCCCTCGACTCTCCGCGCCGCAAGGACACCCGCGACCGTCTGATGGACGACGCCGACCGCGCCCGCGCGCGCATCGCCGAGGGCCTCGACCTGCTCGCGGCGCGCCCCGAGCTCTTCCGCGCCTTCGCGCTCGCCAACCGCGCGATGGACCTCCAGGCCCGCAAGCGCGACCCGGCCCGCTACGCCGCGAGCGCGCCGCGCTGGCGCCTCTTCCAGCTCGCCTTCGTGCTGCTCAACGTCGCGGGCCTCGACGACCCTCGCCACCCCGACCGCGAGCGCGTCGAGCTCATCTTCTTCCCGACCGGCGGCGGCAAGACCGAGGCCTACCTCGGCGTCATCGCCTTCGCCCTGGTGCTCCGGCGCCTGCGCGGGAGATCGCGCCCCGACGGCGGCTACGGGGTGGCGGTGCTGCTGCGGTACACGCTGCGGCTGCTCACGCTCGACCAGCTCCAGCGCGCGGCGACGATGATCTGCGCCCTGGAGACGATGCGCCGCGACGACCCCGCGACGCTGGGCGAGGTGCGCTTCTCCGTGGGCCTCTGGGTGGGCCGCACGGCCACTGCCAACACCCTCGCCGAGGTCGCCACGAAGATCACCACATGGAAGCAGCACCGCGACAACGACAAGGCGCCGTCACCGCTGCCGCTCACGGCGTGCCCGTGGTGCGGGACGAAGCTCGACGCCGACACGGTCACGCTGGTCCCCAATGCGAGCGCTCCGACGCACGTGCGCATCCTCTGCAAGAACTTCCGCGGCTGCGACTTCGGCCAGGGCAACAAGCGCCACGCCGAGGAGGGCGTCCCGCTGGTCTTCGTCGATGAGCAGGTCTATCGGGAGCTGCCGTCGTTCCTGGTGGCGACGGTGGACAAGTTCGCGATGGTGCCCTGGCGCGCCGAGGCGGGGATGCTCTTCGGGCGCGTCCACTCTCGCGTGGGCGGGCGCTTCTTCGGGACGCCCGACACCGCCATCGCCGAGCGCACGGCGGCGCTGCTCCCCGACAGCCTGCTCCCGCCGGAGCTCATCGTGCAGGACGAGCTGCACCTCATCAGCGGCCCGCTGGGGACGATGGTGGGCCTGTACGAGACGGCCATCGAGGCGCTCTGCGAGTCGACGCTCGCCGACGGGACCAGGGTGCGCCCGAAGATCCTCGCGTCGACGGCCACGGTGCGCCGCGCCCGCCGGCAGGTGCTCTCGCTCTTCGGCCGCGACGCGGTGAGCCTCTTCCCCCCGCCCGGCCGCGACGAGGGCGAGACCTTCTTCGCGCGCGTCGCCCGCGCCACCGACGGCCGCCTCTACCTGGGCGTCGCGGCGGGCGGGCGCCCCATGAAGGCCGTGCTCCTGCGGGTGTACGTGGCGCTGCTCTCAGCCGCGCAGAAGAAGGCCGCCCTCCCCCCGCGCGACGACGACCCGGCCGACCCGTACTCGACGGTGGTGGGCTATTTCAACGCCCTGCGAGAACTCGGCGGGATGCGCCGTCTGGTCGAGGACGAGGTGCGCTCCCGCTGCGCCCGCATCGACGAGCACCGGCCCTTCGCCGAGAAGGGCGCGCACCGCTGGTTTCGCCCGCGAGAGCTGGGCGAGCCGGTGGAGCTCACGTCGCGAGAGAGCACCCACGCCATCGCCCGCACGCGCGGCCGGCTCAAGCTCTTCGCCAGCGACAAGGAGCACGTCGACGTGCTGCTCGCCTCCAACATGATCTCCGTGGGCGTGGACATCGACCGCCTCGGGTTGATGGTGGTCGCGGGCCAGCCCAAGACCGCCAGCGAGTACATCCAGGCGACCTCGCGGGTGGGGCGCGACCCGAGGCGCCCGGGGCTCGTGGTCACGGTGCTCAACCTGCACAAGGCGCGCGATCGTTCGCACTACGAACGATTCAGCGCGTGGCACGACTGCTACTACCGGCACGTCGAGGCCATGAGCCTGACGCCCTTCTCGGCGCCGGCCCTGGAGCGCGGCTTCGCGGGCGCGCTGCTGGCGATGGCGAGGCACCTGGAGGCGGCGCTGCAGTCGTCGGAGGGGGTCATGGACGTGGAGGCCGAGCGGGCCGTGGTCGAGACCGCCATCGAGGCGCTGGCCCAACGCGCAGGCCGTGAGCGGATGGGGCTGGACGCGCGCGCCCACGAGGCGATGGTGGAGACGCTGCGCCACCGCGGGCGGAGTCTGCTCGACGCGTGGATCTCGCTGGTGCGCGCGAGCCGCGAGGGGGCGGGCGCGCGCTGCTGGTCGCCCTTCGACCGGGGCCACGAGGGCAAGCCGTTGCTCTTCAGCGCGCTGGAGAAGGAGCCGCCCCCGAAGGGCAGCGACGACGCCCGCTTCGCCGCGCCGACCTCGATGCGCGACGTGGAGGCGACCGCGCACGTCTGGGTTGAGCGGCGGCCGCTCTCGCGCAAGGCGGTGGAGTCGTGAAGAAGCCGGGGCGCTCCTCGTGGGTGGCCAACACCCAGCACGTGCAGCCCGACGGGAAGATCCGTCGCAGCCAGCTCATCACGACCTTCGGGCCTGGCGCGATGGTCGACCTCGTGGGCGACGCGGTGGTCATCGGTGGCCTGGACTTCTGGCAGGGCGACGGGATGGAGGTGATCGCCGAGTCGCGGCTCTGCGCGAGCATCAACGCGCGGCGGCGGCAGCAGGGGCTGCGCGAGCTGCGGACGGAGGCGGCGTTTCGCGCGGCCCCGGTGGGCGACGACCAGCAGGCGCGGCGGGGTCACGGCATCCGGGCGGTGGAGTTCCCGTCGTGGTTCGTGTGCCAGAACCCGTCGTGCCGCGCGCTGTTGCAGGCCTGGCACGGCCTGGAGCGCAAGGGCGACCACTACCTGCACGCCTGCGAAGACCGGCGGAGCGGCGCGGTCTGTGTGCCGGTGCGCTTCGTGGGGGCGTGCGTGCGGGGTCACCTCCAGGAGTTTCCGTGGCTGTCCTTCGTCCACCAGGAGCGCGGTCCGGAGCGTTGCGAACACCCCCGGCTGACCCTGGAGGAGGGCGCATCCGGGGACTTCGCGGACCTCTGGGTGCGGTGCCGCGGGTGCAAGTCCAGTCGTCCGCTCTCCCGGGCCCGTGCGCGGGGCACGGCGGGCAGCTGCAAGGGCGAGCGCCCGTGGCTCGGGAGCGAGGGCAACGAGCCGGGCTGCGAGGAGATGCTGAGCCTGGTCGTGCGCACCGCGAGCGACGCGTACTTCTCGCTGGTGGAGAGCGCGCTGTCGATCCCACCGATGAAGGAGCTCGCCCTGCGCGCGGCGATCGACGGCGTCTGGAACATGGTGCAGACCGCCGACGCCACGACCATCGGACCGTTTCGGACCATCCCTGACGTCCGCCACGCACTGGATGGGTGGACCGACGCGGAGGTGCTCGCGGCCATCGCCGCGCGGCGGGCCGGGACCCCGGTGGAGCAGGGCCCCGTGCGCACGGCGGAGTTCGGGCAGTTCATGGCGGCGCCCGAGGAGGTTCCGGGGACCATCGCGCCCGCGGGGCAGGACTTCTTCGCGCGGAGGCTGCGCCGCGACCGGGCGCTGCCCGCATCGATCGAGCGCGTGGTGCTCGCCTCGAAGCTGCGGGAGGTGCGGGCGCAGGTGGGCTTCACGCGGCTGATGCCGGTGAGCTCGGACCTGCAGGGCGAGTACAAGGTCGTGCCCGCGGCGCTGGGGCTACAGACCGACTGGCTGCCCGCGACGGAGGTGCGCGGTGAAGGCATCTTCGTGCGCCTTGACGAGGAGGCCGTGCGCGACTGGGAGCGGCGGCCGGCGGTGCGGCAGCGCGAGGCGGAGCTGCGGGCGGGCTTCGCGAAGTGGGGCGAGCAGTTGAAGGAGCCGCCCGAGTTTCCGGGGGTGCGCTTCTACCTGCTGCACTCGCTGGCGCACCTGCTGATGACGGCGCTCTCGCTGGAGTGCGGCTACGCGGCGAGCGCCATCCGCGAGCGGCTCTACTGCTCGCTGCCGGGAGACGTTGAGCCCATGGCGGGCATCCTCCTGGCAACGGGAAGCTCGGGGACGGACGGCACGCTCGGGGGATTGGTGGACGAGGGGCGGCGCCTGCTGGCGCACCTGCGCGCGGCCTGGGACGGCGGGGTGCTGTGCTCGAACGACCCGGTGTGCGGGCACCACACGCCGCGGGGCGACCTCACGGGGCGGCTGCTGGAGGGCGCCGCGTGCCACGGGTGCCTCTTCGTCGCGGAGTGCTCGTGCGAGCGATTCAACCAGTACCTCGATCGGGCGCTGGTGGTTCCGACGCTGGGGTGCGACGGGGAGATGGCCTTCTTCCGGGAGCGCCCTTGAGCGCACGCATCGAGCTCGCGCTGCCGGACATCGAGCGCGTGCTGGCGGCGGCGCGCACGGGAGCGCTCGGCGAGGTGCTCACGGCGGAGGGCCTCGCGCGGGCGCACCTCGGGGCGCTGCGCGAGGGCCTGGGGGCGCTGATCGGGGCGCCCGTGGACACGGTGGTGCGCGTGCTCGCGGCGGTGCGCGAGGAGCGGCTGCGACCGCCGGCGACGAGGGTCGCGCTGGTGTGGACGGGGCCGGAGACGCGCGGGAGCGGGGCGCGCGACACGGCCGTGGCGGTGAGGGAGATGTTCGAGGCAGCCGAGCGGCACGTGCTGATCGCGGGGTATTCGTTCGAGCGGGGCGAAGGCATCCTGGCGCCGCTGCATCGGGTGATGGCGGAGCGCGGGGTGCAGGTCGAGATGTTCGTGCACTTGAATGAAGTGCGGGGCGTCGCGAGCGACCCGGAGGCGTACCTGATCGCTCAGGCGGCGGCGTGGCGGAAGGCGTACTGGCCCTTTGGGGAGCCGGCTCCGACGCTGTTCGTTGACCCGCGAGCGGCGGTGTCGGGGAGCTACGCGAGCCTCCACGCGAAGTGCATCGTCGTGGACGGGGCGCGCGCGCTGGTGGGCTCGGCCAACTTCACCGACCGGGGCCAGTCGCGGAACATCGAGGCCGGGGTGCTGGTGGAGGACGCGCGCTTCGCGGAGGAGCTGGCGCGGCAGTTCCACGACGCGGTGGGGGCGGGGCTGTTCGTCGGGGTGTAGCGGGTCTTCGGTCGTTGGGGAAGGTGCTCCCGACACGGTCCTTGCGACGGTTCACCCGCACAAGATCGCCGACGTTGCGTGACGCCCGCGGAATGCGGGGGGATGCAGGACCGCACCGCACTGGCGAGGGGAGGCGCCATCTCTGCCGCCGGACCGCCGGGATTCGGCCAGACCGTGAGGGCGCCGCGCTCCCTCGCGCTCACGATCCACGTCGGCGCCGCCGAGGTCGTGGCCGCGTTCGGCTGCTCGCGCTCAGCGGCCTATCGCCATCTCCGCGCCGCCTCGGGTCGAACGGCTGGCACCGGGGCCATGCTTCGCGTCGATCTCGATAGCTGGGAAACCTACGCTCGGAGGATCCACTCATGTCGATCGGAAGTCGCATCTACCGCCGGGACGACTCGAACGTCTGGTTAGGCGCACCTTTGACCGCTGGCTGCGCAAGGTCGGCGTGGAGCCGCAGTTGATCGCCCCTGCGATGGGTCACGCCGACAGCCGGATGGTCGAGCGGGTGTACGGCCGCCTGACGTCGCACGAACTCGGCGGGCTCATCGCGAAGTCGGTTGGACAGCCCGACGCCGGAGACGCGACGAGCCAGTCCGAGTCCGACGCCAAGACCACGGAAAAGGGCGACGACGTGGTGGTGTTGGTTGCCCCTCAAGGGGCTCCTGCGCCTCAGACTGACCGTCACAAATACGTCACAGGCCCATGCGACGTGGCGGGACAGGTGGCACCCATGGGACGAGCCCAAGTGGCGAAATCACCGGTAAATCGTGCCCAGAGACGGAGTCGAACCGCCGACACGGGGATTTTCAATGCAATTTCGCGCACTTACAGCACAACCCCCTCGGGATTCCTCGGCACTTTTCTCCGGAGGCTGCCCCAGTTGCCCCCCAGCGTGTCCCTTTAGTGTCCCCACCTCTCCGCTCTCGATGGCCAATCCTCTTCTCAACTGTTCAAGCTCAGGAGCACCTGGAGATGGTGAAACAAGACCGTGTCTGAGCTCCGCAGCCTGAAAAGTAGAAGCGATGCGGGCTTCAAGGGTCTGAGCAGCTAACTTCCCATACACTAGCTCGACCATTCTCGTAGTCCTGTGCCCCATGATCGGGGAGATAAGTTCCAGGGGAACAGAATCTCTCCGCATCCATTGGGCAAAGGTACGGCGCAGGTCGTTAGGGCTACAAGGAGCGATCCCTGCTGCCTTGCAGGAGCTATTCAGGTCCCTAAACCTGTTTCCGTCCAGCCAAGGACCGAATAGCAGTCCATCCTTTCCCCCGGCGTGACGCAAGGCATACGTCAACAGATTGAACTGCCATTTGGCAACGATGGGAACCACCCTGCGTGCATCGGAGGTCTTTGTGCCTGGAAGATGGACCTGCCAGCGAACCTGATCGACATGCGTCCAGCGGGTAGAATGTGCCTCACTGAGTCTCGCTCCAGTCGCAACGATGAATGCCACAAGGGCAGCACGATCCGGAATGAGCTCCCCAAGCAGACCGTGGAGTTCTTCGTGACTGAGACTACGGCTCCTGGGTTTATACGCCGATGAAAAACCAACGGGGAATACTCGATCAATCTCCCCGTTCCACATCCCACATCGCTTGGCCAGTTTGAGCGCACATCTGAGCGTGACAATCTCCTTGAAGACCGTGGTATCCTTCCGCCCCAGCTTCCTTCTTCCGTCGATGTAGTCGTCGATAGTCTTGCCGCACAGCTCCCTCAGAAGAGAGTCCTTTCCGAGAGCAGTCTCCAGAACCTTCCTCTTGCTGTTGTAGCAGCCAACAGTTGCAGAACTTGTCTTTCCCGAGCGAACTCTGCCCGCTCTGTCCTTCAAGAGAAGGTCAAGCGCCTGAGAGAGTGTCGCCGTGGCCTGGAGGTGCTTCTCGGGATACTCAGCCCGTTCCACAGCCTCACGCTCCATCTTGATAGCCAGAATCTCCGCCGTCTTACGGTCAGTAGTATTGGCACAGCGCTTGATGCGCTTCTTCTGCTCACCCGACCTAACCCAGAACCAGAAATACCAGTTCGGGTTGCCTTTCTTCTTGAAGAGTTTCACTACTTGACTGCTCTCAGCCAACCACAGAAGCACCGAAGAGCCGATCGAGCACCTCCGAGCGAACCTCCTTCTGGGGCTGGGGCTTCTGTCCGCCCTTCAGGTACTTCTCCACCTCTTCCACAGTGACACCTGCGTTGCTCAGGATGGGGCCAAGGGACTGGGCCAGGAGCACCGAGATACGAGTCCCCTGAAGCTTGGAGGTGGCATGGAGCACCTTCCAAACAGTGGAAGGCAAGGCAACACTCACCTGATCTCCGTCTCCCCGAGCCTTGCGAACGGCCTTCTGCGTCGAAACCTTCGTGGATGCAGCCTTCGTGTCCGTGGTGCTCTTCGCCATATCAGCCTCCCTTGGTTGTTTCGTCATGCCGTGCAAGAGGCTCATTCCCCAGACACAACAACAACGAAACAACCATACAACATTCATCAGGCGAACACAACAGACAAGGCAGGAGAATCCACAGATCGTCGAGTATCTGTCATCACGAAGGTTCCAGCCCCGGATGGACCAACTGTGAACCCAAAGCCCATCCTGAAGGACGTTTGCTCAAAGCGCAGCGAACTGCCTTTCAATGTCGAGCCTGGACCTCTCCTCTTGCTCGACCGAAGTCTCTCCAAGAGCATCCGCCCACAGTCGATCACGTTCCAATTGCTGCGGAGAACGAGTCACAGGGCGAAGCAGCCTCTCCCGAGCCTCCCTCAAAGCCTCCGTGGTCTTCGCAATCTTCTCCCCAAGGTCCGACACCTTCTCATAAGCCTCCTCCGTGGCAGGACGAAGCTCTGTCAGTACCAGAGCAGCATCCGCATCGTTTACGGGCTCTACCGAGGCGGTGGGAGGGCTCTGGAAGTGATGCTGAACGGGGGTTGAGCTCTTCTTGATCCGTGCGTATTCGTCCTGAAGAACCTGTATCTGACGAAAAACATAGGCTTTTGGCAGGGGAATGCTCTGAAGTTTCCTAGGGAGCGAGTTGACGTTCACGTTCCAGTATCGTCGCTGGACGCCATCGATCTTCCTCCGACTAACAGAAAATCCCTCCGCTCGAAGTAGGCCAGCAACGACGTTTGGATCAATTTTCTTGTTAAACCTCCATCCACAAAAGATCTCCAGCATTCGCTGATAAGCGTCAGCAATCTCAGTGAGACTGGCTCTGTAATCATCGATCATCTTTAAGTGCCCCATGAAGGCGTCCTCCTCTGGAGTTGGCTCATACTCCTCACCTGAGGAAACTCCTCGCCTGAATGCCTCTCCTGCTTGAAACTTTAAGGCGCTTTTGACAACGGCCTCGATCTCGGCGTCAGGAAATGACTGCGGTGCGGCCATGCAGATCCTTCGCAGGCGACCAAGAAACCTCTCCAGATCCGTCTTTTCGAAGGCTCGGTACGCCCGAAGGTAGCACGCAATCCTGTATGCGGAGTCGTTGCGGCTCCCAGAAGGTATGCAGAACTGACTCCCCTTCTCTAGCAGCTCGACCATTCGTTTGGCATCACCTCTCTGCATACTCCAGGAGGTCGACTCAGGAACAGACGCCCTTTCCACTGTTTCGGGCAGGGTGACACCTAAATCAGGGAAGGGAGAGACGGAAGAAGCAATACCTCTTTCTTGAAGAAGAGAAGAAACAGGAGAAGGGGAGGAGGCAGAAAGAATCCTCATCTCCATCTCTCGTCCAAGAAATCCTACCTCATCCGAATAACAGTGAAAATCTCTTGCAAGACTGTAGGTTCCCTTAGCTCCCCTCGACCCAGGAATCACTCCCTGGCCACCCTTGCCACGAGTATCCACATAACACATGAACTTCGTAGTGTTGGCGATCTCCACGTCTGAAAGGTAGTAAAGATGGAGACCACCGCCCTGGGTCTTCACCACCACAGTCTTCTGCACCTCCAATTCTCGCAGAATGCTCCACTGTCTCCATGGATCGTCCGTGTCTAGGTCAACGATCACAAGATAGACTGGCTTCTCACCCTCATAGCCCAGGAGTCCCGTCTTGACCCCAAAGTTGATCCCACAACCCAAGAAAAATAGGCTCTTCCGCGAAAGCGGGGGCGCTGGTTCACGCGGCCTGACGCTGCGGCGGGG
>Ga0208627_1000523_pt1 | contig 11138 bp, 10 predicted proteins | sample LakWasMet13_LOW5_2_FD_183861 | JGI IMG/M metagenome (GOLD analysis project Ga0208627, IMG submission 183861) | Freshwater sediment methanotrophic microbial communities from Lake Washington under simulated oxygen tension - Sediment Metagenome... | ecosystem: Environmental > Aquatic > Freshwater >... | reverse complement strand
GTGGCGCCCGGGTGAGGTGATTCCAAGCGAAATTGAACTGGCTTCGCGTTATAAGGTGAGCCAGGGGACAGTGCGCAAGGCAATTGATAGTCTGGCCGCAGAAAATATACTGATCCGTCGCCAGGGTAAGGGTACTTTTGTGGCTACCCACAGTGCCGATGTGATCAAGCTCAGGTTTTTGCGCCTGACTTCAGTCAATGGTCAAAAAGAGCTGTTGCAGAACGAATTTATTTCATGTGTTAAAACCAAGGCAGATGCCTATATTGCCAAAACCCTGCAAATCAAGGCAGGTGCTTCTACCATAGAGGTGAAGCGTCTGCTGACATTCTCGGGTCGTCCGCTGATTTATGACCATATTATTGTGCCTGCGGCTCCCTTTAAAGGCTTGAATGGAGCAAAGGTGGAAGAATGCAATGGTTCTATGTACAGCATGTATGAAGCGCAGTTCGGTATCCGCATGATACGCGCCGAAGAAAGATTGAAAGCCATTGGCGCAAATACAGAAACGGCAGTTGCGCTGGGTCTGAAAGCAGGTTACCCGTTATTAAGTGTAGAGCGTGTTTCATACACGTACGGAGATAAGCCGATGGAGTGGCGTTTGGGCTTGTGCCTCACTGATGACCATCATTACCTGAGTGAGCTTGAGTAGGCGTGTAATTGCCAAAATGAATCATGACGACTGTTATTGAAAGATTATAAATGGACGATTTAAAAAAACGCGCGCTTGATTATCACCAGTATCCGCTTCCCGGCAAGCTGAGTGTGGAGTCCTCCAAGCCTTGTACTACGCAGGACGATCTTTCATTGGCTTATACGCCGGGAGTGGCAGCGCCGGTGCGAGAGATTCATGCCGATGCCGCCAATGCTTACAAATATACGAATAAAGGTAACCTGGTGGCTGTGATAACCGATGGTACCGCAGTGCTGGGCTTAGGCAATATGGGGGCGCTGGCAAGTAAGCCGGTGATGGAAGGTAAAGCGGTGCTTTTTAAACGCTTTGCCGGTATCGATGTATTCGATATCGAAATCAATGCTAAAACGCCGGATGAGTTTATTGAAACCGTAGTGAATATTTCTCCGACATTTGGTGGCATTAATCTTGAAGATATTGCAGCGCCGCATTGTTTTTATATTGAAAATGAGCTCAAGAAGCGCCTGGATATTCCAGTGTTTCATGACGACCAGCACGGCACAGCCGTCATCGTGGCAGCTTCGCTGCTGAATGCCTTGGAGCTTCAGGGCAAAACCCTGGCGACAGCAAAAATAGTATTTCTGGGCGCAGGTGCAGCCGGCTGTTCATGTGCCAAGCTGTTGAAGCTGATGGGTGCCATTCATGTCACGATGGTAGACCGGGCAGGCGTGCTGGATACTGCACGTGACGATCTGCATGACAACAACCGGGAGCTGGCAATTGCACCTGGCGGGGTGACGACATTGGCTGAGGCGATGTTGGGCGCCGATGTGTTTATCGGCGTTTCAGCAAAGAATGCGCTTGATGCGAGCCTGATCAAAGGCATGGCGAAGAATCCGGTGATTTTTGCGCTGGCGAATCCTGATCCGGAAGTGTTGCCCAGCGTTGCACACGCCATTCGTGATGACATTCTGATGGCAACCGGTCGTAGTGATTTTCCGAACCAGGTCAATAATGCGCTGTGTTTCCCTTATTTATTCCGTGGTGCGCTGGATGCAAAAGCCAGGCAGATTACAGACAAAATGAAAATTGCCGCAGCCCATGCCTTGAGCGCGCTGGCACGAGAGCCGGTGCCGCAGGAGGTGCTCACTGCCTACAAACTGAAAGAGCTCAAGTTCGGCCGAGAGTACATTATTCCTAAACCTTTTGATCCGCGCCTGCTTGCGCGCGTGTCAAAGGCTGTAGCTGAGGCGGCCTGATCATGCCTGATATGCAGCAGCGAAAACGGCCTAAAAACCTGAATCTGTTTACGATCCGGCTACCGGTGAACGCAATCATCTCTATCTTGCACCGCATGAGTGGCATGGTGCTTTTTCTGGCGCTGCCGGTATTGATTTTTGCATTGAGTATGTCGGTACGGAGTGAATCCAGTTATCTGGAACTGGCTGCAATATTGCAGCACTGGCTGGTAAAGCTGTTTTTAATCGCATTGTCAGGTGCATTCTTTCATCACTTTTATGCAGGGTTCAGGCATCTGGCGATGGACATACATTGGATGACCAGTTTGCAGAAAGCACGTTTGTCGAGCCGTCTTGTGCTATGTCTGGATGTGCTGTCCGTAATAGCGTTTACATATGCGATCTGGTAAGGGTAACGGATAAACCATGTTGATAGAACTGCTTACAAAAAAATATCCGGGAATGCGCTTATGGCTGGCACAGCGCTTATCTGCAGTGGCAATGGCGGTTTACCTGATTGCCTTCGCATTGATTCTGGTGGCAGCGCAGCCTGCCGGGTATCAGGACTGGCTCGAATTGATGTCGCCCTGGTGGTGGCGCGTGTTTACGCTACTGTTTTTTACCAGCCTGGTCATGCATGCATGGTTAGGTGTCAGAGATGTTTTCAAGGATTACATATTCAATATTAAGTTGCGCGCTGTTTTGCAGGTGCTGGTAGATGTGCTGTTAATCATATACCTGTGCTGGGCCGGCGTTATTTTATGGAGCATATAGCACTGTGACAATACAAAAACACCAATTTGATGCGGTAATCATAGGCGGCGGCGGCGCAGGTTTACGCGCTTCGCTGCAATTGGCAGAGGCCGGCGTAAAAGTAGCGGTGCTGTCAAAAGTGTTTCCTACCCGCTCTCATACTGTCGCTGCGCAAGGTGGAATTGCTGCTGCTTTGGGTAACGTGTCCGGTGATAACTGGCTATGGCACATGTATGACACTATCAAGGGTTCCGATTACCTGGGCGATCAGGATGCGATTGAATTTATGTGCAAAAATGCTGCCAAAGCCATTATTGAGCTTGAGCATTTCGGCATGCCGTTCGACCGTCTCGAGAATGGCAAGATTTTTCAGCGCCCGTTCGGCGGCATGACCCAGAACTATGGCGAAAAACCAATCTCACGCACCTGTGCAGTGGCAGACAGAACCGGACATGCCATGCTGCATACCTTATACCAGCGCAACATCCGTGCGAATGCCAGATTTTTTGTGGAGTGGTTTGCGCTGGATCTGATTCGTGACGCGGACGGTGATGTGCTGGGTGTGATTGCGCTGGAAATTGAAACCGGCGATATTCATATTCTCGAAGCTAAAACCACATTGCTCGCTACCGGCGGTGCAGGCCGTATATTCCAGGCGAGTACCAATGCGTTTATTAATACCGGCGATGGTTTGGGCATGGTAGCCCGTGCCGGCTTGCCTTTGCAGGATATGGAGTTCTGGCAGTTCCATCCAACCGGCGTGCTGCATGCCGGTGTGTTGATTACGGAGGGCGTACGCGGCGAAGGCGGCTATCTGGTGAATTCAAATGGTGAACGCTTTATGGAGCGTTATGCGCCAAATGCTAAAGACCTGGCAAGCCGAGATGTCGTTTCACGTGCAATCGCAACAGAAATCAAGGAAGGCCGGGGCATCGGCAAAAACAAGGATGCGGTTTACCTGAAGCTGGATCATCTGGGCGAAGAGCTGATCAGCAAGCGCTTGCCCGGCATTCGCGAGATTGCAAAAACCTTTGCCAATGTAGATCCTGTAGAAAAACCGATCCCGGTTGTACCTACGGCGCACTATATGATGGGAGGTGTGCCGACCAATCTGGATGGGCAGGTGGTGGAATACAGCGATGGCATCGAGAAAAAGGTGAAAGGTTTATATGCGGTAGGTGAATGTGCCTGTGTTTCGGTGCATGGTGCAAACCGCCTGGGTTCAAATTCACTGCTGGATCTGGTGGTGTTTGGTAAGGCGGCGGGCGATAAAATGGCCAGTGAAATTGCCGTAACAGCCGCGCATAAAGCATTGCCTGCAGACGCCGCTGATAAGACGCTGGCACGGATTGCCCGTCTGGAAAGCCAGCAAGGCGGCGAGCGCGTGGCTGAAGTTGGCGCTGCGATGCGTAAAACCATGCAGACCCATTGCGGTGTATTCCGGTTTCCTGATCTGCTGGCGCAGGGCGTTACCGCGATGAATGAAGTGGCAGAACGCGCCAAACGCATTGAAATCAGCGACAAGAGCAAAGTGTTCAATACGGCCCGGGTAGAAGCGCTGGAGCTTGATAACCTGATTGATGTGGCTGTAGCGACCATGCACGCAGCCAATAACCGCAAAGAGAGCCGCGGCGCGCATGCGCGTGAGGACTTTGGCGGGCGTGATGATGATAACTGGCTGAATCACTCGCTCTATTACAAAGATGGCCACAAGCTGGTTTATAAACCGGTACGCCTGAAACCCCTGACTGTAGAACCGTTTGCTCCAAAAGCAAGGACATACTAATCATGAAGATATCTATTTATCGTTACAACCCTGATGTTGATAAGAAGCCTTATATGCAGGATTACGAGGTTGAGTTGCAGGAAGGCGACCAGATGCTGCTGGACGCGCTGATTCGTATCAAGCAGCAGGATGATACGCTGTCATTGCGCAAATCATGCCGCGAAGGAGTATGCGGCAGCGACGCCATGAATATCAACGGCAAAAACGGTCTGGCATGTACCACTAAACTGCAGGATCTGGAACAGCCGGTGGTGTTAAGGCCAATGCCAGGCTTGCCGGTAATCCGTGACCTGGTCGTGGATATGACGCAGTTTTTCGAGCACTACAATTCGGTCAAGCCCTACCTGATCAATGACGATCCGCTGCCGGAGACCGAGCGTTTGCAAAGCCCTGAAGACCGTGCCAAGCTCGATGGCCTCTATGAGTGCATCATGTGCGGCGCCTGTACCACGGCCTGTCCGAGTTTCTGGTGGAATCCTGATAAATTCGTGGGCCCATCCGGTCTGATGGCGGCCTATCGCTTTATTGTAGATTCACGTGACCAGGCCGAGGCTGAGCGTCTGGAAAACCTGGAAGATCCATATCGTTTATACCGTTGCCACAACATCATGAACTGTGTGGATGTGTGTCCGAAAAAGCTCAATCCAAATGCGGCGATTGCCAAGATCAAGGATCTGAAAATCGAGCGGGCAAAAGAACATAAAGCTAAAAAAACCATTTCAATCACTGCCGTATAGAGGTGTGCCATGCTAAATGCTGAAAACTTACGTGATGCAGAACAAAGACGCTTTGCCTGGCGTTGCAGAAGAGGCTTGCTGGAGCTGGATATTGTGTTGCAGGATTTTGTGAGCAAGCAGTTCGGTTCGCTTAACATGCGCGAACTGCAGGTGTTTGATGATTTACTGACACTGCCGGATAACGAATTCTGGGATTTGATCAATGCATCGAAAAGAATTAAAAAAGAAACCGCATCAGCGACAGAAGCTGCCAATGACATGCTGGATAAATTAAGGTCGGTAATCATCAATCAGAATCAGGAGGGCCAATAACGTGATGATGCATATAGGTGAAGAGCCTCTCTCTTTAGACGCAAGCGCGCTGGGCGATTACTGGCCAGGTATCCAGCTGTATTACCCGCCGGTGAAGTATGCGCCCAGCCTGGGTATTTATGAAGATATGGCACAGGCTTCGGCACGCATGCAGAAACATGCGCATTATACCCATGCTCATACGTTGATTTTTGACCTCGAGGATGGCTGCCGACAGAAGGAAATGAGCCGTGACCTGCTGCGGCAGGAACTGCCTGTGCTGCGTAAGGTGAATCAGCGTGTGACGATTGCGATTCGTGCCAACTCGTTTCGCACCGATGAATACGAGCTCGATATGGAGCTGGTGCGCGATATGGGCGAATACATTGATGTGGTAATGCTGGCTAAGGCAGGCGAGGCTTACGGCGCGGCGGAGGTGCGTGACCTATCGAGCTTTCTGCTGAGCGTGAATCCCAATATCACGATCCAGCCGATTATCGAGCACCCTAAATCGCTCAAGATTGCGCCGGATCTGATGCAGTACAACACGGTGAAGCATGTGGTATTCGGTATCCATGACTTTTCCAAGGCGATGGGTATCCATATCACGCCTGAGAACTGGATCGACGAGTTGCAGTTTTACATGAACCAGCTCATGTTTGAGGCACGTATTGCCGGTAAAGGTGTGATTGGCGGTGTGGAAACGCTGATTGGTGCGATTGCGATGCCGGAAAAATTCCTTGAGCCGCATGATGTGCGCCGCTGGCTTGATCTGCATGGCGATAATGAATCGCGTGTGGTTTACAAGCATGCCTGCAAAGAGGCCGCGATGGGATTGACTGGCAAGCAGGTGATTCATCCTGGTCATATCCATCTGTGTAAAACGGCATATACCCCGTCGCCGACTGAAGTCACACAAAAAGTCAGCATACTGAAAGCGGCGATTGAAGCCGATGCCTTGCTGGGCGGTGCCATCAAGTTCGAGGGCGAGATGCTCGATCCGCCCATGTTCGGCAAGGCGCTGCAAACCCTGTTACGCGCGCATGCCCTGCGCGCCCTTAAGCCGAGTGATATGGAGTTTGCCCTGCATGTGCTGCAATTGCTACCGGCACAGGTTGTTCGTCAAAACTGGCCTTATGGAGTGCTTTTATAATGTTTACAGACTTTCCGCAGTGGGAATGGGACGTTCCCGAACACTTCAATATCGGCGTGGCTTGTACCGATAAGCACCTCGGCACCGCGCAGCAGGATCATATCGCCATGATTGTTGAGGATGATGCGCTTGGCACGGCCACGATTACTTTTGCCGAACTTGCTAAAAAGACCGATCAGTTTGCGCAGGTGCTGCGAGAGCTTGGCGTAAAACCGGGCGATCGCGTATTGATACGCCTGCCTAATAGCCTGGATTATCCGATAGCGTTTCTGGGTGCGATGAAGATGGGTGCTATTTCAGTGCCGACTTCAACCCTGCTGACTGCTGAAGAAGTGGCCTACCTGGCAAAAGATTCCGGCGCTGTCTTGCTGGTCACTGATGCTGCGGCTTGGTACAGCATGGCGGATGCCATTGTTGAAACCCCCGCGCTGAAACATATTCTGCTGTCTCAGGCAGCGGAAATCAAGCCGCATCAGAAATTCAACGTGCTGGAGCTTGCCGCCTGCATGCAGGCGGCAAGTCCTGCAGCGGCCACATTCCAGACTAAAGCCGAAGACCCGGCTTATCTGGTGTATACCTCCGGCACCACCGGCTACCCGAAAGGTGTGCTGCACGCACACCGTGCATTGATTGGCCGCCAGCCAGCCGCACAGTATTGGTTCAATTACAGTGATAAGGTACAGGACCGCATCATGCACTCCGGCAAGTTCAACTGGACCTATGTGCTGGGTACGGGGCTCATGGATCCGCTGTATCTGGGAAAAACCGTAATCGTGCATGAAGGCAAAAACGATGCGCAGAAATGGCTGGATCTGATTCAGAAACATGCGGCAACGATATTTATCGGCGTGCCTACCATTTACCGCCAGATATTGCAGAAAACCAGCACCACCGGCGCTGAACTGCCTAGCATGCGTCACTTCATGAGTGCGGGTGAGCATTTGTCCGACGAAGTGCTCACCCAATGGCATACACGCTTTGGCCTCAATATTTATGAAGCGGTCGGCATGAGCGAGTTCTCCTACTATCTGTCGCAAAGTATTTTCCGTCCGATTCGTCCGGGTTCTGCCGGTTTTCCGCAGCCGGGGCACAATATTCGTCTGCTCAATCCTGAAACCATGCAGCCAGTGCCAATAGGTGAGGAAGGTATGATCTGCGTGCCGGATACCGATCCCGGACTGTTTCTGCGCTACTGGAATCTGGAAGAGGAAACCAGGAAATACAAGCATGATGGCTATTTCTTTACCGGTGATTATGCGAAATACGATACTGACGGCTACATCTGGTTCCTCGGACGCAAGGATGACATCATCAAGAGCTTTGGCTACCGTGTCTCACCCTACGAGATTGAGCGCGTGTATAAAGGTCACCCCGATGTTGCAGACTGCGCATCGGTTGGTGAGGAGATTGAGAAAGACAAGCTGCTGGTGGTCGCCTATGTGATACTGAAACCGGAGGCAAAAGTGACGGCAGATGAATTGCTGCAATATGGCAAGCAGCATCTGGCGGCATATAAAACGCCAAAAACTGTCTATCTTGCGCATGATTTTCCACGTACCAAGAATGGTAAAATATTGCGTAAAGACATTAACTCGAGTATTGCGATAGCAAAATCATCACGATGAACACCATTAAACAGGAAGATTTTATTGCGAGCGTGGCAGACGCGCTGCAATATATCTCGTACTACCACCCGGCAGACTTTATCCATGCGCTGGCTGAGGCGCACAGGCAGGAGCAGTCACCTGCCGCCAAAGATGCGATTGCACAGATACTCACCAATTCGCGCATGTGTGCCGAAGGCAAGCGCCCTCTGTGCCAGGATACCGGCATTGTGGTGGCCTTTGTAAAGGTGGGCATGAATGTGCGTTTTGAAGCTGATATGACGCTGGAACAGATGGTGAACGAAGGCGTGCGCCGTGCTTACCTGCTGCCGGATAACAAACTGCGAGCCTCGATTGTGAGCGACCCGGCAGGCAAGCGCCCCAATACCAAAGACAACACCCCGGCTGTGGTGCATGTTTCGCTGGTGCAGGGGGATAAGGTTGAAGTCAGTATTGCAGCCAAAGGCGGCGGCAGTGAGAATAAAGCCAAGCTTGCCATGCTAAATCCGAATGAAAGCATCGTGGACTGGATACTGGAAGTAGTGCCGACCATGGGCGCAGGCTGGTGCCCGCCAGGCATGCTCGGCATCGGTATCGGCGGTACAGCGGAAAAAGCCGTGCTGCTGGCGAAAGAGTCACTGATGGCACCGATCGATATGCACGAACTCAAAGCGCGTGGTGCGCAGAATCGGCTGGAAGAGCTGCGCCTGGAAATATTTGAAAAAGTAAATAATCTCGGCATCGGTGCGCAAGGGCTGGGAGGACTGGCGACAGTGCTGGATGTGAAAATCCTGGATTATCCGACCCATGCTGCGAGTTTACCTGTGGCAATCATTCCTAATTGTGCGGCAACGCGCCATGTGCATTTTGAGCTCGATGGCAGCGGTGCAGCGGTATTGGAAGCGCCGGGTTTAAGTGATTGGCCGGATATTAGCTGGGCACCGAGCGCTGAATCTTTGCGTGTGAATCTGGATGCATTAAGTAAAACCGATATTCAGGGCTGGAAGCCGGGGCAGACCTTGCTACTTAGCGGTAAGTTGCTCACAGGCCGTGATGCCGCGCACAAACGCATGGCGACCATGCTGCAAAAAGGCGAAAAACTACCGATTGATTTCAGTAATCGCTTTATTTATTACGTGGGCCCGGTGGATGCAGTGCGTGATGAGGCCGTAGGCCCCGCAGGCCCCACCACTGCAACGCGTATGGATGATTACACCGAGATGATGCTGGGTGAATGTGGCCTGCTTGGCATGGTGGGCAAAGCCGAGCGTGGTGATGAAACGATTGCCGGCATTGCAAAACACCAGTCTGTGTATTTAACCGCTGTGGGCGGTGCAGCTTACCTGGTAAGCAAAGCGATTAAAAAAGCTGAAGTCATTGCATTTGCAGACCTGGGCATGGAAGCAATTTACGAATTTACGGTACAGGATATGCCGGTAACGGTGGCGGTGGATAGTCGCGGTCAATCGATACACACCACAGGGCCTGCGGAGTGGAAGCTCAAGATTGCACAAGGTAAAGGTATAGCAATACATACTGCAAGCTAAAGTGTGGAATTTGGACAGCATGGTTGCACCTTTTGGTATAAGATAAGTCATATCGGTGCGGGGTGTAACTTAATGAATACATTTGGATTGTCAGTGATGAAGCGTTTACGCAGCCTTATTGTTTTATCTGTTTTTTTGTTGATGTCCAACGTGGTTGGTGCAGAGGATTTGCTTGGCTACCTGACCGATAACGCAGCTAAATACAGCGGCCCTAGCCTGGAAGACAATGTAGCGTTGATGGATACCGATAAAAACGGTTTTGCCGATGTATTCGAAGTGCGTGCGTTTTTAGAGCTCAAGCACGGCAAGGGCTATGAAAAAGAGTTGCTGGATAAATGGGAGTCATCCGCCAGCGGTAAAAGCTGCAGTACACCATTTGCTAAAGATCTGTATGGCGACCAGACAACTTCGGTACGCATCAATTAGAAAATGCCAGCCGTTGTTACGCAGGCATCTATATAAGTTGTATTAGCAAAATTACCTATCGTATCATTCCGGTGATGCCATTATCTGGTACGCCGGTATGACGAATTTATGAGGTTTTTAGCCTTAAAAAACCAAGCTGCTGCTTGAATTTATCAGTAGCTGCGGAATAAATTTTCTAATAGCGCTTGGTATAATGACTGTAAATAATTTTTAATCTTAGAGATATAAGTAACCATGTTAAAAGCCTACGCCTCTCACGTTGCAGAACGTGCAGCCCAGAACCTTCCACCATTGCCGCTTTCTGCCGAGCAGGTCGCTCAACTGGTGGAGTTAATCAAGAGCCCGCCGTCCGGTGAAGAAAAAGCACTGCTGGATCTGCTTGAAAACCGCATTCCGGCCGGCGTAGATCAGGCTGCGTATGTGAAAGCGGCGTTTTTGTCTGACATTGCAAACGGCACAGCTGTTTCACCTCTGCTCGGTGCAGAAAAAGCCGTGCAGTTACTGGGCACCATGCTGGGCGGTTATAACGTGCAGGCTTTGGTAGCTTTGCTAGACCTATCCAATTCAAATCCGCCGATGGCCGCTGCTGCGGTAAAAGCCTTGTCACATACGACACTCATGTTTGATGCATTTCATGATGTTGATGAAAAAATGAAAGCGGGCAACGCACACGCCAAGACGCTGATTGAGTCCTGGGCAAATGCCGAGTGGTTCACCAATGCACCGATACTGGCGGATGAGATCAAAGTCGTTGTATTCAAAGTCGATGGCGAAACCAACACCGATGACTTGAGCCCGGCTCAAGAAGCCTGGAGTCGCCCGGATATACCTTTGCATGCTAAAGCTATGCTGGTGAATAAAATGCCTGATGGCCTGAATGTGATCGAAGCGCTCAAGCAAAAAGGTTTGCCATTGGCTTATGTCGGCGATGTGGTTGGTACCGGGTCATCACGTAAATCTGCGATCAACTCA
>Ga0208627_1000511_pt1 | contig 11265 bp, 14 predicted proteins | sample LakWasMet13_LOW5_2_FD_183861 | JGI IMG/M metagenome (GOLD analysis project Ga0208627, IMG submission 183861) | Freshwater sediment methanotrophic microbial communities from Lake Washington under simulated oxygen tension - Sediment Metagenome... | ecosystem: Environmental > Aquatic > Freshwater >... | reverse complement strand
GATTATCGGCACTTCAATTTGAGTCAAACTGACGCGGTGTTACACGATCTGTATCACTCCGGCACCGCCTGTGCGTCTTTGCAATGGGGTGAGCAATATTCGCTGCTTGAATTTATCAAGCGCTGTAAGGCGGAAAATGTTGCTATTTATCTGGCCCCGGCAATTCACTCGCCTGATGCTTATCAAAGCACACTAACCCTGTTGGAACACGGCGCGCAGATGCTCTGGAATATGTCGATTGAAGCCGCTTATGTAAAACTAGCGCTGGCGTACGGTAATTTTACTGATCAGCAACAAATCTTGGCTTTTATGGAAAATGATATTACTGATGAGCATATCGGCTGAGGGGAATGCCTAACCGTGACTACCTTGGCTTGCTACTCAATTTTCAACGCAATAAAAAACCCGGCACATCAGTCCTTGATGCACCGGGTTTTTTAAGGCTAACTTTTTTGCTGTTATGCCGCCATTTTGCGACGACGCAGACCAACAACACCTGCTAACGCACTGCCGAATAACCAGACTGCGCTTGGGACAGGCACAGCAGAAATGTTGGCCACATAACTCTGATTAGTTGTACCTGTACCGCCTGTACCATTACCACCAATCCACAAACTGTAATGACCAGCTGCCAGACCAGTGAATAGATACGAAGCAGCACCGCCGGCTACTGTAGTTGATGCTTGCCCCAAATAAGTTAAGCCAGTTGTTCCTCTAGGATTAACTGGAACTGCTGGAAGCGCAACGTTCCAAGAACCGTGCTTACTGCTAGTTGCAGAAGTATCCCAGCCACTAAAAAGGGTAAAGCCCGGAGTAAAAACAGAGCCCTGAGTAGCATCAGCCGCAACTGTAATCAATAAATCTCCGGCTGCATGCAAGTCAATCAAACCGAAATCAAGTGCATTACCCCAGCTTTGTGCAGGGTTCCATTTATTGGCCAATGTCTCAATTTTATAGGTTGAAGGTGCGCCCTCGGCTATAGCGTCCGCTTTAGATACTTCGTAAGATGCATTAGGGGTAACATCGTTATGGACGTTTGCTATCCAGGTTGCTGGCAAGTGACCGATATATCCGGTTGGTAATCCACCGGTCCAATTGGCGGCTGTTCCTGTATTACCATTGGCTAATGAAGTATTGGTGTTATAAGACACATGTGCTTCCGCAGCAGTTGCACTCATCATCAAGGCAGTTACCGCGCCTGCTATAGCCAATTTTCTAAATTGAGTCATCGTTTTAGTTCCTAGTAGTTATTATGTTGATTAAGCACATTTTTATGTTTAAAAAATGTACTCATAGCCTCCCAATATTGAGAGGACAACCCGGCTGTCTTGTTAGGATCAAGACCCGTGGCTTTCCGAACCCGCCTCGCGACGGGGGTGGCCTAAGAGCCTGAGCTCTACTCCCTGACAGCTAACTCTTTCCTGAGGCAAGGGAATATTGATATTTATTCCCAAATTGTCTGCCTAATAAATAAAGCACGACTTGTGCCAATGGTATGTTATTGAAAATATATTCAATATTTACAGTGGCTTATATTAATTGGTTGGGATTGGTTTTTTGAGGGATTCCCCCTGAATCTTCAAATAGCGTGTGATATGTCCATTTTCATTGCGTTAAATAACACAGTTTAATTTACCAAGATCGGACATAAGAGCTCGGCGCTACATGAGCGTCACTGGGAATGCGGGCAAAGAAAGTGTACGAGAGGACGGTATGCATGGCGCAGCTGATGAACGCCAGACGGCAAGCTATTACGGCTAATTTCAGGCAATTCCTACCCGAATGACGATGTTGGCTAGGCCAAAAGCATCTTGCTAATCAGGAAGAATTAACCATTCAGATTATGTTCAGTCGTTTGCTTTACGCTCAGCTTTCACGCTAGGGCTTAACGCTAATTGACGAGAATCTTCGCTTCTCTGGGTATGGGATAAACAAGGTTATGCCAATTATCTAAAGCATTGCTTCATACATAGCCATTGTTAGTAGGAGTAAAAAATGCATCACCTTTTCCAAACGCTTTTTCAGTATCGACTACCGGTATTATTAGCTCTGACGCTTCTGCTAATTATCGGTTGTAGCTCCTCTCCCAGCCGCGGCGCAAGTAAAATTGTAGATTTTCGTCAGCGCGATTTAGCCAAAATCAGCATCGAACATACCCCGTCAACCGCGGTCGTGTCGCAGCCAATCCAGAATAACTACGCCTTGCTGTTGCTGGAAAATGCCATTCGCTTACAGCTAGCCGACGAAAATAGATTGCAAACCGATGATGCGATTCATTCGCTTAGGTTACAACTGAAGATTTTGTCTTATCAGGACAATGTGTTGCTCGCACAGGGCAAGCTTTATGATGACAACGAGTATTTGGTCTACAGCCAGGTTAAGCGACGTTTTGCAGCCAATGAGGATTGGGAAGAAGTGATGGAGTTAGTCGCCGAGCAAATGCTTGATGAGCTGATGCTTAAAATGCGCGACCTGCAACAGTCCGCGATCAGCGAAGCACCGACCAAATATTTCGCTTACAGCAGTAGTTACGGCAATGTCAGAACATATAGCCCGACTATCTATAGCAGCAACTTAAGCTACAGCGATCCGTATTACAACAACTGGGGCTGGTGGCGTCGTCCGCGCGATCATCATCGGCATGAGCATGATACTCACCGTCATGATGAGAAACATCAGGATCATCACTCCGAGAATCATCCTCGACGTCATTGGGTAGACAACGGTCCAATTACTAATCCGCATTTACCGGGCTCTGGCGGCAAACCAAGGCATGATTCAAAGCCAAGTCGCCCTGGCTTAACACCTAGCCCTGCTATTTTGCCTACTAACGGCGCCGAGGCATTGGTTAATCCGATTACTGAACCCAGTACCGGACCAATAATTATGCCAATAGATACCACTACAGCTACCTCAACAGTTGGTAGCAGCACAGAATTACCCGTCAGCTCAAGTATTGATAGCAATGCAGGAAACACGGCCACCCCGTCCGTTGATACCACTGGCTTACCCCCCACATCTGTCTTACCTAACAACGGCTCTGAGGCAACAGTCAATCCAATTACTGAACCCAGTACCGGACAGATAGTTCCCCCAATAAATGGCGGACCCACTAACCTAACTACTGACGGCAGCACAGGATTACCCGCCAGCCCAAGTATTGATAGTAATGCAGGAATTGCCACTCCGCCCGTTGGCGCAAGCGTAGACACCAATTTAACGCCAAACTCAGGCTCAAATACTGGCACAGTCGCTATCGATCCCAGCATTGCACCTGGCGTTGGCACCAGTTCCGGCAGCAATTCAGGAGCAAGCTATGACAGCGGCTCAAGTTCAACGCCAAACAGTTCAATTAATACAGAAGACTACGGTATAGGTTCTAGCGGCTCCATAACGACGACGCCAAATAGCGGCATTGAGTTAGGTAGCACTGGCGCCAGCAGTTCAGCACCTGCTTCCAGCCCAAGCTACAGCTCGGGTTCCAGTGTCGGCAGTTCTAGCATGGATAGTAATCCTAGCTATAGTTCCGGATCCAGCCCCAGCAGTTCAAGTTCTGATTCCAGCTCAAGCTACAGCTCGGGTTCAAGCGTCGGCAGTTCCAGCATGGATAGCAGTCCCAGCTATAGTTCCGGATCAAGTTCGAGTAGTTCCAGTTCAAGCGCTCCTGAAGCAGCGCCAGCACCGCCGCCTCCACCGGCACCGGCCCCAGAGCCTACTCCGCCGCCACCGCCTAAAAGCACACCGCCAGCAACTGACAATACCGCGACTCCGCCCAGTCCGTAATCGTTAGCACTACCGGGTAATTGTGGTTTGCCTTCTCAACCCACAATTACTCAATCCTTTGACAGACGAGACCTAACGCGAATAATATGCTGGAAATCAATATGTATCTATTAAGGAGAAATAGCTGTGAGTCTTGTCTACAAAAATGAAAAACGACTATTCAATATCTTACTGACCCTTTCGCTTCCGGTTTGGGGTGGGCTAATTATCGGGACAGCAGGAATAGCGCTGGTTTATATCCTCAGTTTTTTTGTCTTTTACCTATTCGCCCAAGCCGGATTTATCTCTTACCTAAAAGGCACAGCGGTTGAAATCACCCCGGAGCAATTCCCGGATTTACATAAACAGATCACTGAATCCAGTCAAAAATTGCAGTTACCAAAAGTGCCTGAAGCCTACTTGTTACATGCCGACGGTGCCTTTAATGCATTGGCTACCCGCTTTCTCGGTAGAAACTTTATTGTGTTATTTTCCGATGTCGTCGATGCGCTTGAAGCCCATCCTGACGCCTTAAACTTTTATATCGGCCATGAAATCGGTCACATTAAACGCAACCATTTGTTATGGGGACCGGTAGTCGCGCCCGCTGCCATTCTGCCGTTGCTTGGTGCCGCGTATTCCCGATCAAGAGAATACACCTGCGATCGGCATGGCTTGGCCGCCTGTCACGATCCGGCCAGTGCCACGTTGGGGCTTGCAGCGTTAGCCGCCGGCGGCAATCGTTGGCGCACAGTCAATATTGATCGTTATGTATTGCAGGCGCGAGATTCATCCGGATTTTGGATGTCCTTGCACGAATTGATTAGCGACTATCCCTGGCTGACCAAACGTGTCGCCGCCATACAAACCTTGGCAAAAGGCAATGAACCAAAGCAACCCGGCCGCCACCCTATCGCTTGGCTGTTAGCGCTATTTGTACCGCGCTTGGGCGTTGGCGGCGGGGCTGGTTCGGGGATAGTTACTATTGCAGTCATTGGCATACTGGCGGCCATCGCGATTCCGGCATATCAAGAATACCAAGTTCGCGGCCAATTAAACCAAGCGGTATTAGAAGCGCGTGTGGCGGCAAACGCTGTTGCAGATTACTACCAAACCAATAAATCCCTTCCGCAAACTCTTGAGCAAGCCGGATATAACCCTTCATATATCCCGCCCGGCATTCAACCTATCACCATAGATGCCAATACCGGCACTATTAAGCTTGCTATCGACATACCAGCACACCTTGGAAAAACGATTGAACTGGTGCCATCAATTGACGATAACAAACAAATTGTCTGGCGCTGTGGCAGCAGCAATTTGGAGAGCAAACTGTTACCGGTAGATTGTAGGGATTGATATAGCTTGTTAAATTTAATCAGCAAAAATCAACTGGCATTAGTCAGTGCAAAAACAGGCAGAAACACCGATCAATCGAGCCAAGCCGTGCACTGGCTAGTCGGACATGTGCGGCGCGGTAAACGCGAGTTACTTTTATATAAGATCTCATAGACATAGCGATGGATATTCTCAGAAAATTGATAACCTCATTTGAAGAAGCCTATTTTCAGCTCCATGTAAATCAAAGTTGCTGGTTATCTTGTCGTGAAACCATTGCTAGGAAGCGAAACTGCAAAAGGACTGTTATTCCTATTTCTAGCGCTTTGGACGATTGCTATTAGTTACGATTTTCTGGCGCTCTACAAGAAAGTTTACGAAACGATATTGGGTAAAGCTGTTCTACTCATCCTGTTCAGCTTTTGTGCCAATATCGCTATAGCTCTATCGAGTCAAATTGTTAATGGTGTTGTCGGCGTCGATCCGTCAAAATTCCCGCATGCAATCGCTTTTCTTTCGATACTCACAATTCCGTTCTTCATAGTTGCCGGATTCGGAATTCTGAGCATAGTGCTGGTAATGGCCATTCCATTTTTCATGATAGTTCACACGCTTCCTGATGAAAAATCAAAGGAAGTGTTTTTCCCCGGTCTTATTTCAAAGGAAACTATCCCCTATCCAAAAACCACCCGGTTTGTTCAATTGACCAGCTTTACTGTAGCTTCAATTAAGTACGTGTTGGGCGTGTTGCGCTGGTAATGGCGTGCTGCAAAGGTTTTGCCGGTACCTACGTAGGCTGACAAAATCGAAAAGTTACGATTGCGCCGGGCCATCTGGAAAGCAGTAGTCGCCAATCTAAACACGCTGGTTTCAACGGCTGTTACCGCGTCGGTCTCGGCCTCTTCAGCGTGTTGCATGGCGCTGACTACGCTAACCAATAGCTTGCCGGGCGAGGTAGCGTAACTGCCCTTGATGATTTGGTTCAGGCTGCTGGCCGATACGCGGGACAGCCGGGCCAGTGCGGCCTGGGTATAGCTGTGCTCAGCCAGCCAGGTTTTAATCTGTTCAATCAGCGCGATGTCGTCGCTGCTGTAATGCTCTGGGTAGTTGGTAGACATGGTTTATCCTCAGTTGTTTAAAAAATCATCCAGGCTAAAATCAGCGCTGGGTGTTGGGTTAGGTAATTCAGGTGTTACGGGTTGCATCAGTGATTGCGCGTTATCGACGACTGAGTCGACATCGATCACCAGCCCGGCGCGGGCGTTGAGTTCGTCCAGTTTTTTCTGGATGCGTTTTTGTTGTCCCACCACCCGCTCCTCGCGCTTTTCTTCCAAACGGTTTGGCGCGATGACATCGATTGCGTTAACCAGCACGGCATCACAGATCCAGCGACCGTCATCGGTGCGGATAATGGCGATGTGGTCATCCATCAGGTCATACTCCAGCACCACCTTTTGTTTGTTGTACGCATGTAAATCAGGGTGCTTATAAACGCGCTTGCCCTGGGTAATGCTGGCCCGTTGTACTGTCAGCACTACTGATTGGCGCTTCATCTCGATCTCGCTGCTGACTGGCGGCAGTGGTGCCAGCTCCGCCCATAACGACGCTTTGCTGACATGCTTGTTTTCCGGGTGCGGCCGCTGCACATAGCGGGCAATCCAGGCATTAAACGCATCGGTAAATTCCGCTAAGGTCGGCGGTACCAGCTTGCCACTCTTAACGTCCTTTGCCGTTTGGGCGCGGGCCTCGTCAGACATGTCGTCACCGCAGTAAAACGCAGGCCGCCACACTTTTAAAAAGTCCCGTTTTACTTCCACAAAAAACCGCTCTATCCACCCTTTGCCGTGTGGGTTGCCGGGTATGGCGTGGATTACCGTGATGTTATGGCGGGCATAAAAGCCGGTCATCTCATCGCTCATCAGTTTGTTTTTATGGCCGGAGCCGTTGTCCACATACAAAAACAGCGGTACATGGTTCCAGCGGGCGAAGGCCTCTGCCCACATGTTTTGCACGGCCACGGTGCCTTCGTGTTCATCTGCTCGCCAGCCCACCGGCACCCGGCTGCGTAAATCAATCGAGCAAGTCAACTCCGGCCGCCAAGGCCAATGGCCGTCACGTGGGTTAGCCAGCAAGATGTCAGCGCAATAACCGTCAGCGACATAGACATCACCGGGTAAGGCGTTATCTGTACAGCGGCGGATGTATTGCTTTTCGGTCAGCCGGTACAGGTTTTTACCTATCCGCGCCGGGCTGTTGCGGCCCAGCATGGCCGGTACGCTGCTGAGGTAGCCGCGCACCTGGTCATAAGTGCAGGCATGCTTGTCAACCTCGGTCAGTAGCCGATGCACTACCGACATTTCCGGCTTGCTGGGCGCGTTGTAATACTCTAATGCTGGGCCCCACCAAGCGGGTGTTTCTTTCAGAACTTTGCCCTTGTGTTCATCTAACAATTCAACTTTACCGCCGCCCAATTTGACTACCCGGCGCCACTCGAATAGTGCAGAGCGGGCAGGATAGTCACGGTCGGCCTTAGCAACGGTTTTCATAGCTTGTTGGTAGTACGCGGGCAAACGGCCTATTTCGGCTAAATTGAGCAGCGTGGCTATGGCTTTATTAGTGGTAAAGCCTTGCTGCTCCATACTGATAATCTTCTCTACAATATCCAGCCGCGCCTGAGCGATAGCACGTTGCTTTTCGCTCGCCTCATTCCAAGGGTTGCGCTGGCGTAACGCGATTACCTGAGCTGTCGGGCGCACAGCAACGGTTTTGTTATCCATGCGCTGCAAAAGTGAGTTGGTTTTCATGGCACATATTCCAGCTTACTTGCCTTTGGCCGGGCGGCCAGGGCCTTTGGGTTTATCTGTATCGCGCTTTTCTTGCCGCCTGACCTGGTCCTTAATGTGCTTACGCTCGATGGTTTCGTAGTCATCAATCCAGCGCAGCGCCTCGTCGTCAGTCAACCTGTGTGGTATGGCTATGGTTTCCGGCATGCCTTCCAGGTTGTAAGCACGCAGAAAGGCCAATGCATCCATCGCCCGCGCAGCGGCAACATGTATCGTTACCCATACTTGTTCAATGCGCAGGTCACGCTCCACAGTGTTATCGTCGTTTACACAGCCTTCAAACAGCTGCCGAAGGCTATTAAAAGCCAGTTCAATTTCGGCTTGATGGGCTAAGCATTCCTCTCTGGTAATATGAGTTTCGGGCAAAAACGTATAAGCTTTTGTGCTTGAAAAGTTGGCAATGATCGAGTCTTTATGTTCAATGTCTGATTTTAAGATCTTGATGGTTCTGGAATCAGCGTTGGTCATGTCGTCAAGGCGGGCGTCTTTATCTAAAATAATCTTGTGCAACGCCGATTTTTCATTGGCATGTTTCTCAATCATTAACTCGGCAAGCGCTAATAACTCGCCTTTATCGCCTGCCTTGGCTACCTCAATCAGCGCTTGCCGCTCATCGTCCGGAAGTTTTCGCAGCGCCCTGACATCCCGAAACCCTAAATACTTGTCCGAATACTCGACAAATTCCGGACCGAAGGTTTTAAGGTTTAACAATTGCTCATTGATGTGTCTTTCAGAGACGCCAATCGAATCGCATACCTGTTTAAAACTGGATACGGTCTCCAGTTTTCCATCAATTACAACCGCTAAACCCTTATAAGCCTTAGAGTCTTTAACCTTTTGCAGCTCTACTAAATCGGAGACGGTCAGTAGTTTTTGCAGCGCCGCTGAAAACTTCCTCTGTCCAATCCACTCGGAAAGCTGAACCTGCGCTACGTCCCTCTGTGTGCCCACAACAACCTTGACTAATGGCGGCTCTTCTGGCATTTCGCCAGTGATGACTAGATCGCTCATGCTATGTCTCCTTCTCTAACCCATTGGCTCTGTTTGCACTCTGGGCAAATACGTTCAACCTTTGGTGGCAGGCCGTTATAGACATGCATATTGATTAGTCCGTAGGCCTGCCCGTAGCGGATCATTGGGAAACCTTGCTCCGCCGTCATCCAGCCTAAGACCATGCCTATTTGCTGATCGCTTAGCGACATCCGCTTAAGATCGTGAAGAACCATGCCGAGCGCAGCATCCATCTCTTCTTTGGTTGCTTTTACTGCAGTCATGCCGCTTCTCCTTCTTTAATCCCTAGTGCTACAGCTACGCGATGCGCTTCGCCATACTCGCCTTTATTTGTTCCATTCATCACGGATATGACAGTTCTATAATTTAAAGAATGGTTTTTAGCCCACTCTTTCCTAGTGATCCCCTTCTTTCTAAATTCTTCTTTGACTTCTTCTAGTGTCATGGCCTAACCTCTTTGGTAATGTTTAACGGTGATTTATTATGGCTCAGTAAACTGAGCCTTGCAAGCACTTTTTAATGGGCTATCAAGATGAGTATTGGAAATCGAATAAAAGAAGAGCGGGAGCGGTTAAAACTTAGCCAGACGGCTTTTGGTGATATCGGAAGTATGGGGAAAACAACTGTTCAAGCATGGGAGAGAGGTACAGCCTTCCCAAATGCAGCATTCCTGGAGTTAGCAGCAATGCTTGGAATTGATGTGTATTACGTAATAACGGGGCAGCGACTGGAAAATACGGCGACGACACCAAATGAATTAGCCTATTTGCGAGCCTGCCGAAAAATGCCGAATGAAGCCGCGCGATCAGCTGGAAGACAAGCATTAATTGGCATATTGGCATCGCATGGCATAAGCATGATTGAAGATCTAACCAATGGAGAAAACCTATGACTATCGGCCGACGTATTTATGATGAGAGGATTAGGCTTGCACATACTGAAGCTAAATTTGGCGAGCTTTGCGGGCATAAAACCGATGCTATCGTTAGGTGGGAAAAGGGTAGCGATCACCCCGATGCGCCAGCGCTTGCAAAATGGGCCGAGGAAGGCATTGATGTCTACTTTATGTTGACGGGCCATACCGGGCCGCGCAGCCGGGAAGAGTCTGATTTAATTGCAGCCTATAGAGAATGCAGAACTGACACCCAAAAAAGTATTCTTGAGTCTGCAAAAGCAGGTAAATCAGACGCTGAGTCGAATGGTTTTAGTTTGAATGATTTCAACAAGCGGCCGTAGGGCCGTAGGATGGGTAGAGCATCGCGAAACCCATCATGATCAGCATGGGGTTCACTGCGTTCTACCCATCCTACAAAACTGAACCTACCCACGAAGGAGAATAAGCCGTGGCACAGATTGAGCACCGCGACATCACAGGCGTGCTCCTTCACTTCTCCCAAGAGCAGATCATCGAGTTATTGACTGCGATGCCGCCCGAACAACGGCGCTTTGCACGGGTGCTGGCAGAAACGATCCAAAAGCCGCACGAAATTTGGCAAGTAATGCGTGAAGATGAAGCCGTTAAAGGCCAATGGCGCTGGGTGCGCTCTTATGTGCAATACCTCGATCTGTCCGATGCCGATACTAACGCTCCCTTCGGAGTGTCCGTTACCCAGTTCGCCTTTCATTCCCGTTGGGAGCTTGAAACGGTTGGCTTAGTCTTGGGTAATCAGGGAAGCGTTATGGCTAGGATCGATGAGGAAGTACGGCGGGGAAGCTGTGAATACTCCGCCCATCAACATTAACCTGAAGGAGAAAATGAATGACTAACCCAAATAGCCATGACCCTGCATCTGATGAGCCGTGTGTGGAAAGCAAGCTACTGGCGCTGCATACCTCTACCGTATGCTTGGCAAGGGCGCTCGTGTTAAGCGGCGCACTGGACCGGCGTATTTTTCAGGCGGAGCTGGAAAACGGGCGGCAATGGTTGGCAACTTTCGATGAATGCGGGCACAATGTGGCGGCCTTTGATGCCTTATTAGAAATACTGGAAAAGGTATAATCCATGAGCAATATTTATAAGCATCCTGCCTGGTGGCAGGGTAACGATGCTACTCAACCGCCGGAGCCTCCCGATATGGAACTTAATGAACGCGTTGCCCGTGTAGAAGAAAAAATCAACGGTTTCGACAAGCGCCTTGACTTGGTCGAAAAAGATTTGCGCGAACTGATTAAGAAGGTCGATGCGCATTTCATCATTTTGAGCGGTATGGTGATTGCCGCAGCATTAGGCTTGGCCGGTTTGCTGGCGAAGGGGTTTCATTGGCTTTAGCTTAAATGATGGGCTTCCTTACGTCAGCCCATCCTATAGCGA
>Ga0208627_1000506_pt1 | contig 11328 bp, 10 predicted proteins | sample LakWasMet13_LOW5_2_FD_183861 | JGI IMG/M metagenome (GOLD analysis project Ga0208627, IMG submission 183861) | Freshwater sediment methanotrophic microbial communities from Lake Washington under simulated oxygen tension - Sediment Metagenome... | ecosystem: Environmental > Aquatic > Freshwater >... | reverse complement strand
AAATCTTGGTTAAGGTGGAATGCATCCTGGCATTGATCAGCCAAGTGAACAGGCTTACGTCGTATTTATGGATGGAATAGAGCAGTTTCATATCTTTATCCTCCAGAGGAAAGTTCTGAAAAGCATTAGCCTTCCGGACAAAGAATAAAACGCTTGTATGACAAGGAAATGAAGGTTTGTTTAAGGTTTTGTGACAGCGGAGTGCGCGCCAATGTGATTCAAGCTATGAAAAGGCGCGCACGGCACGCCCTACAAATACAAGCCCGAAAACCATAATAATCCTACGTAGGGCGCGCCGTGCGCGCCTTTTCGCAAGTGGAGCGTGAGCCTTATTCGCCGAACTTATCGTTATCGTCAAAAGCAATCTTTTCGCCCCAATTTTCAGCATACCACCCACTACGCACCAGCCGGTGGAAACTCGAATACGGCCAATCCGCGACATTGACCGCAAATCCATGTTTAACCGGGTTCCAGTGAATATAATCCATGTGCTTGTTGAAATCGTCCTCATCGCGGATCAAATGATCCCAGTAGCGATGTTGCCAGAGTGTGCCTTGTTGTCTTTGGCGTCGCCGTGCTGTCAGCCATTCCGGGCGATTCAAACGCTCTCCGCAACGTTGCGTCACGGTTCGTTTAATGATGCTCCAGCGGGCGGAAAAATCCGCATCGCCGGATGGTAACCGCCAAATGCAATGCAAATGATTGGGCAACAGAACCCAGGCAATAATATCGAAAGACTTGTTTTGCCGGGTGAATTGAATCCCCTCGCGCAATGCCGCCCGGACATCATCATCGGTCAGAAAGTGTTGATTACGGAATGTTTTCACCGTGAAAAAATACAACCCGCCCGGCACATAAACCCGTCGATAATGAGACATAACAACCTCGTAGGGCGTGCCGCGCGCGCCAAGATAGCAAAATATGGACATATCCACACCACGAAAAGGCGCGCATGGCACGCCCTACGTTGATAATCCGAATTCCCGTAGGGCGCGCCGTGCGCGCCGGAATATCGCGAAAATCCCATACGCGTAGGCCGGAATAAGGCCATCCAAGCGCGTAGCGCGAGGTGGCGTTTCCGGCGAATTTGGGTGGTGTTTACCGGAAACGCCACCTCGCTATCGCTCAAATCGGCTTATTCCGGCCTACGGGACTGCGCTGCTTTTGCGCAGTCACCTCGAACGCAGGGTTATTTTTTTTCATCACCCAAGCTCTCTATCTGTACAGCTTCCTCATGACCGCAGTCGTCGCAAAGCATGGTGCAAACTTTATCGTCGGTTGTCTGCAAATTAAAATCCATGCTTTTGCACTCAGGGCACTTCTGCTCTGCATCAAACCCTAGAAACTTCAGATAGAGATTTTGAAACATTGAAACAGTTGAGCAGGTAAATAACAGGCAAATCTTTGCATCTGGAATATTCTTGTTTGGCGAATGGACAACTGAAGATGAATAATCCCAAGCCATTTCTGCCATGCTACGACAGTATTTCCGTAAATTGCTATTACTATTTCCTTTGGCATAGATAGAAATTACAACCTTCGCGATGCCTTTGAAATCAGCCGCCTTGAGACCGTTCTCCTCCAGGATGGTTGGGTTGGCATCTGCAAGCGCAGCAGCTAACTCAATTAAGCTCTCTCTGCATGTCAAACCTATACTTTGAATGTCCTCCACCCCAGCAATATTATTTAAGTCTACAGCCGCTAGATTAAGCCGTCTGCTTATTGATTTTATGCCGTCAATATCCAAAGGCAATTCATCAATAATATGCTTGAACTCTTTATGGTGTCTTGCTTGCAGCCTTTGGGTTATCCCCACGTGAAAAGAATATGCTTCGTCGGAAGAGAAATAAAATTCATCTTGAGTATAGAGATTCATGGGCGCGCCTTCACCTTCGACAACCCACCAATTACCGCCTTGGGTCTTTACATTCCAAACATTAATTTCAGCGCCTAAGTCTCGGTATGTTTGCTCAACTTGCATGTATTTAATGTTTGTTATGTCATTGCTTTTAAGGTACGACGTAATCCTTTTTTCCGTTTCGATTCGATATTCAGGAGTCATTGTTTGGCCCGCATACGCTGCTCGGTTAAAACATAACGTAAGATATACAACACCAATTGCCATGTAAAAAAACCATGTTGCCGTATATTCTTCATAAAACCTTCTAATTATTTGTTTTTATTAAACCAACGCTACAGCAGCAGGACCGGTGTACCAACAAATACAACACCGGCAACCCACCCAAAAAAACGCCCCCCAAACAGGCTAACGTCTATTGTAACCTGAATTACACCTTATCGCGTTAATCAGCATCCATTGTTAATCCCGGTATTCTCCTTCGTAAACTAAACGATTTCTCAGGCTTATTGGTTACAAGTCAGGGCACCTCCGCTGGCATTGGTTGCGCATGCCTGATTGTCGTGTCTGTTACAAAAATCTTCGGCTTCGGCTGTAGTTTTACAGTTACCGATGCCGTTCCAGCTGTAATCCAGACGTGCTCTTACGCAAAGGGCGGCTTGATTGACAGGCGGTATAACGGGCGAGTTCCACAATGTGGTGCATTTCGCCCTGAGTCCTACCTAAGAACTCAGTACAACTTACTGCCATACGCTTAACTGATTTTATTTGGATAATGATGAGGGATTTTACGAGGGGGTATAAACAGGCGTTATTCTAATGATCGTATGCAGGTTGGCTAAAACCGCTTCAAACATCATGTGCGAGAAATGTCTAATTCCTGCATGACGTCACCGGCGGGGAGAACTACACTCAAGTTTAGAGTGCTGTAAAAAAGTTGCAGACTTGGTTAAGCCGCTTCTGCATATTCGGGTTGCGTCTCCAACTGTTGATCCAGCAACTGGTGGCTTTCTTCCAGCCAGCGGAGAATCGACAACTGTCCGGTTTCATCTTCAACCAATGCAGTGCAGCTTTCCACCCAGTCGCCGCAGTTGCAGTAGGTTTTGCCGAATTCCATGTCTGTGATGTCAGCATGATGGATATGCCCGCAAATGACGCCGTCCACATGCCGTTTCTGCGCTTCCAGGCTCAGGATATGCTGATAGTTATCCATGAAACTGATGATGTTTTTGACCTTGTGCTTTAAAAACGCGGAGATGGACCAGTATTTGTAGCCCATTTTTGAGCGCAGGATATTCAGCCAGCGGTTGATGTACAGCAAGACCTCATAGGCTTCGCCGCCAATGTAAGCCAGGTTTTTGTTGTGGCAGACGATGCTGTCGAATTCATCGCCGTGCAGTACCAGGAACTTGCGGCCGTCCTGAGTGGTGTGGACAGCGTTCAGCTGTATGTCGACGCCGTTAAAATGCATGCCGGCATGTTTGCGAAATTGCTCGTCGTGATTGCCGGGTATGTAAATGACGCGAGTGCCTTTTTTGGCTTTGTCAAATACCCGTTGCACGATGTCTCCGTGCAGGGCCGGCCAGTAAAAGCCGGACCTGAATTTCCATAAATCGATAATGTCGCCGACCAGATATAAATAGTCGCATTCGACGCTATCAAGAAAATCCCTGAGCTGTTCGGCCTTGCAGCCTTTAGTGCCGAGATGAGTGTCTGAAATCCAGATTGAACGATATTTCAATGACATGGTACCCGCCTTCAACAAGTTACGATGAAAGCTAAAATACGCCGGGATTATTACAGGAAGTTAACTGTTTGATGACAATTATATGAATCTAAAAGACTATCACCACGAAGACACGAAGATGACGAAGCTTATTTCTTCGAGTCCTTCGTGTCTTCGTGGTGAATAAAAGACTTTTGATCCAGCCAATCTTTCAACTGCAATACCACCCATCCGCCGTCATCCATGGCCAAGTCGTGCCCCGCCCAGAGGTGGCGTCGGAGTTCCAGTTGCCATTTTTTGTGTATCGATTCCGAGCAGGCAGGCGCTACCAGGCGGTCGCCCAATCCGTTTAATAATAAAACCGGTTGCCTGGGTTTTATATCGCCGGGCCGATAGCTTGCCGCGGCTATCATCTGGCGGACGCTGTTTTTAAGGCTGATGGGGCGTTCGAGTTGTATCTTTTCCCAAGCATGAGTTATTTTCTTACGCTGCGCCGTGCCCGTTCCCGACTGGCTTGCAGCATACACACCATCCCTGGCGATCGCCGAACCCGCTCCCGGCAGATTTTCGGCATACACTCCATCCCTGGAGATATTTCGGCGGTTGCTGGTCAGCTGTAAAATCCTCGATTCCCGTTTACGCAGGTTGCGCGTCATCGCCAAGGCAATAAAGTCCTTATAACTTTGCCAGCGCAGCCGTTGGTAAAAAGGACTGACATCGGCAAAGCTGGTATTCATCAGGACTGCGCCGCAAATATCTTCAGGATAGCGGCGCATCCATTCCCAAGCGACCATCGCCCCCAGTGACAGTGCCAGAATCGTTACCGGCTGTTGTAAAAGCCCGCTATCCAGGGCATGACGGCGTATGCTGTCGGTAATCGCCTTGATCGAGCTTGGGCTGGTCTGCTGATAAAAACAACCGGTGCCGGGCAAATCCAGCAGCGTTATCCTAGCCTCCGGAAATGCCGACTGCAAAAGCGGGACAAAATCGCCCCAATGCCTCGATTCTCGGGCCAGGCCTCTAAGCAGAATCCAGTGTTGTCCCAGCGCTTTATTCATACCAAAGAGCCAAGGCTTTTTTTTCATAGACCGCCTTTTGCTTTGGCTTAAGTTGCGTCCATTGCTGGGGATACAAAAGACTCCGGTGCAGAAAATCGAACAGCATGAAATGTCGCCGGAAAATCCGCTGCTGGCGGTGCGGCAGCAACGGATGAAACAAGCCATGCCGGGAGAATAGATGCATCGGGCTCTTGCGCAGCCAAAGCCATGAACCCATTTCCAGCGTCAGCGGCAGAAAGACGCGCTCGGCTTCAAACCGTTGCACAAAGTCATCGAACAGATAATCCCACAGGTCGCCGTTAATGACATATTCCAGGCAGGTCGGCTCAATTTTGTAGATATGATGTTGATAGCAACGGTCAAACAGCTCTTTTAGGGCCAGCGTTTCGGCGATAAAAGCAAACGGGCTAAGACGTGAAGCATACGGAAACCATAACCGGTCCTGAATGCCGAATCCGGAGTGCAAATCCAGCGCAATGGATAACGACGAGTTGAACAGATGTTGTTCGACAACGCGGCACAAAGCCTGCGCTTCTTTTTCCATGTTGGCTGCATCGCCGCGATACCAGGGCAGGCGGGGCGTGATGCGGTGACCGCTGAAAATGCGGGTGGCGCCGACGCCTTCGACGGGCGAGTTGCGCATTAAATCGACGCCGTTGCCATTCGAGCGCGTGCCCAGATAAACGCCGACCGGATTAACGATGGGCACAAAAACCAGCCGGGATTTTTCAAGCCGGACCAGAAATTCCTGATCCCAGTCCAGCAACTGGCTGATGGTCTCCATATAAGACAGGATTACTTCGGAACCTATCTTCTCCAAGCCATGCACGCCGCCGAAAAAGGCCAGTACAGGGGCATCGGGCCGAGTTGAGCCCAGCGTAATGCAATGAATGGGAAATTCAAGGTCTTGGTGTTGAATCCGTTCAACCACCTCAGTTTGTGCCCGGTCGCCTAACTGCTCAATAATGCGTTCAAGCTGTTCGAGTTCAGGGAATTTAATAGGGGTCATAAAAAATAATCAGCCGTTTTTGTCCATGAAAATCACTACATCCTTATACCCGGAAAACAGGCTGCGATAGCAATTTTTTATACTGGTTTTTATTCGCTGTAGGAGGTTAAGAAATGGATCAGAATATCCGCGATACTTTAAAAGTTGAAATCATCAGCAAGCCCTGAATTAAAAAAACTATCGGCCAATAACTCAGGCTTTGCGGGAAGCTGCCAACAAGCACAAAAAGCACCGGAAACAGCACGCCATTGACGGTAATAGGCACGCCTTCAAAACCGGTCCCTTCGGAAATATTGTATCGGGCCAGCCGAAGCATGCCGCAGGCGACAAAAAACAGCGCGACGACGATGCCTAAAACACCGGGGGAACTCAATGAATAAAACAACAAGGCAGGCGCCACACCAAAAGAGACCAGGTCAGACATGGAATCGATTTGTTTACCGAAAAGGTTCTTTTGATGCAGCAGTCCCGCTATTTTTCCGTCAAGCACATCAAATACCACGGCCAAAAACAGCAGCCCGGCACTCAAATCAAACAGGCCGTCGATTGCCAGCAAGATCGAAACGATGCCGCAGCACAGATTGCCAACAGTAAAAATATCGGCAATTTTCATTAGACTTAGAATTTTCATGTCGCACCTTGTGGTAAACGTGAACACTGTCGCAAGCCAATTTCAGGCTCTGCAGGATAGTTGTTATGCCGTTAAGATTCGGCTCCGGATTTTACATGATTCCCCGCTGGGTAATTTCAAAGCACTGCGGGTCTGAATTATCTGTCGGTGGGTATTCGGAAATTTTGCTTTTTATCATGTCCCTTGCTTCAAGACTGACGGAATGACGATTTTTTCCAGAGCTGTTGATCACAGGAAGAAAGCTGAGTCGCACCTCGATCTTGTCCAGGACCAGCATCCGGATTAAATGCGGTACAAAGGCATCGTCGCCGATAAAAGGCGCGAGTTCCTGAGCTTCTCCCTGGTATTGAATAGCTACAGGTTGAATAAGCGATCGGGTTAGCAATGCAGGCTGAAACAGGGATGAATGAAAATGCAGAACCTCATCACCGTTAGTCGTGGTCCCTTCAGGAAAGGCAATAATGTAGCTGTTTTGTTTCAACGACCAGACCATTTTCTCGGTAGTCGTTTTGATATGCTGTTTATTGCCGCGACGGATAAAAATGGTGCCGCCCTGTCTGGCCAGATAGCCGATGACCGGCCAGCTTGAAATATCGCTCTTGGCAACAAAATAAGCGGGTAAATATTGACCGATAACGATGATGTCCAGCCAGGAAATGTGATTACTGATTAAGATGGCGCGTCGTTCCGGCAGATTGCCTTCCTTGATGATGTGCAGGTTCACAATGGCGCTGAACCATTGTAGCCAGCGGGTTTTGAGAGCATCCTTTTTGATTTTGGCGTCACGAGCCGAATATAAAAAACCAAGTGCGGGAAAGATGCCGGTGACGATAATTAGCCCCTTGATAAACAGGATGACTATCCGAAAAAGTTTATAGTACAGTCGTATTTTCGATTTCATTACCAACCTGCGCCGTTCATTGCTTCCTGCACGCTTGCGGTATGCGTGTCGTCCCGGCTGGTCGTAGCGCCAGTTTCCGGCAGGCTTGCGGCATACACTCCATCCCTGGAGATATAATTTCTCATGTAGTGCTTGCTGTAACGGGCTTGCAACTGGTTCAGCGGCAGTAACATGAACAAATCCATGCAGTTGAAGTCTTCATCCCAGCAAGGTTCGCCGCAGACCGTAGCGCCGAAACGAAAATAAGCTTTCAGCAATGGAGGAATGCCCGATTCATCCCGCTCGCACCTTAATTCATCCGGAACTGCGATGCTGGGTGTAACCTGAAGAGAGGAGGGCGCAATATTTTTGGCATCGATATTCCGGTAAACTTCAGTAACCGCAAAGCCGTTGGGGCCTGGTGTAATGCTGGCGCAACCGATTAAATAATTAAACTGTCCTTCAAGCGCGTACTGAACCAGCGAGGACCAGAGCGTCGTTAAAACTGTGCTGCCGCGATAATCCGGATCAACGCAAGTTCGGCCTATTTCCAGAAAGCGGCCGGGCAATGCTAGAACCTGGTCCAAATGGAATTCGCTTTGAGAATAAAACCGGCCAAGACATTCCGCTTGATCTTGATTAAGCAAACGCGTGTAGCCGACTATCTTTTTTTCGGCGTTGTCGTAGACAATCAAGTGATCGCAGTAGCTATCGACTTCATCGTAATCCAGGCCTTCCGATTCGGTTTTAAGCTTGGCGCCCATTTCCTTGCCGAACACCCGAAAACGCAAGGCCTGGGCTTCTTTTATTAACTGTTCTGAATTTGCCGCCGCGTAAGTTCCCGGCTGGCTTGCGGCATACACTCCATCCCTGGAGATTGCCGAACCTGTTCCCGACAGGTTTTCGGCATACACTCCATCCCTGGCGATTGCCGAACCTGTTCCCGACAGGTTTTCGGCATACACTCCATCCCTGGAGATAACAAAAGATTCTAGTCGTTTGGCCGGCTTGACCAGTATGGCGGTATCTGTTTTTTTCATGGCTATCCACATGGTTAAATAAAGATGTGGATACCTTAGTGAACAAAGATGTCAGTTACGTGTCGGGTTCATGAACATCGAATGACAGAATCGTTAAGTTTTGATGACAGGCGGATTGTGGCTGAGCCGTGATTCTGTGCTGCAGAGATAAATGGTTTGAAGATCGATTAGAATATCAGGGCAAGCGCATATAAATTAACTCAAAAAATCAGTGACAATACCCGGTTTTTTCTAGGTATTGTCCGCCATGGCATTAAGTTTACAAGAAGCCTTTTCTTCGCTTGAAGACCCGCGAGTAGAGAGGCGTAAACGCCATATGCTGATCGATATTATTGTGTTGACGATCTGTGCTGTTATCAGTGGGGCTGACGGCTGAAGCCATTGAACACTTTGGTAAAAACAAACAGGACTGGCTGCGAAAATGGCTAGATTTGGAGAATGGAATACCTTCGCATGATTGTATTGCGTACGTGATTGCCGGAATACCGTCCGCAGAAATGACGGACTGTTTTATCGCCTGAACGAGTACTTCCTGTCGTAAAAGCCTCGTTGATTGGGCCGATTGTGAGTTTTTCGACAGAATAATCAGCCACGCTTGCCGTTAAACCGACAGTCTGTACATGGCGCTGTTTTTGCTTGTCAGTATTTATTTACTTTAGCAAACAACGATGAAACTTTTTCTTGATTGGTCCGCTTATCAAAATGCCGGTATGGGCGACGCCTATGCCGATATTCCGAAAAACGGCGGCGATTTTGCCAAAGCGGTGGCCGTATGTATCGGCAGCCGTCAATGCGAGCAGGGCGATAAAGGCGTGATGTGCCCTAGTTTTAAAGTCACCGGCAACCCGGCATTGTCGCCCGGAGGACGGGTTAGGGCGCTGAAAACTGCATTAAACGGCGCCGGCGATAAGACGCTGTTCGATGCCGAACTGGCCGAAGCGATGAGCCTGTGCGTCAGTTGTAAAGGCTGCAAGCGCGAATGCGAGAACGAAGTCGATATGGCGCTGATCAAGGCCGAATATTTGGCCCAACGCCGTCAAACCGGCGGGTTGCCGTTTAGACATTCGCTATGGGCGCATTTGCCGAAGCTACTGTGTTGGCCGCTGTTTAGAAAACTGGTGATCTGGCGCAATCGTCATCAAGGCTTGGCGCGTCTTACTGAACGACTGTTGGGCATTGCCGCCCAAGCCCCATTGCCGGTTCCTGCCGAACATACCAGTCAAGAAAAGTCCGTTGCCAAGAACGCGTTTTATCCTGAATCAACAGCATCGAATCGCGAAGTCGTGCTGTTCGTTGACACTTTTAGCCTGCATTTCAATCCCATTGTGGTTGACGCCGCAATCAGCCTGCTTAACGCAGCAGACTATACGGTACAGATTGCCGGCGCGGATGAGATCGACCCGACGCCGTTGTGCTGCGGTCGTACTTATTTCGCCAACGGCATGATAGACCAGGCCCGTAGCGAAGCCGCCCGATTGCTGGAGGCATTGCAGCCGCATATCGATGCCGGTCACTGGATCATCGGCCTGGAGCCATCCTGCATACTCAGCTTGCGCGACGAATATTTAAAGCTGGGCCTTGGTGAAAAAGCGGCCAAGCTGGCCGAGCGCGTTTTACTATTGGAAGAATTTATCGCTAGGGAACAGACCGGTAAACGCTGGCCGCTGGCCTTCAAAGCCGACGGTGAACGTGTTCTGGTACACGGCCATTGCCATCAAAAAGCCGTCGGCGCGATGAAGGCGATGCGCAAAGTCCTGAAAACCGTGGACGGCCTCGACTTTGAACTGATCGAATCCTCCTGCTGCGGCATGGCCGGGCATTTCGGGCTGGAGGCGGAACATTATGCCGACTCGCAAGCGATGGCCGAACTGGCGTTGTTTCCGGCTTTACGGGCCGAACCGCAAGCGGCGATCGTCGCGAACGGCTTTTCCTGCCGGCAACAAATCAATAACGGCGGTTTCGGCAAACCCAAACATATCGCCGAAATTCTCTATGCCGCCGCAACTGAGCGGAAACCGCTATGAGAGTACCAATCGAATTTCACACCGACCCCGTGCGTCTGAAACTGTTCAAGCGTGACTCGGTGTTTCGAGGGTTTGTATCATGACGGTCAACGAGCAGAATAATGCCGACAGTATCGTGCAATTTCGCCGGTATATAGCCGAACGCAAACCGGTATTAAAAAAACACTATGAGCAGTTGCTTGCTGAAGACTTGTCCAGACAACAGTGGGACGGATGTTTTCAACGCAATGTGCTGGCCGTCTTGGAACAGGCTTATGACGAGGCATTCGTGTATTTGCAAACATTGCCGTTCGATAGCGCCTCTATTCCAGTCAATCGCGGATTATCGGATTTTAGCAAACAAGCCCTGGCAGCCTGCGATGGCTTCGCTGAGGATTTTTTATTGTTTGTGGTCGACAAACACCGTACCTCGTGTGCCTTATCCAATTTTCCGAATGAACATAAACCGGACAAAACTTACATTAACGAAGTGATGCGAGAGATCGCCGGGCTTTGGCAAAACTTTGCCTTGAATGTTAATGCTTATTTTCTGGAATGCCGGTAACCGAACCCATTCAAAACTTATCACAGGAATACTTCATGAAATTGTATTTAACGCCCGGTTCCTGCTCGACAGGCATCCATATTTTAATGGAAGAACTCGAGCTGGTGTTCGAAGCGCATCTCGTGAATCTAATGGCCGGAGACCAGAATGCGCCGGACTATCTTGCCGTGAATCCGAAAGCCACTATCCCTACGTTGGTGCGCAACGACGGCACTGCGCTGACTGAGTTTCAGGCGATAGCGTACTGGTTGGCGCGAAACTACCCGAAAGCCAAATTGCTGCCCGGCGACGCTGACGGCGATGCGCGCGTCATTGAGTTAATGGATTACGTGGTCGGCACACTCCACGGCCAAGGTTTTGCCAGAATTTTCACGACCGGCCGGTTTACGCCGAATGAAGCCGATTTCGAGGCCGTCAGGGTGCAAGGCATGGACATCGTTAAACGCGGATTTGCTGTCGTAAATGACAGTTTGCCATCCGAAGGCTATATCATGGAGGCTTTCAGCATCGCCGATGCGGCTTTGTTTTATGTTGAGTTTTGGGCCTACAAAACCGGAA
>Ga0208627_1000499_pt1 | contig 11443 bp, 8 predicted proteins | sample LakWasMet13_LOW5_2_FD_183861 | JGI IMG/M metagenome (GOLD analysis project Ga0208627, IMG submission 183861) | Freshwater sediment methanotrophic microbial communities from Lake Washington under simulated oxygen tension - Sediment Metagenome... | ecosystem: Environmental > Aquatic > Freshwater >... | reverse complement strand
CTGGGCGATGGGTCTGCCCGTGCAGGGAGGCAAAGAACACGCGCGCGTCGTCACAGTCCTTGGCAATGCCACGCTTGAGGGCATCCAGACCGTCGTAGCGGAGTTCGTCGTGTAGTTTGTGCAGCAGTTCCACGCGCACGATTTTACCGTAGGCTTCCCCGCCGGCCAGGCCAACCGGCCAATCCAGGCAATGGGTTTCCAGCAGCACGCGCCCGCCGTTGACGTCATTGGGATCGAGCGAAGGGCGCACGCCGAGGTTGGCCACGCCCTGCAAGGGACCGTCGGTCAGCCCGTGCACCAGCACGGCAAAGATGCCGCTGGCGGCTGGCTTCCAGTGCGCAAAGCGCAAATTCAGGGTGCGGAATCCCAGCTCGCGCCCGAGCTTGCGACCGTGCACCACATGGCCGGAAATGCAGTAGGGGTGCCCCAGCAGGCGCGCGACATCGTCCATGCGCCCGCCGCCCAGCGCCTCGCGTACCGCCGAGCTGGACACGCGCAGGCCATGCACTTCGTAGCTGTTCATGCGCGCCACGTCGAAGCCCAGCGCGTCACCGGCGGCATCGAGCATGCCGTAGTCGCCCGCGCGCTTGGCGCCGAAGCGAAAGTCGTCGCCGACCAGCACATAGCGCACGCCCAGTCCTTGCACCAGCACCTCGCTGATGAATTGCTGCGGACTCATGGAGGCGGTGTGCTCGCCAAAGGGCAGCACCACCACCTGGTCGACACCGCACTTCTCCAGATCGAGCAGCTTGTCGCGCAAAGTGCCCACCCGGGCGGGCGCCAGGTCGGGCTTGATCGCGACCGCGGCGAAGTAGTCACGCGGATGGGGCTCGAAAGTCAGCACACTGCTGCGCACGCCGCGCTGGCGCGCCTCGGCGCACAGCAGCGCCAGCATGGCCTGGTGCCCGCGATGCACGCCGTCGAAATTGCCGATCGTCAGCGCACACGCCGTGGCAATGTCGGGGTGGTGGAAACCTCGGAAGACCTTCATCGGGAGTGTTATCTTTTTGATAGCAGTTCGGACAGCGTCGGTCAGCGACCGGCGTCAATTCGTCACCAAAACAGGGTATATTGTGTCTCAGCGGTGCCGGGCTCGTCCTGGTCTGTCTCGCAAGGTTCATTCAACGGTGCCAGGAGGCGTGTCTTGAAGGTCTTGAAGCTGTCAGCGCAAGGGCTGCCCCAGTCGTGGATTTCGCTGGAGCAGGCGGTGATTCACTACGCGGCGCAAGAGGTGCGCTGGGAAGTGGGTGCGCAGATCGCCGTGTTCCATGGCGGCTACAACGCGCGCACCGGCGAGCAGTCCATCATCACCGTCAACAGCATCATCGGCACCAAGGGCGTTCCCAACATCAGCCCCTTCAGCCTGCGCCCCGGCCTGACCAACGCCAAGCTGTTCGCCCGTGACCGCAACCTGTGCGCCTACTGCGGCGGGCAGTTTCATGACGATGACCTGACCCGCGAGCACATCATTCCGTTCGCCCAGAATGGCGTGGACAAGTGGATGAATGTGGTCACTGCATGTCGGCCATGCAACCACCGCAAGAGTCATCGCACGCCGGAGCAGGCCAAGATGCCGCTGCTCTACGCACCCTACGTCCCCAGCCTGTGGGAAGACTTCATCCTGCGCAACCGGCGCATTCTGGCTGACCAGATGGAGTTCCTGATGGCGCACGTGCCCAGGTCCTCACGCTTGCTGGCGTGACCTGCTCGCGTCTGTGCGTGAGCCGGATCGGCATCGCCCCGGGCCGCATTGTTGGGTAAGGCTGGCGTAAGCGCGAATCCGCATGCGCCGACCGAAATCGCCAAGTCCCTCAACAGGCGTCGCGCCTGTTACAAATTGTCACCTGAAACCCTGAGCGGATTCTCGAAAATTTGTCGTCCCGATCGCACAAATCGCTTGTGGGTCCGGTCTGCTGTGCGATCATGTGCGACGTTCCATCTTTGGCAACGCCCGCTCGATTTTGGTCGCGACAAAACTTGATTACAAGTAAGTCTTCACTGCAAACTCGTCTTCAGCCACCGTCACATTGCCTGGATTCCTGGAAGATTCGATGAGCGCCCTACCGTCGTCATCCCCGAGTGCAGCCGACCGCGAGTCGCGTGCCTGGAAGCGTCGCCTGCTGCGCGCCATGGTCGGCAAGGCGCTGGCGTACTTTGCCGAGCGCGAGACCATGCAGATCAAGATGGTGCGTGACCATCTGCTGGACATTGCCGACGGCAAGCTGTCGCTGTCGCAGGCGCAGAACGTGCGCTCCGCCGCAGTCATGCTCGATCGCCGGGCCGAGGCGTTCAAGCGCGGCTACCAGGAGGCCATGCAGGCCACCCTGGACGAAGAAATCACCGCTGCCTTGCCCGAGGCCGAGACGCCCGGCTACCGACGCATCGCCTCGGTCGATGAGCTCGACGGCATGTCGCTGAGCCTGATTGACGTATCCGAGGTGGATCGCATCCTGCTGCTCGACCGGGTGTCGCAGCGCTTCAACACGCACTACGACGCCAGCCTGCTGCCCCTGACGCAGCGCATTGGCGCGCTGCTGGGCCAGGAGGCGCAGTCGGTTGCCAGCAATCCGTTTAGGCCTCAGGTGTTCGTGCGCGCCTTCATGACGGCCTGGGAGAAAGGTGGCTTCGATGACCAGGCCACCGAGGATCTGATCAACTCGCTGGAGCCGGAGCACGGCATCGACCTGGCGCCGTTGTATGCGGATCTGCTGGCCACGCTGGCGCACGCCGGCGTGGCGGCCCAGGCAGGCCATCGCATCAAGAAGTCGGTGGGTGGGTCGTCTTTCGCGCCGCTGGGCGAGGGCGAGTCGCCGATGAGCCAGCGCGCCGCGCTGGAGCCCGCCCCGGCGGAGCAGCCGCGTTCGGCCTGGGGCGCCCTGGCGCCGGCCGGGCGCAGCATTGCCTCGCACGCGCGCCAGTTCCTGCAGCGCCTGGGTCTGGGTTCGCAGCAGGGCGAGCTGACGTCCAGCCGCATGGGCCTGTCGGACACCTCGGAGCACCCGGTCTTCGAGGCGGCCGACCCCCAACTGATGGGTTACCTCGGCGATCTGCAGGCCGGTGCCGTCGCGTCACCGGACTACCAGTACGTCGAGGGGCAGAACCCGGCCGATCACAATGTGCTGCGGCAGATGCGCGACCGCGAGGAGATTCGCCGCGCCCCCGAACTGGATCGCGGCACTGTCGACGCGCTGGCCGAGGTGTTCGATTTCGTTTTCGCCGATCAGGCGATTCCGATGCAGATGAAGGTGGTGATCGGGCGCCTGCAGATTCCGGTGCTCAAGGCGGCCATGATTGACCGCGATTTCTTTCTTTCGGCCGACCATCCGGCGCGCAAGCTGGTCGATACCCTGGCCTCGGCCTCGATCGCCTGGGTCCCCGAGAAAGGCGAGAACGATCCGCTCTACGTGCGCATCGAGAGCACCGTCAAGCGCGTGCTGACCGAATTTGAGGACGATCTGGCGCTGTTCAGCGAACTGCTGCTGGAGTTCAGCGAATTCCTGTTCGAGACCGAGCAGCAGGCCCAGCAGCAGATCGAACCGGCGGCGGTGCAGGAGCGCGACAAGGAGTCGCTGGACGCGGCGCTGGCACATGCCGACGAGGTGGTGCATGCCCGCATCAGCGCCTTGCCCGCCACGCTGCCGCTGGCGCCGTTCCTGACGCCGTTCCTGACCACCCAGTGGCGCGAGGTTATTGCCCACGCCTGGCTGGACGCCGAGACCAGCCCGGGCCACTGGGAAGCGGCGCTGGCCACCATGGACTTGCTGATCTGGAGCACCCAGCCCAAGACCCATTCGGATGAGCGCAAGAAGTTGGTGGGCGTGCTGCCCGATCTGGTGCGCAGCCTCAACGCCGGCCTGGACTCGATCAACTGGACTGGCGATGAGCGTGCCACCTTCACGCGGCGACTGATTGCCACGCACATGCTGGCGATCCGGATGAATCAGCCCACGCCCGAAGACTCCAAGGCCGCGGCGCTGGAGGCCAGCGCGAGCCAGGAGGCGATCGAAGCGCTGGACCAACGCCGCGCTGGCAAGCTGGCCGGGCAGGCCGACGAGTACGACGCCATGGCGCAGTCCATGACGCGCGGCACCTGGTTCGATTTCGCGCGCGAGGATGGCGGAACCCATCGCTGCCGCCTGAGCTGGGTCAGCCCGATGCGTACTCGCCTGTTGTTCACCAACCGGGATGGTTTTGATGCTTTCGTGCGTTCCGAGCGCGAAGTGGCGGCCCTGCTGCGTGAGGGCCGGCTGGCCATGATCGATCAGGTGCCCATCGTGTCCCGCGCCATCGACAAGCTGATGGCGGGCGGCCCCGAGTCCGAGATGGCCGTCATCGTCTGAGGCGGCAAGGCGGGGAGCGGACCCGCAGGGTCCGCCGCCGGATCAGGCGAACACGCCAGCCGTGTCTTCCATGCGGGCCGACACCTCGCCCAGATGGTGCAGCGTGTCGCCGTAGGTCAATTCCAGCTGCGTGAGCTTCTTGAAGTAGTGGCTGACGATGTACTCGTCGGTCACGCCGATGCCGCCGTGCAACTGCACCGCCTGCTGGCCCACGAAGCGCATCGACTGGCCAAGCTGCACCTTGGCGCGGGCCATGGCGGCGCGGCGCTCGGGCGCCGGGGCATTGAGCTTGAGCGAGGCGTAGTAGCTCATCGAGCGGGCCAGCTCCAACTGCATCTTCATGTCGGCGGCGCGGTGGCGCAGCGCCTGGAAGCTGCTGATGACGACACCGAACTGCTTGCGCGTGTTGAGGTACTCGGCCGTGATGGCCATGGTCTTGTCCATCACGCCCACGGCCTCGGCACAGCAGGCGGCAATACCGATGTCCACCGCGTGCTCCAGTGCCGTCAGGCCATCGGTGGTGATCAGGCTGGCGGTGGCATTCTGGAACACCACCTCGGCGGCGCGTCCGCCATCCTGCGTGCCGTAGCCGCGCGTGCGCACGCCGGCGGCGTCGCGGCGCACCAGGAACAGTGCGATCTTGTCGCCAACCCTGGCCGGCACGATGAAGGCGTCCGCCTGATCGCCGGCCGGCACGATGCTCTTGGCGGCGTTGAGCGACCAGGCGCTGCCGCTGGCACTGGCGGTGGCGGTGGCGTCGCAGCGGTCCAGCCGGTAGCGCGCGGCGCGCTCCTGCTGTGCCAGCACCACCAGGGCCTCACCGCTGGCGATCTTTGGCAACCATTCGGTCTGCAGCGCCGGCGCGGCATAGCCCGACAGCACGCCGCCGGCAATCAGCGTCTGGGCGAAGGGCTCGAGCACGATGCCGCGCCCCAGTTCCTCCATCACCACCATGCCTTCGACCGGGCCCATGCCCAGACCGCCATGCGCCTCGCCGATGTACAGGCCGCACAGGCCCAGCTCGGCGATCTCGCCGTAGGCCGCGCGCGAAAAGCCCCCCGCCTTCACGGCGGCGCGGCGGCGCTCGAAGCTGTAGCCCTTGTCGACCCACTTGCGCACCGCGTCGCGCAGTTGCTCCTGATCGTCAGAAAAATCGAAATCCATAACTTGCTCCTCTTATCTACCCTAAAACCACCTGAGACACGATGTTGCGCTGCACCTCATTGCTGCCGCCGTAAATGGTGGTCTTGCGCAGGTTGAAGTAGGTCGAGGCCAGCGGCGCGCAGTGCGCCGCGCCGACATGGTCGCCCTGCCAGCCCGCCTCCATCGCCTCATGGACCAGCGGTACGGCATAGGGGCCGGCGGCCAGCATCATCAGCTCGGCGTAGCGCTGCTGCAGCTCGCTACCGCGAATCTTCAGCAGACCGGCAATGTCCAGCGACTGCTTGCCGGATTTCTCGGCCGCCAGCACGCGCAGCACCAGCATCTCCAGCGCCACCACCTCGACTTCGAGCCTGGCAATCTCATCGCGGAAGCGGACGTCCTCGTAGACGCCCTCGGCCTTGGCGATGCGCTTGAGCCGTTCGAGCTCACGCTTGGAGCGGTTCACGTCGGCGATGTTGGTGCGCTCGTGGCTCAGCAAGTGCTTGGCATAGGTCCAGCCCTTGTTCTCCTCGCCAATCAGGTTGGCTGCAGGCACTTCGACGTTGTCGAAGAAGACCTCGTTGACCTCGGCCTCGCCGTCAAGCAGCACGATCGGACGCACCGAGACGCCGGGAGACTTCATGTCGATCAAGAGGAATGAAATGCCGGTCTGCGGCTTGCCCTCATTGCTGGTGCGCACCAGGCAGAAGATCCATTCGCCATACTGGCCCAGGGTGGTCCAGGTCTTCTGGCCGTTGACGATGTACTTGTCGCCCTGGCGCTCGGCGCGGGTCTTGACCGATGCCAGGTCGGAGCCGGAACCGGGCTCGCTGTAGCCCTGGCTCCACCACACTTCGCCACTGGCAATGCCGGGCAAAAAACGCTGCTGCTGCTCGGCGTTGCCAAAGGCCATGATCACCGGTGCGACCATCACCGGGCCAAAGGGCACCACGCGCGGTGCGCCGGCCAGGGCGCATTCTTCCTCGAACAGGTGCTTCTGCACCGAATTCCAGCCGGGGCCGCCAAACTGCTTGGGCCAGGCGTGACCGAGCCAGCCTTTCTTGCCCAGAATCTTGGCCCAGCGCTGCATGTCGTCACGGCTCAGGCGCAGGGCGTTGTGCACCTTGTGCGAGATGTCAGCCGGCAAGTTGTCGCGCACCCAGGCGCGAATCTCGGTGCGGAACTGCTGTTCCTCGGGGGTAAAGGCCAAATCCATAGAAGGGTCTCCAGTCAAAGCGCCGACGTTGCGTGGTGGCTCCACGCAACAACATGCGTATTTTTAGCACGATCGTTCTATTGTGCCTGTCCAGGTGGCGACAACCCCAGCTCCCGGCAGAGCTGCTCGACGCTGGCGCGCAGCAGTGCCACCTCGGACTCCAGCCGCTCGATGCGCGCCTGGGCCTCCTGGCTCTGGCCGGCCTCGCCTCGGCGGTCCGCGCCGGCTGCGCCGGTTTGGGTTGCGTCCACCGGCCCGCACAGCAGATGCGCCCAGCGTTGCTCGCGCGCGCCCGGCGCGCGGGTCAGCTTGACCACCATGGGCCCGCCCTTCTCCTGCGGGCGATCCTGCAGTTCCTCCAGAAACCCCTCCACCGAGGAGATGTCGGCAAAGCGGTACCAGCGCTCGCAGTTGAGTCGCAGTTCGGCGGCGGTCTGGGGGCCGCGCAGCATCAGCACGCCCAGCAACACCGCGGACTGCTCAGGCACGCCCAGGCCGCGCTGCGCGTTGTGTTCGAAGCGGCGCACCCGTGCGCCACTGACTTCGCGCACCAGCTCCGCCTGCTGCAGGGTTTCAATGGCGCTGAGCACCTGCGCCTCGTCGAGCTCCATCGGCGGCTCGCGGCTGGTCTTCTGGTTGCAGCCCAGCAGCAGCGTGTTGAGGGTGAGTGGGTAGCTGTCGGGCACGGTGCGTGCCTTCTCCATCAGCGTGCCCAGCACGCGGGCCTCGATCGCTGAGAAGGTGGGGGTGGGAGTGCTCAAGGTGATAATCCTGCCTGGTCTGAGGGGCGCACGCGCAGGCGCCCTGCACATACTCGATTCATGAAAAACATCGTTATTTTGATCTCAGGCGGCGGCTCCAACATGACAGCCATCGTCAACACCGCCAAGCGCGACAACTGGGCCGGCCGCTTTGGCGCGCGCGTGGCCGCCGTGATCAGCAACAAGGCCGAGGCCAAGGGGCTGCTGTTTGCCCGCGAACAGGGCATTGCCACCGAAGTGCTGGACCACAAGGCCTTTGCCGCGCGCGAGGACTTCGACGCTGCACTGGCCCAGGTGATCGACCGCTTTGAACAGCCGGACGCCCCGGCGCTGGTGGTTCTGGCGGGTTTCATGCGCATCCTGACCCCGGGCTTTGTGAACCGCTACGGTGGGCGGCTGCTCAACATCCACCCTTCGCTGTTGCCGGCCTTTCCGGGTCTGCACACACACCAGCGCGCGCTGGACGCCGGTTGCAAGGTTGCCGGCGTGACGGTGCACCAGGTCACTGCCGAACTGGATCACGGCCCGATCCTGGCGCAGGCCGTGGTACCGGTGTTGCCGGACGATACGGCCGACGCGCTGGCGGCGCGCGTGCTGACGCAGGAGCACCTCATCTACCCCCGGGCGATTGCCGAGTTGCTACAAAAAAAGTAGCATCTTCGTTAACACCGCAGCGTCTACGGGCCGACCATCTTCTCCGGCCTGACCCACTGGTCGAACTGTTCGGCGCTCAGGTAGCCCGAGGCGATGGCGGCCTCGCGCAGGCTGCTGCCTTCCGTGTGCGCCTTCTTGGCAATGAAGGCCGCCTTGTCGTAGCCGATGTGCGGATTGAGCGCCGTCACCAGCATCAGCGACTGCTCCACCAGCCTGGCAATGCGGGCCTGGTTGGGCTGGATGCCGGTGGCGCAATGGTCGTTGAAGCTGCGCATGCCATCACTCAGCAGGCGCACGCTCTGCAGGAAGTTGTGCGCGATCAGTGGGCGGAACACATTCAGTTCGAAGTTGCCCGAGGCACCGCCCAAGTTGATGGCCACGTCGTTGCCGAACACCTGGCAGCACAGCATGGTGAGAGCCTCGCTTTGCGTCGGATTGACCTTGCCGGGCATGATCGACGAGCCCGGCTCGTTCTCCGGGATGGACAGCTCGCCAATGCCGCTGCGCGGTCCGCTGGCAAGCCAGCGCACGTCGTTGGCCAGCTTCATCAGGCTGGCGGCCAGGGTCTTGAGTGCGCCGTGCGCATGCACCAGCGCGTCGCTACTGGCCAGGGCCTCGAACTTGTTGGGCGCCGTCACGAAGGGCAGACCGGTCAGCCGCGCCAGCTCCGCTGCCGCCTGCTCGGCGTAGCCTTTGGGGGCGTTCAGCCCGGTGCCCACGGCGGTGCCGCCCAGCGCCAGTTCGCACAGGTGCGGCAGTGCCGCGCGCAGGTGGCGCTCGCCATGCGCCAGTTGTGCCACGTAGCCGGAGAATTCCTGACCCAGCGTCAGGGGCGTGGCGTCCTGCAAATGGGTGCGCCCGATCTTGACGATGCCGTGAAATGCCTGCGCCTTGTGCGCCAGTGTGGCGTGCAGGCTGGCCAGCGCCGGCAGCAACTGGTGTGTGAGCGCGTCGACCGCCGCCACGTGCATCGCCGTGGGAAAGACATCATTGGACGACTGGCTGCGGTTCACGTCGTCGTTGGGGTGCACGCAGCGTTGCTTGCCGCGTCCGCCGCCGAGCAGTTCGCTGGCGCGGTTGGCCAGCACCTCGTTGAGGTTCATATTGGTTTGCGTGCCCGAGCCGGTCTGCCACACCACCAGCGGGAAGTCGTCCGGATGCTGGCCGGCGATGACCTCGTCGGCGGCAGCCACGATGGCCTGGGCCTTCTTCTCATCGAGCAGGCCCAGGCCCAGGTTCACGCTGGCCGAGGCCCGTTTCACCTGGGCCAGCGCGCGTATCAGCTCGCGCGGCATGCGCTCGCCGGAGATGGCGAAATTCTGCAGCGAGCGCTGCGTCTGTGCGCCCCACAGGCGTTCGGCGGGCACGTCGATGTCGCCCATGGTGTCGTGTTCGGTGCGGATGTTCATGGTTGGCGGCCCTCATTCATGCCGTAGCGCCTCGATCGGGTCCATGCGTGCCGCCCGGCGCGCCGGAAAGTAGCCGAACAGCACGCCGATGCCAGCCGAGAACAGGAAGGACAACACATTGACACCGGGGTTGAACAGGTAGGGTACCTCCATCAGACTGGCCAGCGCAAGCGAGGCCCCGGTGGCCAGCACAATGCCCACCAGACCGCCCAGTGAGGCCAGCACCACGGCCTCGATCAGGAACTGCAGCAGCACCTCGCGCTCCAGTGCGCCAATGGCCAGACGCAGGCCGATCTCGCGGGTGCGCTCGGTGACGCTGACCAGCATGATGTTCATGATGCCGATGCCACCCACCAGCAAGCTCACCGCCGCCACCGCGCCCAGCAGCGTGGTCATCACCTTGGTGGTGCCCGACAGCGTGTCGGCCAGCTGCTTGGTGTCGAGCACGTTGAAGTTGTCCTCGTCGCCGTCGGCGAGCTTGCGCCGCTCGCGCAGCAACTGTGCCAGGCTGGCCTTGACGCGGGTGGGGTCGCTGCCGTCCATCATCGACACCAGCAGGGTGTTGACGCGGGTATGGCCGGTGATGCGGCGTTGCAGCGTCTTGATCGGCACCAGCACCACGTCGTCCTGGTCGTTGCCAAAGCTGCCCTGGCCTTTGGAGCCCAGCACGCCCACCACCTCGCAGGAGATCTGCTTCACGCGCAGTTGCTCGCCCAATGCCGGCCGTGCGCCGAACAGTTCGCGCCGCACGGTTTCGCCGATCAGGCACACCGCCGAGCCGGCGCGCAGCTCGTCCTCGCTGAACTCCCGCCCCTGGGCCAGCTTCCAGTTGCCGGTGATCAGCCAGGCATTGGTGCTGCCGATGGTGCTGCTGCTCCAGTTGCGCCCGTTGGCCACCAGCGTGGTGCCGGCGCGCGCCTCGGGCGCCGCCGCGGCAATGCCGCCAATCTGCGTGGCGATGGCCTCGGCGTCCGCTTCCTTGAAGGCGGGGGCGCTGGCGCCGCCGCTGCCCGGGCCCATGCGCTGGCCAGGCCGCACCTGCAGCAGGTTGGTGCCGAGTCCGGCAATCTGGTTCTGCACCGCCAGCGTGGCCCCGTTGCCCAGCGTGACCATGGTGATGACGGCGCTGACGCCGATCACGATGCCCAGAATCGTCAGGAAGGATCGCAACAGATTGCGCCGGATCGAGCGCAGCGCCAGCAGCAGGGTGTTGAGCAGCATCAGTGCACCTCGGCAGCGGGGGGCGCCAGAGCGGGCGCGGTGGCGCCGGGTTCGCGCCGGCCGGCCGGATGCGGGTTCTGCGTGTCGTCGGCGACCACGCCATCGACAAAGCGCACGATGCGCTTGGCATAGGCGGCCATGTCGGCCTCGTGCGTGACCATCAGCACCGTGATGCCATGGTCCACATTGAGCGCCCACAGCAGTTCCATGATCTCGCGGCTGCGCTGGGTGTCGAGGTTGCCCGTCGGCTCATCGGCCAGCAGCACCGCCGGTTCGGTCACGATGGCGCGCGCAATCGCCACACGCTGCTGTTGCCCGCCCGAGAGTTCGGCCGGCGTGTGGTGTTCCCAGCCCGCCAAGCCGACCGAAGCGAGCGCCCTGGCCGCCGCGGCGTGGCGCGCGGCGGCAGACTCGCCCCGGTACAGCAGCGGCAGCTCGACGTTTTCCTGGGCCGAGGTGCGCGCCAGCAAGTTGAAGCCCTGGAACACGAAGCCCAGAAAGCGGCGCCGCAGCCGCGCGCGCTGGTCGCGCGACAGGGTCTCGACGTGGACACCCTGAAACAGGTACTCGCCCGCGGTCGGGGTGTCCAGACAACCCAGCATGTTCATGGCGGTGGACTTGCCGGAGCCGCTGGGCCCCATGATGGCCACGAAATCGCCAGCCTGGATCGTCAGGTCCACCCCTTTGAGCGCCTGCAAG
>Ga0208627_1000493_pt1 | contig 11571 bp, 9 predicted proteins | sample LakWasMet13_LOW5_2_FD_183861 | JGI IMG/M metagenome (GOLD analysis project Ga0208627, IMG submission 183861) | Freshwater sediment methanotrophic microbial communities from Lake Washington under simulated oxygen tension - Sediment Metagenome... | ecosystem: Environmental > Aquatic > Freshwater >... | reverse complement strand
GCACCCGCCTTCGCCATGCACTCCGCGATGGAACGGCCGATACCCCGGCTCGAACCCGTTACCACGGCCACTTTTCCTTTGAGATCAAACATCCAATGCTCCTGTTTGGAAACGCCAGTCCCGACATGGGCAACAGCGCGTTTACGAAAACTGTAGCAGTAATACTTGCGTTATGCAAGTTGACAAATAAGACTTGCCTAACGCAATTATTGATGCTATCGTAACGAAACCAACTTGGATTTTGACAAACAACTTTCCTGGTCAAACACTGGTTGAACGCTGACTTCACTTTCACTCACTCTCGGAGAAACACAATGTCTGCTCTTCAAAAATTCGACGCCATCGTGATCGGCGCCGGTGTCGCAGGTCTCGGCGCCGCCGCACTGCTGGCCAAGGACCACGGCAAGAAGGTTCTGGTGCTGGAACGGGCGCCCTTCGTCGGCGGGCGCACCCTGTCCTATGTCGGCAAGGGCAACAAGGTCACCGCCGACGGGATCGAGATGGACGCCCGGGCATTTCGCAAGTCATTGCCCTATGCGCACTGCTATCTGGCCAAGTGCGATCCGCCCATTGAAGTCATCTTCGACAAGGGCTTGCTCGATGGCCGCACCTTTGAAGCCGGCGGGCACGGCCTGTTCTGGGGCAACAAGGGACGGGTGGACTTCCTGATGAAGCATCTGGGTGTGTCCCACAAGCTGCCGCTGAACCGCGGGCTCGGATTCGTCAAATGGACGGAGGAGGGTCAACCCACCACGCAGTACCAGGTCGGCAAAGGGCAGCCCTACAAGTGGATGTCCGACGAGGGCTACGCCTCCACCATGGAACAGCTCACCAGCATGGCAACCTCCACCTTCGATGACATGGCCAAGCTCATGCGTACGCCACTGCAAGGGTGGTTGGAGCAGCGCAACATGCACCCTGAAGCCTATGCCTATATCAAGGTGCTGGCCGCATCGCAGACCGCGCAAGCGGAACCCGCCCTCACCCCCACCGGCGACTTCCTGGGCTACATGTCGATTGCCGGGCAGATTCGCATGAACCTGGTCTCCGGCTCCGTGGCCACTGCCGACACTCCCGGCTGCATCGCGATTCCCCAGCAGTTCGAGAAGGTGGTCCTGGCCCATGGCGGGGAGGTCTGGCGCGACACGCCGGTCAAGGAAGTGCTCATCGAGGACGGTCGCGTGGTGGGCGTTCGCATCAAGGGTGAAGACAACGACTACGAAGTCGACCGCGTCATCCTCGCCGACAAGGTGATCTGCACCATTCCGCCCAAGTACATGTTCAAGGTTCTGCCCAGGAAATGGTTCCCGACGGATTGGGTGGCGACCCTTGAGCAGAAGTTCTGGGGCGCGGGCCTGCTCACCGGCTGGTATGGCATGAAGCGCGCGCAGTTTCCCGACGCCGGCATCGACGAGGGTAGCTTCGTCTACATGCCCGGCATCACCAAGCCGGAGGAAGGCTTTATCGGCGTTGTCGATATGGTGATGTGCGACTTCACGGCGTTTGCCGATGGCGAGGCCAAGCGTGGCAAACCAGGCCAGCGCGACTACTACTTCTCGACCGCACTCACGGACGAGGAGATGCGCAATCCAAAGAAGGTCAACCGCGTCATCGAACTCTGCGAGGCGTGGGCCAAGCGCACCTTCCCGAACTGGGAGCAGGACAAGGAGTTCTGCATCTGGACGCCTGGTCCGGAGGCCTACGGCCTGTGGCGCCCGGTGGGCGTGGATCGGCCCGACGTCAAGTCGCCGTGGGTCGAGGGCCTGTACTTCGCGGGCGACCAGTATGGCCGGCGCCTGTGGGGCGGTGGGGTAGACGGCGCCTCGCTCTCGGCCGTGATGTGCGTGGACAAGATGATGGGTAGCAACTTCGAAGAACAGATCATGCCGGCCTACCACCGCGGCATTCCCGAAATCGATGAAGGCGCCGATCTGAGGGATTGGGGTCGCACGGCACCGGCGACGCAGGGGGATTGAGATGAGCCGAAACCGAGGCAAGACCGCCATCGTGGGAGTCGGGGAGATCCCGACGGGACGCTATCCGGACCGTGGCGCCATCAGCTTTGCACTGGAGGCGGCCCAACTGGCCATAGCCGACGCAGGCATCAAGAAGAGCGAGATTGACTTCGTCATTCCGACCAGCGCGCTATTCAGCTCGCAGTTCAGCAATGAACTGACCACGTGTCGACTGGTGGAGGAGCTCGGCCTGAAGAACGTCAGCTCCAACGTGACGGTGTTCTCGGGCGGCTCCTCCAGCACCAACGCGTTGCGCATCGCCAGTTCTCTGATCGAAACCGGTCGAGCCCGCAACATTCTGTTCGTGCACTGCGACAAGCTTGGCACCGGGGTCTCCGCGCAAGGCGGCATCGACCTGTTCTCCACAGCCGGTATCTCAATGGAGTGGGAAGTGCCGTTTGGTCAGCACTACTCCACCGTGGCGGCACTGGCCACCCAGCGCTACAAGTACGAGACCGGCACCACCGACGAGCAGCTCTCGGCGGTTTGCGTCTCCAATCGCAAGTGGGCGCAGAAGAATCCGAATGCGTTCTTTCGCAAGCCCTTGACGCTGGAGGAGGTGATGGCGTCAAAGATGCTGTCGTCGCCCTTGCGCGCCAAGCAGTCCAACATGCTGTTCGATGGCGGCGCGGCGTTTGTCGTGACCTCGGCAGAGCGTGCCCGTGATCTCACCGCCAAACCGGCCTATGTATTGGGCGAAGGCGGTGTCGTGACGCACTTCGCCTACCACCAGGAACCGGATCTCACGCGCTTTGGCTGGGCCAAGGCCGGGCAGATGGCCTTCGAAGAGGCCGGCATCACCCCTGCCGACATCGATGTCGCGGAGGTCTACGACTCCTATCCGATCTACCAGTTGATTGCGTTTGAGGAAGTCGGCCTGTGCCGCCGCGGCGAGGCCGGCGAGATGCACTTGCGGGGAGATACCTGGCCGGGCGGAAAGATGCCCACCACCACCGATGGCGGCATGCTTTCCAAGGGCCACATTGGGGCCGGCGGATCGGTCTCGCTGCTGGTGGAGGCGGCGCGCCAGGTGATGGGTCGAGCCGGCGAACGTCAGGTGGACGACTGCCGCTTCGCGCTGGAGACCGCAGTGGGCGGCACCTACATGGACGCCCAGGTGACCATCCTGGGCAACGAGATCCCGTGAGGACGGACACATGAACTCCCAATCTACCCCCGAAAAACCATCGCCCGTGGTCCAACCCTGGGCGCAGCCGTTCTGGGACGCCGCCAAGCAGCAGCGCCTGCTGTTGCAGCACTGCCAGGACTGCGGCCAGACCATCCACTACCCGCGTATCGAATGTCCGGTCTGTGCCAGCCCGCGTCTGGATTGGCGCGCGGCAAGCGGGCGCGGCACCATCTACAGCTTTACCGTGGTCCACAGCAATGCACCCTCGGCGTTTGTAGCCGACCTGCCCTACGTGGTGGCCGTTATCCGCCTGGAGGAGGGGGTGCAGATGCTCTCCAACGTCGTGCAGTGCGATCCCACGCAGCTCCAATGCGATCAGGCGGTTGAAGTGGTGTTTGAGCCGCTCAACGAAACGTTCACGTTGCCCAAGTTCCGGCCGGTTCAATGACAGGAGAGACTCCTTGACCCAAAGCAAATACGGTGACGACTTCACGCTCGGAGACGTCTACACCACGCCACGCATCACGGTGACCGAGACCCATGTGGTCAACTGGGCCGGCCTCACCGGTGACTTCTATCCCCTGCACATGGACCGCGTCTATGCCGAGGCTACCCAGTTCGGCGAACGCCTGGTGCATGGGCCAATGATCTTCGCGCTGGCGGTCGGACTGGTGGCCCAATCCGGCATCGGCCAGGACGCGGTCATTGCCTGGCTCGGCGCGAACAACATGCGCATGAAGGCACCCGTCAAGATGGGCGACACGATCACGGTCGTGGTCCAGGTGAAGGAGCAGAAGCCCACGCGCGACCCGAAGCGCGGCGTGCAGACCTGGCTGTACACGGTCAGGAACCAGCGCGGCGAGGATGTGATGGATTTCGACTACACGATGATGTTTCACATGCGATCGACATCATGATGTCGCCGCTCACCGTTGGTCAGCTCTATGACCGCGCCGTGCAATACGGCGGCGACGCCATCGCCATTTCGCAAGGCGGCCAGCACCTGAGCTACCGGGCCCTGGGCGATCAGGCGGGGCGATTGAATGCGGCGCTGGCGGCCCTGGGGGTGGGGCGTGCCCATCGGGTGGCGTTTCTGATGGTCAATTGCCCCGAATACGTGGCCTGCGAGTACGCCCTGGCGCATCTGGGCGCCACGCGTGTACCGCTGGCGGTGCTGCTGGGCAATGACGACCACATCTACATGATGAACCTTGCGCGCTGCAAGGTCCTCATCTATCACGAGAAGCTGGCCGCTCGGGTCGAGCAGATGCGCCCCCGCCTGGAAACCGTGGAGCACTTCATCTGCGTGACGGACCAGCCCGACACACTGCCAGCGGGTCACCACAGCCTGCGGGCGCTGCTCGACGCCTACCCGCCGGACTGGGTGCGCGCCGACGTGGCGCCCGAGCACATCGCCGGTATCTACTTCACCGGTGGCACTACCGGACGCCCCAAGGGCGTGATGCTGTCCCACCGGGCCTGGTTCCACACCTACTGGATGGAGATGTTGGACTTCGGCATAGCGCCGTTCGAGACCTTCGTCTTCGCCACCCCCATGACGCATGCCGGCGGCTGCCTGATTCTGCCGGTGCTGTTGCGCCAGGGGCGTTGCGTGGTGCTGGACCATTTCGAGCCCAGCCTGCTGCTGGCCACCATCGAACAGGAGCGCGCCAGCGCAGTGCTGCTGGTGCCCACCATGATCTATGCGCTGCTCGACCATCCCGAGCGCAGTTGGTATGACCTGTCGAGTCTGCGCAACATCCTGTACGGAGCCTCGGCTATCGCGCCGGAGCGCCTCAAGCAGGCGCTGCAGGTCTTCGGACCGGTGTTCACACAGTTCTTTGGCCAGACCGAGGCGCCGATGGCGCTGACGGTCTTGCGCCGCGACGATCATGTGGTGCCCGACCCCCAGCACGAACTCGCGGTGCTGACCAGCGCCGGGCGGCCCACCTACGCCACCACCATTCGGCTGGTGAACGAAGAAGGCAAGGATGTCAGGCCCGGCGAATCCGGAGAGCTGATCGCGCGTGCGCCCAACATGATGTCAGGCTACCTGGACGACCCGCAGGCAACGCTGGAAACCCTGCGTGAGGGATGGCTGTACACCGGTGACATCGCCCGCATGGACGACCGGGGCCTGATCACCATCGTCGATCGCAAGAAGGACATGATCGTCAGCGGCGGCTTCAACATCTACCCGCGGGAGGTGGAAGACGCCCTGTTCGAGCATCCCGCGATTAAGCAGGCGGCGGTGATCGGGGTCCCCCACGACAAGTGGGGCGAGGAGGTCAAGGCGCTTGTGCTGCTGCACGAGGGCAAGCTCGCCTCGGAGCAGGAACTCATTGAATTTGTGAAAGCCCGCAAGGGCAGTCTGATGGCGCCCAAGAGCGTCGAATTTGTCACCGCCATCGCCCTGACCAACCTGGGCAAGCTCGACAAGAAAGCCATGCGCGCCCGCTACTGGGGCGCGCGCAGTCGCAACGTTTGAAAGCCACACCATGAATTTTGAAGAAGCTGAACACACGACCCAGTTGCGCGATATGATCCGGCGCTTCCTGGACAAGGAAATGCCGCGCGAACTGGCCCGCGAACTCGACCAGAAGGCGTCCCATTCGCCCGAAGTATTTGCCAAGCTCTGCGCGCTCGGCGTCACGGGCCTGACCGTGCCGGAGGAGTATGGTGGCGCCGGCGTCGACGTGCTGTCGGCCATCATCGTCATCGAGGAGCTGGCCAAGCGTGGCACGTCGTTGGCTGGTCCCTTCATTCACTGCGCGTTCTACGGCTCCATGAACATGCTGGAGAACGCCAGCGAGGCGCAAAAACGTGAATACTTGCCACGGCTGGCACGCGGCGAACTGCTGTTCGCCTATGGCCTGTCCGAGCCCGATGTCGGCGGTGACCTCGCCTCGGCGGGCGTGACGGCCCGGCGCTCACAGGATGGCAAAAAGATCGTCATCAACGGCACCAAGCGCTGGTGCACCGGGGCGCGCATTGCCGACGTGATCTATACCCTGGTGCGCACCGGCCCGAAGGAAGACCGGTACCGCAACCTGTCCCTGGTGCTGGTGCCTACCACTGCCAAGGGCATCAGCATTGTCGACATCGACCATGTGGGTCTGCGCTACAGCGAAACCACCGACGTCATCTTTGACGAGGTCGAGGTCGACGCCGCCAACCTCGTCGGTGGACCGGATTGCTGGAACAAGGGCTGGGACATGCTGGTTGGACGCGGGTTGGACGTGGAGCGCCTGGAGATCACCGCCGTGGCGCTGGGCATCGCCTCGGTGGCGGTGGACGACGCCTGGCGCTACGCGCAGGAGCGCTCGCAGTTCGGACGCAAGATCAGCGGCCATCAAGCGGTGCGCAATATGCTGGTGGAGGCCCGCACCAAACTGTCCGCCTGCCGCCACATGCTGTACCACGCTGCGTGGCTGGCCACCGAAGGGCGCGACTGCAGCGTCGAGAGCTCCATGGCCAAGTTGTTCGTCGGTGACAACGCCGTCGATATCGTGCTGACTTGTCAGCGTGTCATGGGCGCCTACGGCTGCGCGCGAGAGTACGACATGGAGCGCTATGTGCGCGACATCGTGTGCATGCCCATCGTTGGCGGTTCGTCGAACATGCAGAAGAACAACATCTCGGGCCGCCTGGGCCTGCCCAGCCGGTAGACACCATGACGCAAGCCTTCATCTATGACGCGGTGCGCACACCGCGCGGCAAGGGCCGCAAGGACGGCCGTCTGCACGGCGCCACCCCGGTGCATCTGGCGGCGACCACGCTGGCCGCACTGCGCGAGCGCAATCAGCTCGACACCTCGGCCATCGACGACGTCGTGCTCGGCTGCGTGGAACCGGTGGGTGAACAGGGCGCCAACATCGCGCGCATAGCGGCGCTGGTGGCCGGCTACGACCTAGCCGCTGCCGGCTTTCACGTCAACCGCTTCTGCGCCTCCGGGCTGGAAGCCTGCAACATCGCCGCCGCGCAAGTCATGGCCGGGCAATCGGACCTCGTCGTCGGCGGCGGCGTCGAGAGCATGTCGCGGGTGCCCATGATGACCTCGGGCGGCGCCTGGGCGATGGACCCCGATGTGGCGCGCCGCACGCACTTCGTGCCCCAGGGCGTCTCGGCCGACCTGATTGCCACGCGCTGGGGTTACAGCCGCCAGGATGTCGACGGCTATGCCGTGGAGAGCCAACGTCGTGCCACGCTGGCGCGCACCCAGGGACGCTTCAGCCGCTCACTGGTGGCGGTGCGCGACGTCGCTGGTTCGGTCATGCTGGACCATGACGAGTTCATCCGCCCGGGCACCAGCCTGGAGAGCCTGGCATCACTCAAGCCGGCCTTCGCAGAGCAGGGCGAGAAGCTTGGCTTCGACGCCATCGCCGTGCAGCGCTATCCCGAGTTGGAGCGCATCGAGCACGTTCACCACGCCGGCAACAGTTCGGGCGTGGTCGATGGCGCGGCGGCCGTGCTGATTGGCTCGCGCGAGGCCGGCGAACGCATGGGCCTCAAGCCGCGTGCGCGTGTGCGCGCCTTTGGCTCCATCGGCAGCGAGCCCACCATCATGCTCACCGGTCCCAGCCTGGTCACCGAGAAGGTGCTCAGGCGCGCCGGCATGAACATCCGGGACATTGACCTGTTCGAAGTCAACGAAGCCTTTGCTGCCGTGGTGCTGCGATTTCTGGACGCCATGGCGGTGTCACCAGACCGGGTCAACGTCAATGGTGGCGCGATTGCCCTCGGTCATCCGCTGGGGGCCACCGGCGCCATGCTGTTGGGCACCTTGCTTGACGAAATGGAGCGTAGCGATCTCTCAACCGGACTGGTTACCCTGTGCGTTGGCGCGGGCATGGGCACCGCCACGCTGATCGAACGGGTTTGACCATGAGCACAGACATCTTTCACTACTCCGTCGACTCGGACGGTATCGCCACGCTGGCCTTCGACTATCCCGGGCGCAGCATGAACGTGCTCAATCGCGACTCGCTGCGCGCGTTCTACGCGGCGGTCCGGCGTGCCATCGAAGACCCTGCCGCCAAGGCCATCCTGCTGGCCTCCGACAAGGAGGACTTCATCGCCGGCGCTGATCTCGACATGGTGATGGCACTCACCGACGCCACCGAACTCCAGGCTTCCACGCTGGAACTGCACGGCGTTCTGCGCAGTCTTGAGACCTGCGGCAAGCCGGCTGCGGCGGCAATCAACGGCACCGCCTTGGGCGGCGGCTTCGAGCTCTGCCTGGCCTGCCACCATCGCGTCGCGGGTGAGCGCCCACGCGCCCTCATCGGCCTGCCCGAGGTGACACTGGGTCTGCTTCCCGGTGGTGGCGGCACGCAACGGCTGCCGCGGCTGATCGGCATCCGGGCCGCCTTGCCCCTGCTGATGGAAGGCAGGAAGCTGTCGCCTGCCGAGGCCCTCAAGGCCGGCCTGGTGCATCAGGTGGTGGCCAGCGGCAGCGAACGCCAGACGGCACGCGCCTGGTTGCTGGAGCGCATTGGGCAGGTCACCGTTCAGCCCTGGGACACCAAGGGGTTCAAGCTGCCAGGTGGCCCGGTGCAGTCGCCAGCGGGTTTCGAGACCTTCTACGCCGGCAATGCAATGACCCTGGCCAAGACCGGCGGCAATTACCCGGCGCCGCACTGCATCCTGTCTTGTGTCTATGAGGGCCTGCAGACTGACTTCGATACCGGTTGCCGCACCGAGGCCGCCTACTTCGTCGCCGCCGCACTGTCGCCGCAGGCCAAGGCCATGGTCCGCACGCTGTTCTTTCACATGAACCGGGTCAACACCCTGGCGCGTCGCCCGACGGGTGTACCAGCGCGAAAGATCAGCCGGGTGGGCGTGCTCGGCGCCGGCATGATGGGCGCTGGCATTGCCTACGCCCATGCGATCACCGGCATCGACACCGTGCTGCTCGATGCCACGCCGGAGGCAGCGCAGAACGGCAAGGATTACACACGCCGCCTGCTCGACAAGCGCGTGGCCAGCGGGCGCATGACCGAAGCCCAGCGCGACGCCGTTCTGGCCCGTATCCAGCCGACCACGCAGTACGCGGATCTGGCCGGTTGCGGTCTGGTGATTGAGGCGGTGTTTGAAGACCGCACTGTCAAGGCCGATGTCACGCGCAAGGCCGAGGCGGTTCTGGCACCGGACGCGATCTTCGCCTCCAACACTTCCACCTTGCCCATCGCCGGTCTGGCCGCCGCCAGCGCACGGCCAGAACGGTTCATAGGCTTGCACTTTTTCTCGCCGGTGGACAAGATGCCGCTGGTGGAAGTCATTGTGAGCCAACAGACTTCGCCCGAGACGCTGGCCCATGCCATGGATCATGTCAAGGCCCTGCGCAAGACCCCCATCGTGGTGAACGACCAGCGTGGCTTCTATACCAGCCGGGTGTTCTCGACCTATGTTCGCGAAGGCCTGATCATGCTGGCCGAGGGGGTTGCGCCAGCGCTGATCGACAATGCCGGTCGCCTGGCCGGGATGCCGGTGGGGCCACTGGCGCTGGCCGACGAAATCGCCCTCGATCTGGCCGACCGGGTGAACCGCCAGACCGCCGCGGATCTGGGCGATGCCTATGTGCGCACGCCGGCCGAAGAGGTCACCGAGCGCATGGTGCATCAATACCAGCGCATCGGCAAGAAGGCCGGCGCAGGCTTCTACGACTACCCCAGCGAAGGTGGCAAGCGCCCGTGGAGCGGGTTGGCGCAAGCCTTTGCGCCGCTGTCGCGGCAACCCGCCCTGGAGACCGTGATCCGGCGGCTGATGTATATCCAGTCGATCGAGACTGTGCGCTGTCTGCAGGAGGGAGTCATTGACAGCGGCTGCGATGCCGACGTGGGTGCCTTGCTTGGCTGGGCTTTTCCAGTTTGCCGTGGCGGTCCGATCGGCCAGATACAGCAAGTCGGTGTGGCCGAGTTCACGCACGCATGCCGCACGCTCGCCGCCGCGCACGGGGTTCGCTTCACGCCTCCGGAGTTGTTGGAAGACATGGCCCGTACCGGCGAGACCTTCTACCATGCATGACCCGATTCCCGCATGCATGCAGGTGCCCGGCCGTGAATGGTTCGCCGGGTTGCGCCTGCCGGTGATCGCGGCGCCCATGTTTCTGCTGTCCGGCCCCGACATTGTCGTGGCGGCGGCGCAGGCCGGCATCGTGGGCGCCTTTCCAACCCTCAATGCGCGCACCGTGAAGGACCTCGAATCCTGGCTGCAGGACATCACTGCGCGCATCTCCGCTTCGAAGGCTGCGGGCTGCTGCAAAGGGACCTGGGCGGCCAACGTGGTGGCGCACAGCACCAATCGGCGGCTGGAACAGGACCTGGAGCTGCTGTGCGAGTACAAGCCGCCGGTAGTGATCACTGCGCTGGGCAGCCCGCGCCGCGTGGTGGAGCAAGTGCATGCCTATGGCGGCCTCGTGTTGGCCGACGTCAACTCCATTCAGTTCGCGCGCAAGGCGGCCGACGTCGGGGTGGACGGCTTGCTGCTGGTGGCCAGCGGCGCCGGTGGTCATACCGGTCAGCTCAGTCCGTTCGCCTTCGTGGAAACTGTGCGCTCCTTCTGGGATGGCCTGCTGGTTCTGGCTGGCTCCATCTCCACCGGGCGGGCGGTACGGGCCGCCCTGACCCTGGGGGCCGACATGGTCAGCATCGGCACGCGTTTCATAGCCACGACCGAAAGCATGGCCGATCCACAATACAAGCACATGGTCATCGAGTCCAATTTTGAAGACATTCTCTGTACCAACGCCTTCACCGGCGCCTGGGCCAACATGTTGCGCCCGTCGATCGTCCGCGCCGGCCTCGATCCGGAACACCTGCAAGTGGCCGGCCCCATGAATGTGACCGACGACCCGCACGCCGGCAATCGCGCATGGCGCGATATCTGGTCAGCGGGCCATGGCGTCGGCCTGATCCGACAACAACAGTCCGTCGCCGAAGTGGTCGCCGACCTGGAACGGGACTGTCCATGGGCACCCGATTCCCGTCGCGCCGCGCCGAGCGCCCGAACCTGAAGGAGAGACCCATGATTTTCAGTCCGGCAGAAAAGATCAGTGACTACACCGCCCGCGGCTGGTGGGGCACCACCACCCTGGATGACCTGTTGCGCGAGATCGTCGCCAAGCACCCGGAGCGCCTGGCGGTCGTCGATGCACCCAACCGTTCCAGCATCACCGACGGCGAGTCGCTGCGCCTGAGTTACGCCGCGCTGGACGCGCAGGTCGACGCCGTGGCCGCCCGGTTGCTTGAAAAGGACATCGGACGCGACGACATCGTCCTGATTCAGATGCCCAATGTGGTTGAGACCCTGGTGTTGCTGCTGGCCTGCGCACGCATTGGCGCCGTTGCCTCGCCGGTAGCCGTGCAGTACCGCGAGCATGAGCTCGCGCAGATCATCGGCAAGCTCGCCCCGAGGGCCATCGCCACC